>ENA-UEQB01002757-UEQB01002757.1-human-gut-metagenome-genome-assembly--contig:-NODE-2757-length-12060-cov-3.081198_pt1 | contig 12060 bp, 8 predicted proteins | sample MGYA00242901_ERZ507918 | MGnify/ENA primary metagenome ERZ507918 (study PRJEB26167, sample SAMN06115405) | human gut metagenome | host: Homo sapiens | place: China:Sichuan | collected 2016-04-06... | reverse complement strand
CGGCGATGACATCGCACGGGAAGACAGGATCTCCTCGTTGGCATCTCTGGCGGAAAAATATCCCGGTCATCTGGTTTACTGCCATTCTTATAATGAAATCGATGAAGATGGACAACCCGCTTATGGACGCATGTTGCCAGATTCAGATTCCGTCGTCGTCAAACCCTACAGGGAATGTATTTTTGACATTTCCCATGTTTACAGCTGTTTTGGCGGAAATGCCATGTACCACAGGTCTTTGTTCAGCGACTTCGAATATTTGCCTTCAGGGCCCGGCATTGCGGACGATACAATGCTGTCCATGCGCGCCTATTTGAAAAAATCAGGCATGGTCGCATCCGGCAAACGGTGTTCGTACTATCGGAGACACAACAGTAATATCTGCAATTTTAAGAGCGGAAACCCCAGGACAATCCTGATCAAGAGATCGGAATTCCTGATAACAACCTGGATAATGATCATGAAAGAGGTATACGGCAAGCATAAGTCCGGGGAAATAACATACCAGGCCGCCGATCGCCTGATGAGGCTGATTCAGGCGGAACAGAGAAGGCTCCTGCTCTTCCCCTATGCTTCATTCGATAACAGCCTTCTTACCAAACTCAAATGGTTTTGGAACATTCTGCAATGCAGGCCGAGGCTCTGGCTGGTCAGCATTCCAAGATTGCTCCCGTTTTGCCTGCTGCAAAGGTATTTGAATATTAAAGACCGGATAAAAAGTTTTCCTTTTTTTCACTAACAGCAGGGAACCTGCATAAAAAACAGGAAAAAAAATAAACGTACCGTTATCCTGCTTCCCTCCATCATCGGGAAAACAAAAAAGCCGTTCCGCCGGACAGGCCTGCGCGGAACGGCCAGGAAAAGAAAACCTTGACAAGGTTAATACCTGTAAAAGTCCGGCTTGTAAGGACCTTCCACCGGAACGCCGATGTAGTCCGCCTGCTCCGGACGCAGGACAGTCAGCTTGCACCCTATCTTGGCGAGGTGCAGCCGCGCCACTTCCTCATCCAGCACCTTGGGCAGCACTTCCACGCCCACGGAACGGTCTTTACGGGTATTCCACAGTTCCAGCTGGGCCAGCACCTGGTTGGCGAAGCTGTTGGACATCACGAAGCTGGGATGGCCCGTAGCGCAGCCCAGGTTGACCAGGCGGCCTTCCGCCAGAAGATACAGGCTGTTGCCGGACGGGAACGTGTAGCGGTCCACCTGCGGCTTGATGTTAAGATGCCTGATGCCGGGATACGTCTGGAGCTTGTGTACCTGGATTTCATTGTCGAAGTGGCCGATGTTGCAGACAATGGCCTGGTCCTTCATTTTTTCCATGTGTTCGATGCGGATGATGTTGCAGTTTCCCGTAGTGGTCACGTAAATATCCGCCCAGCCCAGCGTGTCTTCCACCGTCAGTACGCGGTAACCTTCCATGGCTGCCTGAAGAGCGCAGATGGGGTCTATTTCCGTCACGACCACCTGGGCTCCCATGCCGCGCAGGGACTGGGCGCAGCCCTTGCCTACGTCCCCGTAGCCGCAGACGACGGCCACCTTTCCGGCAACCATCACGTCCGTGGCCCGCTTGATGCCGTCCACAAGGGACTCACGGCAGCCGTACAGGTTGTCAAACTTGGACTTGGTTACGGAATCGTTTACGTTGATGGCCGGAATCAGCAGACGGCCGGCGGCCTGCATCTGGTACAGGCGGTGCACGCCGGTGGTCGTTTCCTCGGAAACGCCCTTCAGCTCGGGAAGCCAGCGATGGAAAATGCCCGGAGTCGCCGCGGCAATTTTTTTCAACAGGGCCTTGACGACTTCCTCTTCTTCCGATTCCGACGGGGTATCCACCCAGTCGGAGCCTTCCTCCATTTCATACCCGCGGTGGATAAGCAGGGTAGCGTCTCCGCCGTCGTCCACAATCAGCTGCGGCCCCAGCCCGTCCGGAAAGTTCATGGCCTTCCACGTGCAGTCCCAGTATTCCCGCAGCGTTTCCCCCTTCCAGGCGAAGACGGGGGTACCGGATTTGGCGATGGCGGCGGCGGCGTGGTCCTGGGTGGAGAAAATGTTGCAGCTCGCCCAGCGGACGGAAGCGCCCAGAGCCGTCAGCGTTTCTATCAGCACGGCCGTCTGCACCGTCATGTGCAGGGAGCCCATGATGCGCACGCCCTCCAGGGGCCTGGCTGCAGCGTACTTTTCACGCACGGCCATCAGGCCGGGCATCTCATGCTCCGCAATATCCAGTTCCCTGCGTCCGAAATCCGCCAGGCCGATATCGCGCACCTTGTATTGTTCCGTTTCTGAAAACATGTCTGTAAGCGTTGTCGTAGGAATTAATGAAGAAGTTGTTTCAGGGAGGCCAGGCGCGTTTCGTCCAGCTGTTCCCAGGGCAGCTCCGGATTGGTGAAATGCCCGTAGTGCGTCGTCTTCCGGTAAATAGGCCGAAGCAGGTTCAGCTGTTCCACCATATCCGCAGGCTTGAAGGAAAAGATGTTTTCCAGCGCATTTTCAATGGATATTTCCTCCACCTTCCCGGTACCGAACGTATCCACCCGGATGGAAACCGGAGCGGGGTAGCCGATGGCGTAAGCCACCTGCAATTCACATTTGTCCGCCAGTCCGGCAGCCACAATGTGCTTGGCAACCCAGCGGCACATATACGCGGCGGAACGGTCCACCTTGGACGGGTCTTTTCCGGAAAAGGCTCCGCCGCCGTGGCGCCCCATGCCGCCGTACGTGTCCACAATAATTTTGCGGCCCGTCAGGCCGGAATCCCCGTGGGGACCGCCCACGACGAATTTCCCGGTGGGGTTGATGAAATATTCCGTCCTCTCATCCAGAAGCTCCGCAGGAAGCACATTTTTAATGAGTTTGACGCAATATGAGTAAATCGTGTCATGGTCCACGTCTTCCGTGTGCTGGGTGGAAATAACTACGTTTTCAATATGCGCGGGACGCCCGTCTTCGTCATAGGCCACAGCCACCTGGGACTTGCAGTCCGGGCGCAGCCAGTCCACATGCCCGCGTTTGCGCCTCCTGGCCAGCTCAATGAGCAGTTTGTGCGCAAACACGATGGGGGCCGGAAGCAGCTCCGGCGTCTCATTCGTTGCGAAGCCGAACATAATGCCCTGGTCTCCGGCGCCCTGCTCCGCATGGCCCTTGCCCTCCGCCTCCCGGGCGTCCACCCCCTGGGCAATATCCGGGGACTGTTCCGTGAGCAGATTCGTGAAAAAGACGGTATCCGCATGGAAAACGTCGTCGTCCTGCCTGTTGCAGTACCCGATCTCCCGAATGGCCTGGCGGGCGATTTTTTCCGGATCGATCACCGCCTTGGTCGTCAGCTCTCCGGCAATGATGACCATATTGCTCTTCACCAACGTTTCACATGCAACGCGGCTAGTTTTGTCTTGAGCCAGGCAGGCGTCTAAAATAGAGTCGGAAATGTAGTCGGCCACCTTGTCCGGATGGCCTTCTCCAACGGATTCCGACGTAAAGATGTGAGGGGTGTTTCTGCTCATATCGATAAATCTCGATGTGTTGATATATTATTCCGCTATGAAGTCAACCCTAAAAACGCTCAAACTCCTGGCAGATCCCACCCGCCTGCGCATCATCAACGTTCTGAATGAAGAATCCCTGAGCGTCGCGGAACTTCAGGAAATTCTCGGCATGGGGCAAAGCCGCATCTCCACCCAGCTGGCCCAGCTCCGGCAGGAAGGGGTGGTGGAGGACGCCCGTTCCGGCAAAAACGTCTTTTACACTCTTTCCCTGGCAGGCGATCTGCACAACGTAGCCCTGAAAGCCTGCGAGGAATTGCCGGAGGCGGAAACGGACAAAAAAGCCCTTCAGGTTATCCTGGACAAGCGCAAAAACCGCACCCAGGCCTATTTTGACGAAGTGGTGTGCCGTCTGGGTAAGAACTACGCACCAGGCCGTTCCTGGAAAGCGCTGGCCGGAGCTCTCCTCCGCATTCTGAACTATGACGTAGTGGCGGACCTGGGAGCCGGGGAAGGTTTCGTTTCCCAGCTCATCTCCCCCAGCGCCAAACAGGTGATCGCCGTGGACAACTCCCCCAGCATGGTGGAGCTGGGGCAGGAGCTGGCGCGCAAACACGGGCTGGACAATCTGGAATACCGCCTGGGCGACATCGAAGCGCCGCCCATTAAACCCGGCACGGTGGATCTGGCCCTGCTCAGCCAGGCCCTGCACCATGCGCAAAAACCGCCCAGAGCGCTGGAAGCTGCGTGGGATATCCTGAAATCCGGCGGTTGCCTGGTGGTGCTGGATCTGCTCCAGCATGGACAGGAGGAAGCCCGTGAACTTTACGCGGACCGCTGGCTGGGCTTCACGCCCGCCGCCCTGGAAAGCATGCTGAAGGAAGCGGGATTCCGGAACATCCACACGGATATTGTGGACAGGGAGCCGGACCCGCCCCATTTCCAGACTCTGATGGCCGCCGCCTGGAAACCCTGACGTACAGCCGTCTTAATCCATTTTCCTTCCGGAATAGCCGGAGCGGACTTCCGGCATGCCTCCACAAGATTCCTCACGGTACCGGCATGCCATCCATGAAAAGCCGCTACATCCCGGAAACCCTGTCTTCCGGAGGCCTTTCCGCCGGAAAGGGGCGGCTTCCGGATTGCAGGGCTTCCCGCATTCCCCGGACAATATCCATCATCTGTTCTGCAGACAGCTCCTCCTTCCCCTCAATTTCCTCATCCACCATCGCTTTCATTTCCTCCAGCAGATGCTCCGGTTCCAGACGGTAAGTAAGCAACACCCGGAACAGTTCCCTTCCGGCAGCCTGCAAACGGACCGCAAGCAAATCCGCGACTCTTTTCAAATCTTTTTCTTCAAAGGAATTCAGGAGCTTTGCATACCGCACGAAAGCGCGCCTGAATTCCTCCGGGCATCCGTCCATATCTACTGAAGCCAAATACCGGCGGAAGGAAATCTCCGCCGCCAGATGCACGGCCTCATCCCCCGTGGATTCCGCCAGCCACGTTTCCTTTTGCTTCAGATGCACAAGCAGGAGGACCTTCCTCATGGCCTCCCTCTGTCTGCCCTTGGGGCCACTTTTCAGTTTGACCAGGTCCAAATCCAGATCCGCGGCATCGGGGCTCGCCACATCCTGGGCGGGAGACACACCCAGGGAAGCCGCCATTATGACAAACGGCAGCCACCTCCTCATGCATTCCCGAATATGGACCATTGCGGTCAGCCATTACATGAAAAACGCCGGAAAATCAACCCAAATCCAGCGCCTCCGACATGAAGAAAATCCATGCCGGAATGTTGTGCCCGCCCAGAGGAACACCCGGAACCGCAGATCATTCCGACATAAGCGCCATCCCACCGTTTTCCAAGCGTTCCGGGCGGGAAAAGAAGGAAAAGACGATGTCCGCATCCGCACCCGGCTGCTGGCCGGGAAGGACGGCTTCATGCCAGCCGGAGAGATTGACGGACACACGGGCATATGAGAAAAAACCGTCTATGCTATTCGCAGTAGTGATTTTCCTTTCCGTGGTCGTGCTCGGTGTCATTGCCGCGCTGCGTTTCACCAAAGGCATCATTCCCCTGCGCACCTACGAATCCCGGGAACTGCCCGGTTTCCCCGGCCCGGCGGGATTAATCCACCGCCTGGACGGTGCGGAAAAACGCCAGCGGAAACTGGAGAAAGCCCGGTTTCCCGGAGTGGATGAAAACGGATTCATCAGCCTTCCTCCGGCATGGGAAGGCAAGGTGACCGCAGGCCGGCTGGCCTGCGTAGCCCATACCTGGGCCATGAGCAGCCTGGTCCGGGAAGACCCGGAGGCGGCAAAAGCCCGCAAAACCGCCTCTGCGCGCGCCACGATGATTCCCTTTTTCACAGCTCTTATCCTGCTGGGAATGCTGGCGACCGGACTGTTGAAATTCCAGATCGCGCTGGCCATCGGGCTGGCCTGCTGGGCCTTTTTCACTTTCTCCGCCCTTCCCACCCAGTTCCGCGAATGGAAAGCGGCGGAAATAGCCAAATCAGGGCTGAAGGAAGCCGGGCTGTGGCCCGTGCTGCCTTCGGACGCCATGGCTGTGGAACAATGCCTGAAAGCGCTGTCATGGTGCCACGTGGCAGGCTTCCGGCGTATCTTGCCCAGATAGAGGGGGTTTCCTGGCGGTGAAGCGCATTTTTCCGGTCAAACCGGCCTTCGGGAGAAAAAAATCTTGAAACGGGGATGCGTGTAACCCACTCTTTCACCGTCGTCAACTTTTCCTTACCGCTTCCATCTCTCCATGAATGAGTCCGCAAACCCCATCCTCAAATATTTTTCGGAATTCAAAATCCTGAAAACCGTATCCAAGGATTTCTGGCTTACCAACGTCGTCCAGTTCTTCGACGGAATGGCCTATTTTTCCATGATTACGGTATTCGTCCTCTACCTGACGGACTATTGCAGCTTCAACGATGCGGACGCCGCCCTCTGGGTAGGCCTGTACACCCTTTTCATCTCCGCCTTCGTCTTCGCGGTGGGTTCCATCTGCGACATCATCGGCATACGGCGCACTTACCTGATCGGCTTCATCATCCTCATTGCCGGGCGCCTTATCATGGGCTTCGGTCCGGACCTCAGCCCGACCGTGGACTCCGGAAGGCTGGCCGTCATGGTGGGCATTCTGATTATGTCCTTCGGCACGGCGTTCATGTCCCCCGTCATCCAGACTTCCATCCGGCGCTTCACCCCGCTGAAAGCGCGTTCCACGGGCTTCAATATCTACTACCTGCTGATGAACATTTCTGCCGTCATTGCGAACGTGTTCCTGATTGAATTTTTCCGCAAGCACTTCGGCGCCGTGGACGGCGGGTACTGGATCATCAACTTCGGAACGCTGATGGTGCTGCTGGGCTGCATCACCACCCGTTTTATTAATGAAGACAACTACGCGGAACCCAGCGAACGGGAGGCGAACATCAATGCCCCCCTCCGCAGACCTCTCCAGCTCTTCATGGAGGTATGGAAGGAATCCGCCTTCCGCAAACTTATCCTCTTCCTGGTGCTGACCATGGGCGTGCGCATCGTTTTCACGCTGCAATTCCTGGTGATGCCCAAATACTACGTGCGGACGCTATATGACGATTTCGCCATAGGCTCCATCAATGCCGTCAACCCGGCCATCATCGTCTCCGGCCTCATCCTGCTCATTCCGGTGCTGGGCCGCTTCTCTACCGTTGGCCTCATGATTGCGGGCATGTCCATCTCCGCTTTCTCTCTCGTTTTCATGGCCATTCCCATTGAATGGTACTACCTGGTGCCCGGCATCGAAACGCGCTCCCAGGCGTATCTGGTAGCCATTGTGGCGCAGATCTTGGTATTCGCATTCGGGGAACTGCTCTTCTCTCCCCGCTTCTCCGAATATGTGGCGCGGGTAGCTCCGAAAGACAAAGTGGCTTCCTACATGTCTCTGGCGGCGCTTCCCATGTTCATCGCCAAACCCATCAATGGCATCATCGGCGGCCTGCTCGTCGCCTACCTCTGCTATGACGGCATCTGCGCCAAGATGGATACCGGGCATATCGGCTTCTGGGACTCCCCGGAATTCATGTGGACCATTTACCTGGCCATGGCCGTAATCAGCCCCATCGCCATTATCATGACCCGCAGGACCATCACCTCGGACCATCCCGAGGAAGACGCGGCATCGCCACCCATCAGCGCCATTGAAGCGGAAACGGATCCCGCCCTGACGGCGGAAGAACTTACGGAAGCCAACTCCTGACCTTACGAGACCATGAACCAGCACACGCGCAACATCATTGTGGATTCCCTCATCCTGGTAGCTTTCAGCTCCCTCCTCGGCGGTCTCAGCCTGTTGGTCTCCAAATCTTTCTCCGGAGATCCCAACCCGGCCCTGGACCTTATCACCGTAATGAAGAAAGCGGAGGCCAAAGAAGTCAACGCTTCCTCCGAACAGGAGGAGAAGGAAGCCCGAGTCAAGGGAATGAAGGAATTCGAACAAACCCTGAAGGAAGGGGAAGAACTGGCTGCGGCAGAAGGAAAGGCTTTTGTCAACATGACGGATCCCCATGGCAGAACTCCTGTCATGTGGGTATGCTACGCCAACTACAACAACATTGAGACCACGCTGAAGCTGGAAGCCACTCGGGCCCCCTATCTGGACCGGCTTCTGGAAGACCCCCGCGTGGAAATCGACCGGAAGGACAAGGACGGGTGGACCGCGCTGCACTGGGCTTCCTGGAGCGGGCTGGACCGCCTGTCCGACATGTTGATTGAAAGGAAAGCAGACATCAACAACCGGGAGGGCAACGGCTTTACGCCCCTCATGCTGGCAGCCATGCGCGGCAATTTCCAGGTGGCGGCCCTGCTGCTGGAAAAAGGAGCGGATATGACTGCCGTCAACAAATTCGGAAAAAACGCCCTTCAACTGGCGGAAGAAGGAGCTCTTGCTTATCAATCCAGCTTTGACCTCACCAAGACGGAAGTTTCCAAAGCCCCGGTGGATTCCTTCATCCGTGCTTATGAAAAGGCCGTGGCCGGCCTGCCGCCCGAACATGCCCCGGAATTCATGGAAGCCATGAAGAAAGCCGTGGGACGCCAGTCTTTCGTGGAAACAGGGTACGTCCTCCAGCTCATCACGCGCTCCCTGAGCTCCAAAAACCTGCTCACGGAAGAACAGTCCGGTAAATTCCGGGAGGAAATCACCGGAGCAATCGCGGAAAACTCCCGGATCATTGATGTCCGCGGCGTAGCTTTTGAACACACTGTGGACCTGCTCCGCAAAGCGGCGGAAAAATAACGGCCTTTCCTTCAGGGTTCAGACATCCACCACTTTTGCTCTTGACGCTTTCACGGCTCCTTTCTAGGATTCGCGGCATACCATGGTTAGAGCGTTGCGCACCGGCATCATGCTGCTCACCCTTCTGCTGGTCGTCGTAGGCGGAACGGGTATGGTTTCCGTGTGCCCATGCCATGAAGAAATTTTCATTTTTTCCTGTTCCTGCCATCAGGATGCCGCCCCTTGCGAATGCCACGGGGACGATGTGCCCCGCACCGGCTCTTCCAGCCCTTTGGCCGGGCACCTCTGCGAACACCGGCAGCTGGAGATTAATGATCTGACGGTTCCCGTTCCTCATGCACCTCTGCCCCAGCCTTATGTCATCTGGCAGACATTGCCGGATTTCCACCATCTGGCCCGGCCTCTTCTTTTAACAAGCCAAACATCGGATTCCGCAACACCGGTTCCCCCTGACCCCTTCAGGAACACCGGTCCGACGCATGAAGGCTTTCAACTTCCCCTGCTGATTTAACGGCTCTTTTTCAGAAACGTCCTTAAGGGCGTTTCCTGCGGTACGCTGCCTTTAATACGGCGGCCGCTTTTATTTGTTTCCGCGGAATTATTCGCCGCATTGTCCAAACCTGATTGGACCGAACTGTTTTTATTACTTTTCCATCATGAAATCCACACCATTCTTCGCCGGAATAGGCCTGGCAGCCCTGCTCAGCTCATGCAGCGTCTACCACAGCGCGCCTATCGACCTGAACGCGGAGGAAGCCTCCTGGAAAGAGGCGTCCCGCGTAGATTCCCCTACCTCAATCACTCAGAACCAGGCTCGCCAGATCGGCCTGGTCATGAATCCGGATCTGAACAAAGCCCGGCTGAAACTGGCTTCCAGCAATGAAGTAGCCAGGCAATCGGGCTGGTGGAACGATCCCTCCTTTTCCTGGGATATTGAACAAGTCCTCCAGGAAAATACGGTCAACATGTCCGGCAGCCTGGGCTTCACCATTCCCGTAACCGGCCTACCCGCCCTGGAAAAAAAAGTGGCGGAACAATACAAGGAGGCCGACTTCTGGACCCTCCGCCAAGCTGAACTGGATTTTCTCAGTTCCCTGGACCAGGCATGGAGCAAACTGGCCGTTACCCAGCACCGCAAGACGGTCATCCGGGAACGGCTGGATGCCATCCGACGGGAAAACGGCATGATTGAACAGCTTATCGGCGCGGGGGAAGTGGATTTTTCCTCTCGGCAGGTAGCCTCCCAGCGGATGAATGACGCTATCCGGGAACTCCAAACCGTGACGGAAACGGAATTGGAGCAGAAGATGGAACTCGTCAAGCTGATGGGCCTGCATCCTTCTGCGGTGCGGAAACTCGGTTTCCTGACGAAACAGAGTTTCCAGCTTCCCGCCGCCGTACCGGCTCCCGGCCCTTCAGCCTTGACCGCCTCTCCAAAAATCAAGGCACAACTGGCGACTTACGCCACCACGGAGACATTATTCAAAACGGAAATCCGCCGGCAGTACCCGGAACTGGAGCTCGGCCCCTCCTTCACCCGCGACGAAGGAGAAAAGGAAGTAGGCGGAGAAATAGGGTTCAATCTTCCCCTTTGGAACCGCAACCGCAAGGCTATTGCGGAAGCCCGAGGCACACGGGACTTGTCCAGACAGGAAACCATCCAGCTTTGGAAAACGGAATTATTCAACGCCCGCCAGCTTGACGCAAGCCAGCAGATGGCGCTCCGCCACTGCCGCACGGAACTCCAGCGCATGGAATCCTTCGCCGCCTCCGTCCGGATCATGGAAAAGCTGCACGGCATTGGGGAAGCATCCCTGCTGGAACTGGCGGAAAACCGCCACCAGCTTTACGAAAGCCGCCTGGCTTTCCTGGACAATCTGGACAAGCTTCTGACCGTTCAGGCCCAGCTCCGCTACCTCACCCACGCCAACCTTTAATCCACATCAACCCTCCACCATCTTTAATGAATATGAAACATCTTTATTTTTCCATCATGCTGGGACTGGCTCCTGCTTTCTGTCTCCATTCCGCACGCGGAGGACAGCCTGCCCCTGCGGAACACAAACACGAGGACGGTTCCGCCTGCACGGCGGATCACGGCCATGACGACCATCAGCACAAGGCAGGGGAAACCTGTACTCAGGGCCACGCCCACGAAGAACACAGGCATGCGGACGGAGCCGTCTGCACAGGCGACCATGAACTGGAAGGTCACCAGCACGCGGAAGGGGAAGCATGCACGGGCGACCATGAACGCGAAGAGTCTGCGGAAAAAAATTCCAGCCAACCGGGGGATATGATTCCCGTGCATGTGGATGAAAAAGCGCGCCATTCTCTGGACATGCGCTTTGAGAAAGTGGAGGAAACCTCCCACGGAGCGGCGAAAACCCTTCACGGGCAGATGGCCATTCCTCCCCATGCGGTAACCACATACGCCCTTCCCGCCGCAGGGCGCGTGACATTCAACGTCAAATCCGCACAACAAGTGCGCAAAGGGGAACTGCTGTACACGCTGGCATCCCCGGATATTGTGGAAATGGAAGGAAACGCCTCCCAGGCCAGGGCCGCGCTGGACCGTGCCGCAGCAGAACTCGGAACCCTCAGGGAACGCCGGGCCCAGTTGGAAAAAATCGGCACCCGCAACAGCGAACTGAATACTTCCATCCAATTCAAAGAGGCGGAAATCCACAGCCTCCGGGCTGCCCTGAACGCCAGCAACAATAAATTGAAACTGGTGATGGAGTCCGGCGTATTGAAAAATAACCTTCTTTACATATACGCAGCGGCGGATGGTTCCGTTCAGTCCGTGAACATGACCCAAGGGGCCTGGGGAGAACAGGGCGCACCTGCCCTCGTCATGACCAATAAAGGGGATCTGGAATTTACCACGACCATTTATGGGACGGATCCCGTCCATTATGCAAAAGCCCGGCTGGCTCTGACCAGCGGTAAAAACACGGAACTGCTGAACGGCTCCCTGAGGGTGGCCGAACAGGTAGATCCCGCCACCCAGTCCAGGGCCCTGTATTTTACCCCGGACCGCATACCGGAAGGGACACATGCCGGCCAGCTGGCCCGGCTGGATCTGTACTCCCATGATGCCGCCGCGGAGGGCTTCATTCCCGTCCCCAACAGCGCCGTCGTCAAGGTAGGGGTGAACGACGTGGTTTTCATCAAGGCGGGAAACGATACATTTGTCATGAAAAAAGTGGAACTGGTGAGGCTACCCAATTGTATACTGTGGATAAGACAACTTCAGGTGCTAGTTGGAAGAAATTTATCAAT
>ENA-UEQB01002756-UEQB01002756.1-human-gut-metagenome-genome-assembly--contig:-NODE-2756-length-12069-cov-5.058289_pt1 | contig 12069 bp, 7 predicted proteins | sample MGYA00242901_ERZ507918 | MGnify/ENA primary metagenome ERZ507918 (study PRJEB26167, sample SAMN06115405) | human gut metagenome | host: Homo sapiens | place: China:Sichuan | collected 2016-04-06... | reverse complement strand
TTTGCGGACATGGCAAAATCCGGGTTTTTGAGAGTATCGCTTTGTAACATTCTTTTCATACACACTCTTTTTTTAAAAAAAGGGACATATTGTAACGCCATTCCAATATCCTGAAAAATTCTTTCCCGGCAAGCGTTTTCTTTTCAAATGGTATTCAGGCAAGTTACAGAAATGTCTTATAGCAAGTGCTCTTTTTCACTCCATCTTTTTCCCGTTTTCCCTTGACCCAAAACGGGAGCGCCGATATAGGATCAAAGAAACCCTATTCATGTTTAGCCGCGCGGAAAGACCATGAAAAGACGCCTTTTCCTGCCTCTGCACCTGTCCATCCTGTTTGCCACGTTGCTGGCGGCAGGCTGCTGGTGCCCGCGCGCCGATGCCCATGAGCCGGAGAAAGGCGCATTCCGCCACGCTCCGACGCAATACGAAACGGTCATTCAAGACGTCTATCAGCCCTTGCTGATCCAGACGGAGGTGCGCGTCCCGCACGTCCGCGGGCACGAACTTTCCCAAAAGGACAACGACGCCCCGGTGTACGACGCCGGACAAAGCGCCGCTCCCCCCATGCTCCCGCCGCTCCTGTCCGCAGGGCTTCCGGTGGTGGTCCCCCTCCCTCTCCGTCCCTCTTGGCGGGGCCTTGTCGTATTCCCTCTGCCTCCTCCCGCGATGATCGGCTGACGGCCTTTCCGCACATGACGCCATCCGGCAATCGTGCAAAGGACACTCCCACCCTTGGCCCTTGTCGCGCCCGCGCCGCGAAACGGACAGAATCCTCTGTCCTCCCCGCGAGCGGACACCCGGAAACACGCGCCCGCCGAACGTGCTCCCCGAAAACGGGGGAGGTCTCCCCGTTCGTCCCGGCGCCCGCAGGAGGAAATCATGGAAGCTCCCAAGAAGCCGTTGTATAAATCTCTTTATTTTCAGGTTATTTGCGCCATTCTCCTTGGTATTGCCCTTGGGCATTTCTATCCCCAGACCGCTCAGGCCATGAAGCCGCTCGGTGACGGGTTCATCAAACTTATCAAGATGATCATCGCGCCGATCATTTTCTGCACCGTGGTCCTCGGCGTCGCGGGCATGGAAGACATGAAGAAGCTCGGCCGTATCGGCGGCAAAGCGCTCATCTATTTTGAAGCGGTGACGACCCTAGCCCTTATCATCGGGCTTGTGGTGGTCAACACCCTCCAGCCGGGTGGGGGAATGCACGTCGATCCCGCGTCCCTCGACACCGCCGCCATCGCCAAGTACACCGCTTCGGCCCAACACAACGGCTTCATCGACTTCCTGATGAACATCATCCCCGGCACCATCGTAGGCGCGTTCGCCAATGGCGACATCCTCCAGGTGCTGCTCATTTCCCTGCTCTGCGGCGCGGCCTTTTCCGCCCTCGGCAAGCGCGTCGCCGGTATCGTCGGGCTCATCCGTCAGGCTTCCTCGGCCCTGTTCGGCATCATCAACATCATCATGAAGCTCGCCCCGCTCGGCGCGTTCGGCGCTATGGCCTTCACCGTGGGCAAGTACGGCCTCGGCACGCTCGGCTCCCTCGGCTATCTCATGGGCAGCTTCTACCTGACCTGCCTGTTGTTCGTCTTTGTCGTCCTGAACATCATCGCCCGCCTCACCGGGTTCTCGCTGGTCAAGCTGCTGCGCTACATCGCCCATGAATTGTGGCTCGTGCTCGGCACGTCCTCGTCCGAATCCGCCCTCCCGACCCTCATGGCGAAGCTCGAACACATGGGCGCGCGCAAGGACATCGTGGGCATCGTGGTCCCGTCCGGCTACTCGTTCAACCTTGACGGCACTTCCATTTATCTGACGATGGCGGCTATCTTCATCGCGCAGGCCCTCGGCATCGAACTGAGCCTCAAGGAAGAACTTACCCTGCTCGCCGTACTGCTGGTGGCCTCCAAGGGCGCGGCCGGGGTCACGGGTTCCGGATTCGTCACCCTAGCCGCCACGCTGGCGACCATCCCCACCATCCCGGTGGCCGGTATCGCCCTCATCCTCGGCGTGGACCGCTTCATGTCCGAAGCCCGCGCGCTGACCAACCTCGTCGGCAACTCCGTGGCGACCATCGTTGTCGCCAAGTGGGAAGGTGCGCTTGATATGCAACGCCTCCATGCCGAGCTTGATCAGCCCACCGTCATTGAAGAGGAACCTTTCCTGCCCGACGACGGTTTGCTCCAGCCTGTACCTGCGGACAAGTAGTTTGGGGGAACGCGGAGTGCCGGGGGGAGAGTGCAAAAAAAGGACGTTTGGGGAAGGCGCGACGTGCCGGGGGAAGGGAAACCCTTCTGAAGAAGGGTTGTCCCTCCCCCCGGACCCCCCACCTTTCCCAAGACTTTTGACTGGTGGGGAGGGCGGCCCAGAAGGAGTCCGTTCCGGCGGGAGTTGGAAAAGGCATTTCCCCCGCCGTCGATATGGATGGGATTCACCCGTTTTCCCGGTATGTTGAAAAAAGGCCCTTGGCGGTTTATCGCTAAGGGCCTTTTGGGTTATCCGTTTGGTAATTTGTATTGCCGTGGTCGGGCTATGCTTCCACAAGCTCCACGGTGCTGTAAGCGTCTTGGATTTTGAACACCAATCTGCCGATACGCCGCAATTCCCGGGCCAGCGTATGCATCACCACGCCTTCCACCTTGGCCTCGGGGTTCATCAGTTCCAGAAGATCCGCGAAGGTTTCAAGCGAAGAGAGCGCTCTGAACAGCAATTCCCGCATTTCTTCGGCGTCTTCCGCTTCCAACAGTTCTTTTTCGCAGCGCACAGCCAAAGGAGGAAATCGATAATGGCGGATTTCCTCTTGGATTCGCTCTACCTTCGCAGGCGCGGGGTGTTCTTCGCAAAATAGAAAACTCCGGTTGCTCAAAACCGTCCTTGGAACGGCGGGCATATTCCCGGCAAGCCGGTCTTGTATTAGCCCACACCCGGAGAATAAGGCAAAGGTTACGCCAAAACGGAGGCGTAAAAAAAGCCACTCTAACGGGACGGCGGGCCGCCAAGGAATAAAGGTGTTTTGAAGCACCTTTCTAAAAATACACATAGAAAACCGATGAAGTCAAAAAACGCTTCGGGAGTGGAGTGCCTTCCCACGCCGGTCTGCAATCATTGTATGGATCCAAAAGAAATGGTTCCCTCGTAGGAATACCACAACTGAGACGGATTCAAGGCACATCCCACTCGACAGGCTTCCGATAAAAGACGAAAAAAGATACTCCCCCTCCCTTCCATTACGCCGCACAAGCGTTTCCTTTGGCGGCAAGGCCGCCAAAGGAAACGCGCCGCCGGGTCAAGGGGGCGCTGCCCCCTTGCGGGGTCCCGAGGGGCAGAGCCCCTCGGCGGGGTCCGGGGCAGAGCCCCGGAAAAAGGGCAAACAGGGTTACTTGGAAGGTTCACTTTCGCGCTGGGAAACGTAAAGGGACTTGTCGTCTATGTTCAGCACCGGAAGGAACTGCCCGGCCAGCGCGTACAGCCGATAGGCTCCGACGATCTCGTTCCCGCGCGCCGTGGCTTCCTGCGTAGCGGAATTGAAGAGCTCGCTCTCGGCGTCCAGCACGTCAAGCAGGCTGCGCTGCCCAAGGTTGAACTGCGCCAGATAAGCATCCCGCGTCTGCGTGTTGTAAACGACCGCTTCCTGATAATACTTCCGCTGTTCAATGGCGGCCATGTAACGGGTCCACGTGTCCGCGATTTCGAGATTCAAATCATCAAAGAAGTTATAGGCGGTCTGACGCGCCTGACGGATGCGCGACTCGGCGGCTTCCGTCTCGGCCTTATCCGCACCGCTGTTGAACAGGTTCCAACGCATGGTCGCCATGACGTCGAAACTCGACGTCCAATTGCTCCCCCTGCCGCCGCGATCCGAATAGTTCGGCCCAACCTCAAGATTGATCTTCGGATGGTAGGCCGACTGTGCAAGTTCCTTCTCGCCGCGTGCCGCCCGGATGTCCGCAAGATACGCCTTCAGCTTGGGGTTCCCTTCCTCAGCCGCCTTCATCACCGCGTCGGGGTCGGCAAACATCCCTTCAGGGACATATACTTCCGCAAGCGACGGGGGCACGGGCTTCCCGGTCAGCCGGATATAGGAGGCCTCGGCTTCGCGCAACGAAGCCTCGGCGTCCGTCAGGGTGGACATGGCGCGGGAAAGGCGGCCTTCCGTCTGGGTCAGGTCGGCCGTCGTGGATGCCCCGAGGTTCAGGCGCTCGCGCTGCGAAGCGAGGATTTCCTTATGCCGCGCCACATTCTCCTGTGCGAGGCGCAGGATTTCACGCCGTCGCAGGTAGTCCACATGGGCGATGAGGCCATCCAGACCGAACGAGGTAGCGTTGTCGAACACGCGGTATTCCATCGATTCAACGGTGGCTTCTCCAGTACGGACACGGCTGCGGGTGGCGAAGCCGTCCCACAGGGGCTGGGTCAGGGTAATGCCCACGCCGCTCGCCGCGTACATGCCCTTATCCGAACCGTAGGAGCGCGTGGTATCGTCGCTCAGGCGGCTGGCGCCGTAGCGCCCGGTCGCGTCCACGCTCGGCCCCCATCCGGCCTTTGCCCGGCGCAGTTCATAGCGGGTCACATCCAGATTTTCCTGAATGACCTTGAGCCCCCGGTGGTGGGCGATGGTCTCGGCCACGGTTTCCCGGACGGTGACAGCACTTTCCCGCACGGGCGCGGAAGTAACGGCGGCGTTGGAGGTCGGAGCGGCCGGGGCATTCGTCATTCCGCCGAGACACAGCACCGCCGTCATAAGGATCATCGCAAAGGCTCTACCGTACATATTTTGCTCCTCCGGAGGGCAACTCACCCTCCTGCGTGGCACTCACCCACGCGCTCACTCGGGACATCCCCCAAGCGTTTTCCTAAAAAACCGTACCGCGCACAGGCGGATCGGCGTTTCCCTCGACAAGCGCCCTCTCCTTTCGAAAGACGGGAGGGCTTGCTACGCCACCCCCTCATCCTCTTCAGGCAGGTTGGCGGCGACCCTGTTCCTGCCCGCTTTCTTGGCTTTGTAGAGAAACGCGTCGGACACCTGCACAGCCCGCCGTATTTCCGCATGACATTTCCGCGTTCCGGCGTAATCGGCAGCGACGATTTCCGTCACCCCGAGGCTGATCGCCACCCGGATCTCCTCCCCTCTGGTGGAGATCGGTTTTCCCGCGATGCTCTTGCGCAGCCGTTCCGCAACCAATGCCGCCCGGATTACATCCGTATCGTACAGCATGACGAGGAACTCTTCCCCGCCATACCGGCAGCAAATATCTTCAACCCTGAGGCAGTCCAGAAAGCGCTGCGCCACCACGCGCAACACCTCGTCCCCCGCCTCATGGCCGTGCCGGTCGTTGACCTTCTTGAAATGATCGATGTCCGCCATGATAAAGGAAATGCTCTGCCGCTTGCGGCTTGCGCGGGCAAAGCTCTTTTCCGCCAGCGCGAGGAAGCCGCGCCGGTTCGGCAGGCCCGTCAGCATGTCGGTCAGGGACAGGTTCCTGTACTTCTCGATGAGCCTTCTGTTTTCTTGCAGCGTATTGCCGATAAGCTCGAAGTACGTCCCGAGGGCCCCCAGGCGGGGAAGTTCCGGCGTGTCGCCCTCCGCGAGTTCCTTGATCCCCCGCTCGACCGCCTTGAGCCTATCCATGATGTCCTTCAAATACGTAGCCATACAGCCGCAGTTTTCGAAATGGACTCCCAGTTCCCCGTGCGCGATGGATTGCGCGGCCCGGCGCAGTTCGTAAATCTGGAGGCAGAGCTCACGGATCTCCCTATCCTGCACAGGTATTTCGTCGACGATGCGGACCGTACATCCGCTGTCGTTCACGATCCGCGAAATGATCTCAAGAAGCTTAGGCAGAGGTAGATTCGAATACATCGTTTCCCTCCGCGAGTTGTATTTGTTGGGCGCGCCAATGGCTGTAACGGTCCATCAGGAAAGCAATATGCCTTGGTAACAGGGTATTTTTATTGTGTTTCCCAAAAACGGTCTTCCGGGCGTTCCGGCGTATGGAGAGCAGCTCGGATCGCCTTTCGAGCAACAGGGTTATGAGCATGACCCAATTCATCCTGCGCCCGGAGGGGTACAGAAAACCGTTTTGGCCGTCGCTGAGGACTTCGCGGACGGCTCCGGTGTCGGGCGCGAGCACGACGCACCCGCAGCTCATGGCCTCCAAGAGTTCGGAAGGCAGCATAAAGGAAATATCTTTGCAGAGATGCAGCGAGGAGACACACAACAGGTCGCGGTAGGCTCCCGGAGGGAGGAAATCCAGCAGGTGGATCCGGCCCCTCATGCCGGAGGGAAACGCCGCCATGCTCTCCCGGAGGCAATCGAGGCGGACCTCCTTGCCCGTGCTGATAAGAACCACATGGCAGTCCGGCCGCGCCGAGAGCAGGGACGGCAGCTCGCACCAGAAACCACCCTCCCGCAACCGGGCGGCGTCCCGCACGGAAAGGGTCACGATCTCTTGCCGTTCCGTCAGTTCGCAGTCCCCGAAACTGAATCGGCTGGCGGGGGCCGGAGCGAAAAACTCCGTGTCCACACACTTCCGCAGTACGGAAATGAACCCGCGCATCCCTTCGGGGTATTGCTCCCGTTGCCATTCCGTCGTCGTAAAATGGCAGTTACAATCAAAAAAGTTTTTCGCTTGCAGCGTGTTGCGGATATTGCGGGGGGCCAGGGGGATGTCGGGCATGGTGCTGAGAGGATAGCGGGTCTCGGCCTCATCCCGAAAATACCAGTCGGCATACCCGACAAGGAAAGCTTCCGGGAACAGGTTCCGCACAAACAGACCGTTGCCCATAGAACCCGAAAGGATCACCATGTCGGGCTCAAACCCTTCCGCAAGCACGCCCATGAGCGACGAAGCCGTGGCCCGGCCGCGCAAATAGGCCATGGTCCAATCCCGTTCCCCGGCGTCAAGGGCGGGGGTCGATATCGATGCCACAGCCTTCTTCCTGTCCTTGGGCTTCTTCAGAAGAACCCTCTTGACGCCAGGGAGCGAGAAATCCCGCCTCCCGTACTCCGACGCGAACAGCACCTCGTTGCCCGGCAGTGCGGCCAACGAGGCGGCCATCGTCCCCAGAGGTCCGGGAAAAGTATAATTCAAAAAGAGGATACGCATAGGCCCTTCGGGCATCCTCCCGGATTGCGCGGTATAGTCGATCCGGGAGGATGCGTGTATGTTACTGCGCGTTTTCCAGAATGAACTTATGGAGCATCGCCTGATCGTCCGTGACGGTTTCCGGCGTGAGGCCATGCACTTGGATGGTAAGGCCCGCATCCGCATTCACGAAGGCGTCGTCCTGCTGTATCCATGCATCGGTCAACGTCAGCGTTTCCTTGTCCCCGTCAAGGCCGAGCACTATGCCGTACTGCTTCAGCGCGGCCGTATCCGTAAGCGACAAGGCATGGTCCCCGGAAATCAGAACTTCCACATTTTGGACGATTGGGCCATTATTCGGATCGGTGTTCCGCAGCAGCTCGTCGAGGCTCAGGTTCTTGTTGTCGGTAATCAGGAAGTCGATGCCGTCGCCGCCGTCCACAAGGAAGTCGGAGGAGTCGTACTTGATGATGTCGTTCCCGGAGCCGCCGAACAATATATCCTGTCCCTCTCCACCGTCGAGGTAATCATCTCCGCTGCCGCCGAAAAGGACGTCGTCTCCAGAGCCGCCGTACAAGTGGTCATTGCCGCCCAGACCGAAGAGGACATCGTTCCCTTCGCCACCGAACAGCCAATCGTCACCGTCGGACGAGTTTTCCAGATGCTTTTCCGACCAGTCCGCAAGCTCATGCAGCTTGGCGCTATCGTGGCCCAGATTCAGGATGGCATCGCTCAGGGATGCCGGAGTGACCCCGTGTGAGCCCCCCGTAAGAGTGCCGAGTTCCTGCGCGAGCCGGTGCAGGGTATCGTCTGCGCCTGAAGTATTGCTGCCGTCGCCGATGAGCAGATCGTTGCCGCCCTGCCCATACATGACGTCATTGCCTTCCCCGCCGATCAGGGCATCGGGCATGTCCGGCTTGCCCTCGTTGGCGTTCGGAACCAGCGCGCTGCCTATTTCCTCAGGATGCTCGCGGACGTAGTCGATAACGTCGGCCGTGCTCGGATTGAAGCCGAGCTGCGCCTTCACATACTCCGCGAGGGAGACGGTGGCCCCATCCACGCTGAACTGCGCGGTGTCTCCGAAGACCACGTCATCGCCCTTGTTGGCGAAGATGGTGTCCGAAACGGGCTTCGTCACCGTGGACGAAGCGATGGCGTCATACAACGCATCAGCACTCTCGATCTGATCCGCACCATCCGTGTTGTCGAACTTGTTGAGCACGTCGAGGTTGTTCGTGCCATTCCCAAGGATGCCTATGGCGTGAACGTCGACCGGGTGGACGCTGTCGTCGATAATGCGGTCATAGACGGCCTCCGCCCTCCTGACGGGATCGCCCCAACCGTTGGACGTATTAGGATCACCGTCAGTAATGAAGTACAGCCTGTTGGCGAAGTCGTTGCCTTCCACTGAGTTGAACCACTGTTGGGCACTCAGAAGCGGATCTTCGTAGTTTGTCGAGCTGTACAGATCCGTAGACTTCAAATACCGATTGATGATTTGATTCAACTGGGCTTCGGTCGTCGTACTGGTCAGAGAGAAGCTCTTGTCGAGATTGACTTCTCCGGCGAACTTGACGAGCTGAATGTTGATGACGGCATCGGTTCCCTTTATGTCGTTCCACAGCTTCGTGATGTACTGGGCAACGGCCTGCTGGGCCGTGTCATAAGAACATCCCTTCTCATACTTATACGCGCACTCACCATTCTTCTTCCATGCGCCCATTGACCATGAGTTATCCAACACAAATGAGATGTTGTAACTCATAGCGACGTTTTCCGTCGTCGTCGCGCCTTGCAGGAGGTCGTCGCCGATGGAGCCCGCGCCGGTCGTAGCGGTCACGTTGACGGTGATGTCTGCGCTGTCGGTCGCGCCGTGCCGGTCTTCCACCCCGTAGCCGAACTGGATAGATTCACTGTTCTTTCCGGTATTCGTAACCGAAATCGTGCCCTTCTGCCAATCGATCGAGATCTTCGTCGTCTCGTTGTACGAGATGTCCGTGGAAGCATCATGGGAAGTATATGTCTTGCCGCCTATGGTGATCTCCGTGATATGCAGGCCGTCCTTGGACACGGACGCGTCATCCCTGTCCATGTCGTTGTGCAACAGATCCTCAAACGTGATCGTGATCGATGTACTCGGCACCTCTCCCGAGGGGACCGTGCTGCTGATGACCACGTTGTCGGGCGTGAAGACATCGGCGGTATGCTCCACTTCAATGGATGCGGACCCCGTGAGATCCCCGCCCACGGCCAAACCGCCGCTCACCGTGAAATCCTCTCCGGCGTGCACATTGCCCGTGACATACAAGAAGCTGTTCGCGCCGAACCCTTCACTGTTGATGGAGAGGTTGCCGTTGACGATGGTGACGCAATTCAGGGGCGTATTCCCCAGCAGCGAACTGTTTAAATCTCCTTCGATGTACAGCAGCAGGTTGTGTTCCGAGGCGTACTTGACCGCGGCCTGAACCTGATCAGCACTCGTCCCGGAGGAAATCTTCAACGTGTAGATGTGTGCGGCGTCCTTTAAGGTATCCAGTGTCAGGTTGTTGCCGCCCAGATCCGAGAAGAACTTGCCGAAAAGGTCACCCGCAACCCCATCTTCCAAAACTGAGAACGCGTCATCCTGCTTGTCCGTCATCCATCCGGTATGGATACGGTCGCCTACAGTACCGCCCACCGTAATGATGCTGTCCCCGAGCACCGCGCTCGCCGATGCGGAGATGATGCTTTCTCCGGCCACGGCCTTGTCTATGTCATAGATATTGTCCGCCGCTTCTGGAGCGGTATTGGTGACGGCGATATGGACCGTATCGGTTGCGGTATCCAGATCTCCGTCCGTGGCCACCACCTTGAGATCGCCGCCAAATCCTTCCTTGACCTTGGTCGAATCATATTCCAGCGTATAGGAATACCGGAATTCATTGGCGTCGGTCCCAGTCTGGACGACGGTTATGGTGTAGAGGCCGTCCGGGTCCGTATACTGCCAGGAGCCTTCATCGTTCTTTACGAGCGTATGCCCGTCGAACGTGAACGCCGCGTCCCCCGGCCCGTCCGCACCGAAATGCACCATGAATGTATCCGTAATGCTGCCACTCGCAGAGTCCGCAGCGTGTTCGACTCGATCGCCCTGAACAGTCAGCACCGGCGCGTCGTCAAGCGCGTCCACCGTGATTTGGCCGGTCGCCGTGCCGCCCGTGGTCGTGATGCTCACGTCGAACGCGTCCGCGCGCACGGCCTCCCCGCGCCCCGCGTCGCCTTCGCCGGGGCGGTTGGACGCGTTGCCCGTGGCGTCCACGGGCGTGGTCAGGGTATAGGTGTAGTGCACGGTCCCGTCCGCGTCCATGCCCGTCACCGTCAGCGTGCCGTGCGCGCCGCCGGGCACGGACACCGCGGCGTCCGCCGTCACTTCAACGCCGTTGTGGTACAGCTTGCCGTTTTCCACCTTCAATTCGGTGCCGCCGATGCTCACCGTGGCGTCCGCGCCGTGCAGCTGCATGTGGAACGAGCCCTCCGTCGCGGCTCCGAAGGGCTGCGTGGCCGGCGTCTCGTGCTGCGAGCCCTTGCCGGGGATGTTGCCTTCGTCCGTGGTCACCGCGCTCGAGCCGCCCGAGGGGGCGTCGTTGAACAGCGGGCGTTCGGGCACTATCACTTCTTCAACGACAGTCTCCTCTTCCTCCACGCCTCTGTTGCCGTAAGCCTCTAATTCACGATCAGGTTCAGCAGCGCGGTTCAAGCCGAGATCAAGGCCGCCAAGACGTTCGACCCCATCCATGAGGGAAGCGTCTGTGTACTCGTGGAAGCGGCCGCCGTCGGCGTTCGAAGCCGCTACCGCCGGACCTGCCGCGGGCATCAGATCGGGTTCGTTAAGGGCTGCAAAAAACTCGGAACCGGAAACGGACGTTCCATCCACGATGAAGTCCGGGATGCTGTCCTTGGAGAAAGTCGTATAAAAATCAGTAAGGGTAATCCGGCTTCCGTCTTCAAAGGAAAGAAGCAGATCATTGCCTTCCTTGGAAAGGACCACGCTGTCCGAAGGAAAATCGAACGCGATGTGGTCAAATTTTTCGCTAGGGATAACCTGATTGGCTCCATTCGCAGGATGTCTGAGAGTAAGGTCTGCCATCATATGCTCCGAATACTGTTAAGTGGATGAAAAAATATCGTTTGGCGAACACCGCGGAACGTTCGCCTCTCATGCCGGACTGAGTATCGACTTCTTGTCCATCACCATGATGGCGCCTTCCTTGTGCCTCATTTCGACAGCGCCTTTGGGCAGGCCGTTCAAAGAATACGAAAGGAACCATCCATTATCTTTCGTGAAACCAAAAAGTTTATTCCTATCAACCCAAAGGCCGAGGCAGGCTTTCAGGTCACCGGGGGCGGCTATCGGCAGAGACGTGTCAATGAACACCTCAATCCCCGAAACGGAGGCAACGCCTTCCCGTCCATGTCTCAACAGTACGTCCAACACCCCTTTTCCGATGAGAAACGTAAACTGCCCGTTGCCGTCTATGAAATAATCCGTGGGATCATACTGAATGATTTCTAAAGGGATATCGCCTTCGTCCAGAGGCGCCTCTTCCGCAAACGCACAAAAAAGGGGCACATCATATTCTTCCTCCGACCATGTGCAGGACTCAAGAGAGTGCTCTCCCTGCGCAACGGATCCGCACATGGCTTGTAAGTTCTCTTGAACGGTGCCTTCATGAAAGGGACATGCTTCCCGCCTCGATGCCGCATCGTCTTTCCGCAACATGGAAACTCCCAAGAGAAGATGGACTAGAAAAATCTGTCCGCCGTGCTTCCAAGATTTCCTGAAAAAACAAAACGCCCCGTGCCGAAACGATGTTTCGGCACGGGGCGTTCTTATCCTGATCGATAGAAGACAATGGGCCCAGAAAAATCAGACAGAGAGAGAGAGAGAGAGAGAGAGAGAGAGAGAGAGAGAGAGAGAGAGAGAGAGAGAGCATAAAAAAAACATCCC
>ENA-UEQB01002755-UEQB01002755.1-human-gut-metagenome-genome-assembly--contig:-NODE-2755-length-12083-cov-15.310012_pt1 | contig 12083 bp, 8 predicted proteins | sample MGYA00242901_ERZ507918 | MGnify/ENA primary metagenome ERZ507918 (study PRJEB26167, sample SAMN06115405) | human gut metagenome | host: Homo sapiens | place: China:Sichuan | collected 2016-04-06... | reverse complement strand
GGCTGAAACGCGTTCAGTAGTACCTCCTCCATAGCTTATAAATGATAAAACTTTATAAACTTTATAAAATAAATAATCAAAAGGATTGATTTTCATATTTGTTGTATTAGAATCCGAATCCACTGTACATTCCGACATAACGTTTATATAATTCATTCGCCTTAGCCTGTAAAGCTTGTTCCAATTTCCCCATGCCCCTGGCACCGGCTTTGAGTGTTGTGTAGCCGGTAAATATCGTAGCACCTTGCCAACCCATTACGGAAACGATATTAGCAGCAGCATCTGCCAATACGACACCATGAAGATCTCCGTTTTTTAGTAAGTGATAGTCATTAAAAACACTACTAATTGTCGAGAACACTCCAATTGTATTTACCATACCTTGAAATCCTTTGGACAACTCCATAAAATTTCCGACGACTGTTCCAATACTACTTCCCGTTGAAATCAGTTCATTGTATTGTTGCCAGAAGTCACCTGCCATGTTTATGGCATCGATAGCACCCATTACTGCAAGATCAGCATCTTTGATGTTTTGGATGCCTACCATTTCCCAATAATTATTCTTATTGTAGGTAATCTGAGCACCGCCCAAACTGAAATAGGTGCCGTTTGTTTCATAAGTACGCCCCAAATAGGTATAACCTCCTTCTTGCATCTCTTGCTCGGACATAGTACCCTTGACAAACTTGTATTGTGTACGAGTGTGTATTGTGCCATCTTCATCTTCGTATTCTTCTTCATACGAGTACCACTCAGCACCCCATTAACATCAATTCGACTGATCGGGTTATTCCCACAGAAACAATATTGGGAAGAGTTGATAAAATTTTCTGCTTTGGGATCCTGCATGAGCCATCGCCCCCGTTCTCGGTCGTACATTCGAGCGCCGTAGTCCGAGAACGGCAAGCCGGCGAATGCCTGATCTTCCTTGCCGTTGAACCGGTCTCGGTTATCCGAAACAGGCATCGAAGGCGTTACCCAGCGTTTACCGAAAGGCTGGTAGTCGTTGCGTTCGAGAACCTCGCACCCCGAATTTACGACCGCGCGCACGCTGCCCAGATGGTCCGTCAGGAAATAACGGACCTCGGTTTCATCGTCGACCGTCCCCACGATCCGCCCGCCGCCGAACGGCGTACTCTCGAATACTCGATCCGGTTGGGAACTTTCATCCGTACGATATGTAAAAGAACCTCGATACGAGAAACCGCAGTCGTCGGCAGTCGTCGCTGAAAGTTTCGTACCGTCTGCAAGATAACAATAATTTATGGCATTCGCATCGTTGTCCGAGGCATATTCGAGCAAATTCAGACAATTATATGACATATCCAGTCCTCGCTCCCAGTCTTTTGTTACATTCCCGTTCGCATCGTATTCATGCAGAGCCAACCAAGGTTTCAGGTTTTCGAACCGCAGCACCGAGGGAAGCATCGTTACGGTATCCGCACCGAAATCCACGTCGACAAGTTCGTCCTCCATGTATCGATAAAGGTGATTCCCCTGATATTGATATTTCATGTTGCATTGTTCCTCGCCATTTTCATAACGGATCATGCTCAGCAAATTCCCGTTACGGTCATAAGAGAGGTGACGTTCGACATTCTGACGAACCCTCTCGCCGTTTACATACTGATCGGTGTGCGTCAGCCGCGACAGATCGTCGTAGGTGAATTCATACCGGTTCTGCGGGCCGTCGCCGGACGGGTCTCCCTTGTGCTGCCACTGCCAGGAGGTGATATTTCCCGTATAGGAGTGTCCGAGCGACATGTCGAACAACTCGCTGCTTTTCTTGGTCAGCCAGCTTCGGATGTCGTATTCCGACTGTTCAGCGATCGCCGACGTCCCCTCGCCCAGACGCCGCGCAGCAAGCCTTCCCAGCTCGTCGTACTCGTAGTAGACAACAGCCTCCTCGCCGCCGTTCACCTGAGTTGTTTCGCGCAACAAGCGGCTGCGATCGTCGTAGGTGAAGGTGCGGTCGATGTCGTCGGTCTTGCCCGCGCGGGTGTAGCTTTCGCGCTGTACGATGAGGTTTCCCACGAAATCGTAGCGCTGCGAGGTGCGGAGGATGCCGTCCTCGGTGTCGCGCTCGACGGTCTGGATCAGACGTCCTTTGTAGTCGTAATAGTAGGCGCGCTGGTGATAGCCCGTGATCGTATCGTTGGCCAGCACAGCGAGTTTCTCGTAGGTCAGCGAACCCGTGGCATTGTCGTAGCGCAGCGATTCACCGTCCGTGGCCGTCAGACCTTCGATCGGCTGGAAATCGAGCCCCGCCGCCTGCACCTCCGATGGATAGGTGTCGTAAACATATTTCCGCAACGGTACCGAAGAGCCCAAATAGGGAGGTTCGAGAAATTCGATCGGCTCACCGATTATTTCGACGAGCGGGCGTACGGGCGTCCATTCGATTTCGGCGGCGAGGCTCTGCTCCTGCACCCGTCCCAGTGCATCGTACGAATAGCTTATCCACTGCTTCTTCGCACGGAGGTTGCCGTCCTGCGACACTCGAAGACGGTCTCCTTCGTCGTAGCGCATATACTCCGCCTCGCGTCCGGGCATCCGTTTCTCGACCATGAGGCCGCGATCGTTGTAGGTGTAGACGTAGCAATACTTTTCGGCGAAATCGTCGTCGACGGGGACTGTCAGCGAATCGCTGAGCAGGTAACTGCCTTCGGGCGTGATGACCCACCGCAGCCGGCCGTAGTCGTCGTAGACGAAGTAGGTGTCGATCGGTTCGTCATCGTCGAACGTGCGGCTCAGCAGCGTCCGCCCCTGTCCGTCGGTGAAGCTCTGCACGACATGGCCGTCGGGATCGGTCGTCACAGTGCATGAGAGCGTTCCGGCGTCGTGGCACCCCTCGCAGACCAGTTCGCCGTCGACGCCCACTGCGAGCCATCGCACCTCGTCGGTGTCGTTTGTCCGGTAATCGAACTCGGTGTAGAGGACTTCGTAGTCTTTCATGTAACCGGGCAACGCCTGCTTGCGTACGCGCCCGAGCGGCGACGCCTCGTAGACCTTCTCCGTGAAGGAGCGCTCATAGTCGGAGCTGTATCGTTCTTCATAATAGTTTCTCTGCTCCGAAATCGCCGTACTGTTCGGCAACTCTGTCTCGTCCGAATAATAAGTCGCTTCGAAAGGAAGGTAGGCCGTCGCATCGCTGCGCAGCAGGGCATCGTATACGATCGGCGTCACGATGTTGTACCCGTTGACGGAGGCTCGGACATTCGTCGTTTGCGACGGCAGTCCCAATCCGTTGTAATAGGTGATGTCGGTAATCGTCGTTCCGGTTTCGGAGATCGCCGTTCGGGTCTTGATCCAGTTCGATCCGGAATCTTGTGCCCCGATCCGTCCTGCGGAGCAGAGGAGGAGGGCAAACAAAAGAATATGTCGTTTCATGGGATTGCAGGATTTGTATTACTGGTCGAAGGAATATTCATACTCGTTTACGACCTTGCCTTTGTGGTCGCGCACGCGCATCAGGTGGTTGTGGGCGTTGTACTCGTAGGTGGTTTCACGTCCCGAAGGATCGGTCATCGAGGCCATCCCCACCAGCGGGATGTATGTCGCCGTGGTGACGTGCCACTCCTTGCGGCTGGTTCGCAGGCCGTCGAGCGCCGCAAGATCGCCCTCCGACAGCACGACCGAGGTCCGGATACGCTCGACGGTCGCCGCACCCAAGGCGGTCGTCACCTCGTCGTATGCGGCGTTGCGGATTTCGGCCACGAGGTACTGACCCTTGTAGCCCCACAGATAACAGATCGGAGGCTGTCCCACGGCCTGCACCTCGCAAATGTTGCCGTCGGCGTCGTAGCGCAGCGACGCCCGTCCGATGTAATGCGTGTCGGGCGTATAGGCGCCTTTCCCGCCCGTAGAACTGCGGTTCGAGAAGCGGAACGATGCGGGCGAGAGGTCGAGCGAAGCCAGCGTCGAGAGGCTGTCGGGACGCCCGTAGAGATCGTAGCGGAACGTATCGCCGTGCGTGACGGTCTCGTCGGTGTAGACGACCCGTTCGAGCGGGAGCGAGAGAAGGTTGCGATCGAGCATCGTCTGCACGCTCGACGGCAGGTAGTCTTCGGCGTAGAGCGTCCGCTCGGTGACGGTTCGTCCGTCGGCGTAGGTCGTCTCCTTGCGGCTGGCGGTATAGGGATTCGTGTCGTAATAATAGTTCGTCCGTCGGTGCAGGATGCGTCCGTCGTCTTCGCGCTGCTCGATAACCTCCTCCGAAAGCTGCATACAACCCGGAGTGATGCCGTTGTAGGAGTATTCGAACGTATGGCCGTCGTCGATCTGCTGCGAACCGCCGAGCAGGTATCCCACTGCGGAGGCCCATACGCGGGCGCAGAAAATCCGTTCCGAGGCGTCGTATCGGTTGTAGGTATAGGCGCGGCGTGCAACCCAGTCGAAACGGCCGCCGTCGTACTTGTACTGGACGACCGAATCCAACTGTCCGAGATACCACGTGTCGCCTTCGACCGGATAGGGAGCGTTCGGATAGGCGAAGACCTCGCGCACGGGCCGCGCGTGGCGGTTCGTCAGGTCGTATTTGTAGACGGTCTTGCCCGAGAGCATGCCGCCGGCACTCTGGTATTCGGCTACCTCGTCGTACTGGACATGGCTCCCGTCGTCGTAGTTGGTACGATAAATTGTGTGCGGATAGTAGGTGCGCAGACGCAGCGTCGCACCGAGCGAATAACTCCCCGACCACGAGTCTCGGGGATAGTAGTAACTCACGATCTGTTCCGTATGGCAGTTGCCCATATCGTCGTCCATATCGGGTTCGTGGCGGATGATGCCGCAGCCGTCCTCGTCGGGGCCGTATTTGTACGCGGTCTCTTTGAGCAGCGTATCGTCGGCGTCGTAGTAGCGGATGTATTTGATCCGGTAGCTCGAAATGCGGCGCATGGCATCGTCCCCGTCGCGGAAACAGTTGTGGTCGCACACGAACTCCGTACGGCCGCCCGTGGGATAGGTGATGCTCAGCAACGTCTTCCGCTCGTCGGGCGTGCGGTAAATCTCGTCGGGAATACCGTTTACCGGCACATTGAAAGGCTGATCGAAAAAGCCCTCGGTATAATTCAGTCGATTTCCCTGTATGTCCTTCGGATCGGTTCCGGGTAAAATCCACACTTCATGTGTCGGCACATCAGGCATATACGCTGAATAATGGCCGTGGGCTTCATGCCCCCAGAAATCGGGGAAACACTCCCCGACATGACGATTGTGGTGGTAATCGAACGAATAGGTATCGTTCCCGATCTTCATTGATTGCAGATATCGTTCATAATCCTGTCCGATGCCCGTTTGCGTAAAGACGATCGTCCGGCGCACGTTATCCTGGGCATCATAGACGACGATGCGTTTGAGTGCAGGGTTCAGAATCCGTGTCCTGTCTGCATCGTATTCCTCATACTCGAACTGCACTCTTCCGCCACGGAAAACGATTTGATCGATATAGTGACTGTTCACCCATTTATAATTGGCTGAAATTCCCTGCTCCTGTCCGCTGTCTTGCCACCATAATGTCGTAGGACCATAACCTTCGTCCTGCCAGCCGAAAAACATCGTACTCCAATAGGCCCCCGATCCGTGACATACCATACGAGGACTCTGAGCGGCATCGGCAACCTCCCGATTGTCGGGTGCATATAATTCCGCATTGTCGTACAGCTCGATATTGCCACTGGCCTGAACAACCCGCTTGCGATAGGGAAGATACGAGAACGCTATGCTGCTGCCTCCGTCGGCGCTCTCGATCTCCGTACACTTCCATGCTGTTTTCGATCCTATATCCGACTGCGTTTCCGACGCCGTATCCGCAACGGCCGAGCTGAAGCGGTAGATCGTGCCGTCCGTATCCGTGATGACGAAAGTCTCCGTACCCAGCTCGTCGAATACGATTCTGTCGCCCGTCACGGGAACGGTCTTGGGGCCGAGTTCCCGCTCGATATAGAACGAACCGCCGCCATTGAGCAGTTTGTAATAGAATCTGTCCGGATCTTCATCGGCACCTTTTCGCCAGAGCAGCCGCATCCGATCCGTCGTGGAACGCACAAGCGTCGTACTCGTAATGTCGGGTTTCGAAACACCCGTATGGAGGTAGCCCGTCGTTTTCAGGTCGTCCACGCCGTTGATGATGCGCGAGACCTGCAAGTCGCAGCTCAGCGACCAGCCTGCGCCGGCCGCGCCGGCGAGCTGGTTCACGCGCGTGAAGTCGTCGAGGTGGAAACTCAGGTTCACGGGCAGCTCCAGCGATCCCGATCTGACGGTGTAGAGCGGGATCGAGATTTCGGGAATTCCCGTGCGGTGCGAAACGGGATAGTCGATGTACTTCATCATCGACACCGCCGACGGCGGATAGAAATGGACGTCCGTCAGATCGGACGTCTCCTGCGCCTGTACGGACGTCGCTCCGAGAAACAGGAACGACACGGCGCAACATACAAAGGCCGGATGCTTCATAGCCGAAAGAGTTTAGGTTAGAATGAGAATGTGTATGGAGTTCGATTCGTAAACCGGAAGATGCGCCTTGAACAAAGATAGGAAATCTTTTCGGAAAAAGAGGATGAAATAGTAATGACAGAATTTTCGCAAACTGTTACTAATCAATTCGTTGAAAAATAAAAATCTTACATTTCCCTTACAAGCGGTTCGAAGCGGAGAATCACGTTCTTCATTTCCGCTTTTCGGTAAGTCCCGGCATATCGAATGCAAGCGACGAGGAGCTGTTCCGCGATATTTTTCCAGAAGACGCAAATCTGCGGGTAGAAATTTGACCATATATTCTCCACCCGTCTTGCAACGGTTACCGTGCATCCGCAGGTGCCCCTTCGTGTCCGGTATGATTTGTTCACAGGTCAGATAGCGCATGTCTTTGTAGCAGATTTCCGTAAAACAGGAAAAGAGAGACAGGTCGCGGTGGTATTCGTGTTTGGCACTCTTCAATCGCGACGTCTGAAAAATCCGCAGTACCTCCTCGCTGAGAAAGGTTCTCGGTTCCGTCGGAGCGGAATAGCGGTAAAGTGCGAACGGATTCCGCGGCATAAGACCGTTGTTGAACGAAATTTTCACCACGTTATTATTCCAACGATCCATGTAGCGACATGCGCTGCCCGCCTTCAAATGGCAGACAGTTTTCAAATAGACGTGGTATTGCTCGATGAACGACTGTTCCAATTCGAGCAGCGGAATATCGTGGAGGTTGTACTCGTGTTTCAGAAAGGCCCGGAGATGACCCAGCACCGCCCGATAGCGCCACCAGGTACTTTCCGAGCGATCTACGCCGATACGTTTGAAAAGATCATTCGTGTAATGTTCGAAAACATCCACAAGAGTCCGGTATCGTTCGCCCATACCCAGCCAGGCATTCTTGACCTTTTTCGGCCGTGACGTAGGCATCGTGATCGCAAATCAACCGATAATGTTTGCCGATCTGAATGCGGATATTGTCCGGATGACGGTTGATGCGTTCCGACTCGACGCATTAGCCTTCGACCCGTCCCTCCTTTAACGAACCTTCCCCAGTTGTTCCGGAACGTTGATCTTGGCACTGAACTGTGAAATCGTACCGTTGATCGTGCTGCGGCCCATAACCGGATAGACTGCACGCGGGGTGTTCTTTGTTCGTTTGAGGTAGAACAAGACCTTGAAAGTACTGTGCATAGACTTTGCTTTTTTAAGGTGGACAAAAATAATTTCGGCAGAGTCGTCCGGCCTCTCGATATTTCTACTGATATGATGAATAACAATCTGAATATCAGATAATATGCTTTAATATACTTTTTGTAGATAGCCGTTGTGATTTTAGGGGCAAAAGGTGGTGCCAAAAGCATCTGCCAGGCGAAACGTCAGGGAACCGCCGACGGCCGTGCCTAAAATGCTGTGCGGACAAGCTCGCGCCCGCATTTTCAACGGCGCAGCCGCTGTCCGTTCTTCTTCCCGCTTTTTCGCAAGGCGGAGCGATGGTGCGCTGCGCGTAACGACGATTATTCGTTTGCGTCCGCACATGGCAGGCCAGAGGCCTGCCCGATTGTTCTGAGAAAGAGTCTCTCCGTTGTATGCCTAAGCAAATGAACGGGGCCGGAATCCGAAAGTCCCGACCCCGTCTTTCCGAAACGGCCGTTGTCACCTACCAGATGCCTCCCGCCGCCGGTACGGCGGCGGAGCGCACTTCGGCCGAGGCGTCGAGCACCTCCTGCGGCACGGTCTCGACGCGGACGAACTGTTGCACGTCGCCCGCGGCGTGGCTGGCGGTCCATGTCATCGCACTGCCCGACAGGTTGCCGATCTCGTAGGAGTCCGACCACGCCTTCGATCCGGCCGAGGTGCTGTAAAAGCCCCGGATGGTCGAGGCTTCGAGCGAGTAGCTGCCCGTGAATTTCACGGCGCCCACGGCGCTGACGTTCTGGTAGAGCGCATAGGTATTGTCCTCGTGCAGTTCGACATAGACGTAGACCACGTCGGAGAAGGTATAGCTCGTGCCGTCTGGGTTTTGCGCTTCTCCCGTCCAGCTCTTCAACTTCCAGATGCCCGCCACCTGTTCGGTGCTCAGTACGGGCGCCGGCGTATCGTCGCTGCCGCCGCATGCCGTGCAGATGCAGCAGAACGCCAGCAGCGCCGTCCATCGAAAAATGCTCATCGTATTCCTTTTTATCCCCGTTCCCCGCCGTCGGGACGATGCCGCCTGCCGTCGGGAACGGTTGAGTTGTGTGTGCAAATATATAAATAATAGCAGCTATATACAACTTTACACCTCGTCAGTTTTCACGTCGCTGTATACGTCCCGCCTGTCGGCGAACCCGCGGCTGCGCTGTGGCCCCCCCCCAGCCTTGGCGCGGACACGTTCCGCCGGGATAGCTGGGCTTTGAAGGAGGGCGATGTAAAATGGAATGCGGCTGCCTGACCAATTCCGGCATCCCGCTGCTGAGGACGGTTAAATCTCCACCAATCCCCGCTTGATGGCGTAGACGACCAGGTTGGCCGTGTTCTTGCATCCCGTCTTTTCGAGGATGTTGGCGCGGTGCTTGTCTACCGTGCGCTTCGAGATGAAGAGTTCATCGGCGATCTCCTGGTTCGACAGCCCCCTGCAAACCATGACCAGAATCTCCTGCTCGCGCGACGACAACTCTTCGCCGCCGTCGAGCAGCGATTGCGCACGCTGCGGCGTGTGCAGTCTGCCGGTGAGCTGCACGAGCAGCTCGTGGCAGATGTAGCTGCCCCCGGCCGAGACGGTGTCGATCGCTTCGATCACCTCCGAGAAGTCGCTGTCCTTCAACAGGAAACCTTTGGCTCCGGCGGTCATCATACGCGTGTAGTAGACCTCTTCGCCGTACATCGACAGCGTGATGATTTTCAGATCGGGTTGCAGCCCCAACGCCTGCACGGTCGCCTCGTCGCCCGCCATTCCGGGCATGGCGATATCCATGAATGCGACATCGGCCGCGAGCGCCGGCAGCATCGTCAGGAACTCCTCGCCCGAAGCGGCCTCGCCGACCACCTCGTATCCCGGGTGTGCAGCCAGCAGTCCGCGCAGCCCGTTGCGGAAGAGCGAATGGTCGTCGACCAGTATGATTTTGCACGTTTTTTCCATGTTCTCCGTTCAGCGTCTTTTTCTGCGGCGTGCGGCGGTGCGGCGTCTCGCACCGGCTGCGGCGGAGGCTTCGCCCCGTACGTTGACGCGGATGGCGGCGTGCATCCCCCTGCCCTTGGCTCCCTCTACGTTGCAGTGCCCGTTGATGGAGTGGACGCGCGAAACGATGTTCGAAAGCCCCATGCCGCAATCCATCACCGCCGCGGGGTTGAAGCCGCAGCCGTTGTCCGAGTAGTCGAGCGTTAGCGTGTCGCCGCCCGACGAGAGCGACAGGTTGATCTCGCTGCAACCCGAGTGTTTGAGCGAGTTGTTTATCAGTTCGCACACCACGCGGTAGAGGATCACCTCGATGTCGGTGTCGAACCGTTCCGCGCGCAGGTTGGTCGTGAAGCGGATGCGCACGCTGTGCAGCGCCGCGCTGCGCGAGATGAAGTTCTGGATGCCGCGCGCCAGTCCGAAATCGTTGAGCACCTGCGGCGAAAGGTTGTTCGAAATTTCGCGCAGCGAGCGGATCGCCTCGTCGATGACGTAGGTCGTGTTGTCGATGATCTCGCGCTGGGCCGGCGTACGCTCTTCGCGCGACAGCGCCGTGAGCGACATCTTGGCCGAAGAGAGCAGCGGCCCCAGGCCGTCGTGCAGCTCCTTGGAGAACTGCGAACGCGACTTCTCCTCGGTACGCAGCACGGCCGTGAGGATGCGCTTCTGCATCAATTGTCGCTGGCGGTTGAGGCGGTCGATGTAGCGGATCAGCTTGTGGGCGTACATCACGCCGATCGACATGCAGATCGAGATCACCACGCCCAGCCACGAGAAGGTGTCGTGCGGGATGCCCACGCCGCCGTTGACCACCATGACCTGCACGATGCGTTCGACCGAGAGCAGCGAGAAGCCGATGATGAAGAGGATCCATACGGCATTGTACTTCGTGGCGCGCACCAGCCGCAGGGCGTAGACTGTCGCGACGGTCTGGATGATGACGGCGATGATCAGAAAGACTTTTATCATAATTTCCCGAATTTCATACGTTGTATTCGACGGGCGTGTTCCCTCCTTCGTGCGCGGTGCGCCTTCGCGGCACTGTCCGCCGTTCGCCCGCTATCGGTCGAAGAGCCGCCGCATTTCCTCCATGCGCCGGTAGTCCGTCTGGTCTGCCTGCACGGGCTGTACCGAGACGTAACCGTGCTTGAGCGCCCATTCGTCGGTCTCCTCCGCTCCGTGCTCGTCGTTGACGAACTCGCCCGTGAGCCACAGGTAGTCGCGCCCGTGCGGGTCCTGTCGGCAGACGAACTGTTCGCGCCACAACCCCTGCGCCTGCCGGCAGACGCGGATGCCTCGGATCGTCTCGGGCGCTCCGGCCGGAATGTTCACGTTGAGGCAGAGCGGCAGCGGGGCAGGGTGTTCCAGCACGTCGCGGACGATGCGTTCGCCCCAGATCCTGGCCGCCGTGAAATCGGCGTCGGGGCGATGGTCGGTAAGCGACAGCCCGATCGAGGGACAGTCGTAGAAGCTTCCTTCGATCGCAGCGCCCATCGTGCCCGAATAGAGCAGCGCCACGGCCGAATTGGAGCCGTGGTTGATACCCGAAAGCACCAAGTCGACCTTGCGCTCGCGGAGCAGGTAGTCGAAAGCGACCTTCACGCAGTCGACCGGCGTACCGCTGAGCGCGTAAACTTCCAATCCCTCCTCCTTGCGCACCTTGCGGATGAAGAGGGGCGAGAGCATCGTGAATGCGTGGCTCATGCCGCTCTGCGGCCTTTCGGGAGCGACGACGACCACCCGTCCGAATCGGCGGGCGATGTCGATAAGGGCCTCCATGCCGCATGAATCGAAACCGTCGTCGTTGGTCAAAAAAATTAATCGTTCGTTCATAGCAACAAATGTACGAAAAAATACCGGAAACGCATCACCTTTCGCGTCGCTTTCCGGCCGATGTCTTCTCTGTCCGGTCTGCCGCGCGGCCGGAGTCGGGCGTTGCGGCGCCTTTGCGCCGCGCGGGCCGAAGCCTCCGCCAGCGGAGGCCTGCCACTGCGGGCGTGTTCCGCAGACTTCGACCCGCAGATACGGTGCAGCCGATCTTCGCATCGGAATTCTTCCCGAAGAACCGATTTCTTCTGTCGTGTATTTTTTTCTTCTGTGCTTTTGGCTTGATCCAAAAGCACCAAAAGATCAAGCACTGCGAAAAGTAGCGGGTGCCGCCACCCGCGCTCGCTGAGCGGGCACAAAAGACTGCGCTGTTTTGCACACCCGCTCCGGGCGCTCGCACAAGTGTCGTCACTCTTTCCGCTCTTTTCGCAGTGCGATCCCGCAGGCCGAAGGCCTGCTAAATGAGAAGAGAGGAATTCAAATCGCAATAAATCATTGTTGCGCGAAGCGCACAACAGACTCCGCATTGCGAAAAATCGGGAAGAAGAACGGGCGGCGGATGCGCCGTCGAAAACGCGGGCGCGAGCTCGTCCGCGTAGCGTTTTAGGCGCAAGCCGTCGGCCGTTCCCCGACTTTT
>ENA-UEQB01002746-UEQB01002746.1-human-gut-metagenome-genome-assembly--contig:-NODE-2746-length-12125-cov-4.510707_pt1 | contig 12125 bp, 10 predicted proteins | sample MGYA00242901_ERZ507918 | MGnify/ENA primary metagenome ERZ507918 (study PRJEB26167, sample SAMN06115405) | human gut metagenome | host: Homo sapiens | place: China:Sichuan | collected 2016-04-06... | reverse complement strand
CCGAACAATGTAAAAATGAATGTAATCAAAACAACTGTAAAAATAAAAAAGAAATGACTTATTCTAAGAAGTACACAAATGCCGATTTTTACAAAGACGGCAAATTCCAGCAAGAAGTTGCTATGGAAGCAATGAAAGACATGTTCGCATTCTATGATGTTCCTTTCACCGAATTAATGGCTAAAGACATGTGGGTTACGGACTTCGGATTAGGAGATTTTGAAAATGTAGGTATGGGTGGTATTTTCTGGGTTAACAACGCAGAACAAAGATACTTCGCACATGCTATCTATCTGTTGCCCGGACAAATGATTCCGGAACATGCTCATGTAGCTACTACATATCCTGCTAAACACGAATCCTGGATGGTTGAAAAAGGATGGGCCTATAACTTCTCTGAAGTAGGAGATGAAACTCCGAATGCCCCTGCAATCCCAGCTACTCACGGTCCTATCAAGAGTAAGAATTTCGTTGTACAAAAGGTAGGCGAAGTACTTCCGTTGAAAGCTTTAACAACCTTCCATTTCCTGATGGCTGGTCCCGAAGGTGCTATTGTCTCAGAATGGGCTACTTACCATGACAATGCCGGTCTTCGTTTTTCAAATCCTAAGGCTGCATTATAATAGTAGAAAAACATAATACCTTAGAATCAACCTTATGAATAAAATATTGCTAATAACACTCTGTTTCTTATCAGCTTCCGCCTCGGCATTTGCCGGGCCGAAGCCTAAGAAAGCAGAGACATGGATTGATGCTTCAGTAAAAGCCAAATCCGAATTGCGTACGCAACTACAAAAAGCAGGAATGCCAGTCATGTCCAAATGGATTAAAGTCAATGACAAGGCAGAGCCTTTTGTTGTGGACTTGAAGAATTGCGATAAGCTGATATTGGTTACCTCCGGTGGTCCTGACGGTAGCAGTTATGATCATGCAGTATGGGGGAATGCCCGCCTGATTGCAGCCGACGGTTCTTCTGTATGGTTGGACCAGACTCCGTTTGAATATGGCGTAGCCGGCTGGGATAAACCAAGAATGAACATCAACGCAAATGGCAAACCTATCCGGATTGCCGGAAAAGCTTATGAACACGGTGTATTCTGTCATGCGAACGGCACATTGGTCTATCCGGTGAAAGGAAAATACGTACGTTTTGAAGCAGAAGTTGGTGTTGACGATGACTCAAGAACGGGTAGTGTATATTTTCAGGCATTGAATGTATTACCTAAAGACATCGCCAATCAACTGGCAGAAAAATATCCGAATCAAATTGGAATGCTAAGCAGCCAAATGGATGGATTGGATACCTGGTTGATTACCCCCGATGCTTCTGTTGAAAAACAAGTCGTAGACGCTTTGGCTGGTAAACTAAAAGATGCTTCTTACTTCAAGAACATCATACAACAGATAGCAACCGAAAAAGACGTAAACACACAAATGTACAAATACCTCGAAGTATTTGAAAAGATGCAAAATGTATACGAGGTACAAAATGAATTGGAGTGGCTGAATATAAATGCAATCAAACTGGCATTTGCTGATATGAAACAACAACAAGGGTATGATATAGCCAAATACCAGCCTCTGCTCGATGAACTGCTAAGCCTTTCCCAAAAAGGTTTCGACGGTATTTACAAAGGTGATGCACAAGCATTGGCTAATGCCCGTAAAGCATTGAAAAACAAGCAAGCCATTCTGCTTGGTAACCCTTTACTCAATGGCGACAAAATTGTTGCTACTCGTTTCAAACTGGGTTCAAAAGCACATACAGCTATGGCTCCGGACTTAGGAACACAATCTAACAACTGGAGTAATCAGGAATCCGCACGTCGTAGTGGATTTAATGCCGAAATTGTAGAATTGTCCAATCTGCGTGGTGACAACATTCAGATGCGTCAAATATACAAACCACAAAACTCATCTTCTATCGCAGACCTTAAAATGCATTGGGATGGCGACCGGGTTATGTTTACTGCAACCATGCCCGACAATCGTTGGAATATATATGAGGTTAAATTGGACGGTACCGGTCACAGAATGCTAATAGAAAATGAAGAACCGGATCTGGAATTCTACGACGGTACATATCTACCCGACGGGCGTATGATAGCAACTTCTAATATTGGTTACCAAGGTGTACCTTGTGTCAGCGGTTCCGACCCAGTGGGTAATATGGTGCTTTATGATCCCAAAACCAAAAACATGCGTCGCCTTACATTTGACCAGGATGCCAATTGGAATCCGGTTATTATGCATAATGGTCGTGTCATGTATACCCGTTGGGAATATACCGACCTGATGCACTACTATTCCCGCTTTGTAATGCATATGAACCCGGACGGAACAGAACAAAAGGCCCTGTTCGGAAGTGGTTGTGCTTTCCCAAACAGTACATTTGACATTCAACCTCTGCCTAATCATGCATCTGCTTTTGTAGGTATTATTTCCGGTCATCACGGTGTTGCCCGTTCCGGCCGTTTAATATTGTTTGATCCAACTAAAGCCCGCAAAGGTGCTGCCGGTATGCTTCAGGAAATTCCATATCGGAACCGTCCGATAGTAGAATTGGTAAAAGATGAATTAGTAAACGGCGTATGGCCACAATTTATCAAACCGACTCCTTTGGATGACAAATATTATCTGGTAGCTGCTAAGCTGAACCCACAAGATTTATGGGGTATTTATCTGGTGGACGTATTTGATAACGTAACTTGTCTGATGAAACAGGAAGGTGAAGGATACATTAGTCCGATTGTTGTGCGTAAGACAACTACTCCTCCGGCCATACCTGACAGAGTAAAACTGAATGAAAAAGAAGCAACTGTATTTATCCAGGATATATATGAAGGTGAAGGATTGCGTAATGTACCTCGTGGTACTGTAAAAGAGCTTCGCCTGCATGCGTATGAGTATGCATATCTGAAAACTGTTTCAGATCATAACTGGCATGGTATCCAGAGCGGATGGGACATTAAACGTCAACTCGGAACAGTTCCTGTGGAAGAAGACGGTTCTGTTATCTTCAAAATACCAGCCAATACTCCAATCTCCATCCAGCCGATTGATAAAGACGGAGCTGCTATACAGTTGATGCGTAGTTGGTTGACCGGACAACCGGGTGAAGTTGTTTCCTGTATAGGATGTCACGAAGATCAGAATCAGATTCCTGTGCCTAAGCGTGTAATTGCATCCCAACGTGCACCACACTCTATAAAAGCACCGGAAGGTGGTGTCCGTTCATTTACATTCGATCTTGAAGTACAGCCAATTCTCGACCGTGCTTGTATTGCCTGTCATAACGGCGAAAAAGCATTCGACCTCCGTGCCGGTGCAAAAGACGAACGTGGATATGGTCCTTCTTATCTGAATCTGCATCCATATGTTCATCGTCAAGGTCCGGAAGCTGATATGGCTGTTCTGCAACCCTATGAATATCATGCCAATACCAGTGAGTTAATCCGTATCCTTAAAAAGGGACATGCAAATGTGAAGCTGACTGACAAAGAATGGAGAACATTGTATACATGGATTGATTACAATGCCCCGGATAAGGGCTACTTCAATGCTAATAAGATCAAAGACTTCCCATATCAGGGTTTTGACCAGATCGAACGCCGTACGGAACTTACCAATAAATATGGTAATGGCATGGGAGTAGACTGGAAAAAAGAGATCGCTGACTATGCAACCTATCTGAAAGGTAAAGGAGAAGTTACTCCGGTTCTTCCGGAAGCTGCCGCTCCTGTAAAAGAAAAAAATGTAAAAGTGAAAAACTGGCCTTTCGATGCCAACGCAATCAAAGCGATGCTGGCAAACGAAAAGGAAACACGCAAAGAGGTTGTATTGGCTCCCGGAGTCAAACTTACCTTCGTTCGTATTCCTGCCGGAGAGTTTGCTATGGGTAGCTGGAACGGATCTGCCGACAATCGTCCGGTATCTAAAGTAAAAATTGCAAAATCATTCTGGATGGGTGAAGTAGAAATCACTAATGAACAATACAATGTCATTTTCCCCGACCACGACAGTCGTTATGTAGACCAGTTATGGAAAGACCATGTACATTTCGGTTACCCTGCCAATCAGCCGGAGCAACCCGTTATTCGTGTTAGTTACGAAGATGCTATGGCGTATTGTAAACAACTGAGCGAAAAGACCGGTCTCAACATCACCCTCCCCACGGAGGCACAATGGGAATGGGCTTGTCGTGCAGGAAGTGATTCTGATTTCTGGTATGGTAACAGCAATACGGATTTTGGTAAATTGGAGAACTTTGCAGACGAAAGTTGCAATAAAATGGCTGTAAGTGGCGTTAATCCACAACCAATGTCTAAGAATTCATACTGGTACAAATATTACTCTTATCTGCCTAAAGAGGAAAGTGTAAACGATGGAGCAATGAACCAGGTTAATTCTAAAAATTACCAGGCCAATCCATTTGGATTATATAGCATGCACGGAAATATAGCCGAGTGGACCCGTTCGGATTACATACCTTATCCTTACACCGAAAAGGTAAAGAATCCTTCGGAATTCAAAGTTGTACGTGGTGGTTCTTATATTGAACGTCCTAAAGTCTCAACTTCTTATGCCCGTAAAGCCTACTACCCGCATCAGCGAGTATTCAATGTAGGATTCCGTGTAATTATTGAAGACTAATTAAACAGTTGACAGTGGACAATTGACAATTGACAGTGAGCAGGGCAACTGCCCACTGTCTACCGTCAACTCTTCATTGTCAATTGTCAACTATCAGCTGCCAACTGTTATCAATTGTCAACTCTAAAAGTGATTTTCCTATGAAAGTAAATTTCCACAAGCCCCTCTCTTCTTATGTAACAACCATTGTGTTGTTGCTGATCTACGCTGTTGCACTCGCTGCCGCTACTTTCATTGAAAAATACCATGGCACTGCAACAGCCAAAACGATCATCTACTATTCGCCTCTGTTCTTTTTGCTTCAATTATTGATGGTTATCAATTTTGTAGCAATTGTTATCAAGCGCCAATATCTTAAAATCCGGAAATGGGGTATGTTAGTCACTCATTTTGCTTTTATCATCATTTTTCTGGGTGCTTTTACCTCTTTCCTTTTCAGTGAAGAAGGCATCCTTCATCTTCGCGAAGGAGAAACGAGCAATCAAATCACCGTTCGCTCTGCTGATAATAACACAAGTATCCACACCTTACCCTTCTCTGTGGAACTAAAGAAATTTACGTTGACCCGCTATCCGGGTTCTTCCAGTCCCTCTTCCTATGAAAGTGAAGTTGTAGTACATGTGGACGGTGAAACACGTCCCGAACGAATATTTATGAACAATGTGTTAGATGTAAAGGGTTACCGGTTCTTTCAGGCATCTTATGATCCGGACGAACAAGGTACGATTCTCTCTGTCAACCGTGATGTTGCAGGACGCAACATCACTTACACAGGGTATCTTTTGCTTGTCATCGGACTGGTTCTATGCTTTATTGGCAAGAATACCCGATTCATGTCATTGAGCCGTCGGTTAAAAGAATTACATACCGCAACTAAGATAATAGCCTGCATGCTCTTCTTTATAGCCTTTCCTTCTGAAAGCAGAGCAAACGAGAATAACTCCCCAATGATGGATATCGTACAGAAACATAAAATTTCTCCTGCACATGCCGAAGTTTTTGGTTCTTTACCAATCCAGTCAAATAGTGGGCGTACCATGCCAATCAACACTTTTTCTTCCCAAATACTCCGAAAGCTACATAAATCGGATAAAATCGGAGGTTTAAACTCAGACCAATTCCTTATCAGTTTACTGGTGATGCCGGATGTATGGATGCGCATACCGTTTATTGCCGTATCCAATCCAGAGTTAGCAAGTTATTATAATCTGCCTGCCAAACAATGTGCATACGCGGAAGTGTTTGACAATAACGGCTACTACAAGTTACAGGAGAAGCTGGAAGAAGCATATAACAAAATGCCTAACCAACGTACCCGATTCGACAAAGATTTGATGAAATTGGATGAACAGATCAACATCTTCCACCAGCTTATCAACCGTCAGATGCTGAACCTCTTTCCAAAAGAAGATGATCCCAACCATAAGTGGTATGCTCCCGGAGATGACCTTTCGGCTTTTACAGGAAAGGACTCCATGTTCGTAGCCCGTATTATGGACTGGTATCTGGAAGAGGTACAGGAAGGTCTGAAAAGTAACGACTGGACAAAGGCCAACGAAGTTGCCGGCATGATCAGTACTTACCAGCAAGCCAAAAACAAAACACTCGACATCAGCCCTAAAAAGATACAGTCTGAACTGAAATATAATAAGATGGATGTATTTCGCTATTGTAAAATCGGTTATCTTATTTTGGGTGGTCTGCTGCTCATCTTTACATTCATCGTACAGTTTCAGCAGAAACGCTGGATAAAGTCTATGGTCTGGATATTGGGGATTCTGGTGCTTATCGTGTTCCATTATCACATGTACGGTATGGGAATGCGGTGGTATATTGGCGGATATGCCCCTTGGAGCAATTCATACGAAACAATGGTATATGTAGCCTGGGCTACTGTCCTTGCCGGTCTGCTGTTTGTACGCCGCAATACAATTACTTTAGCACTGGCTACCTTGTTTGGTGGTATCATTCTTTTTGTATCCGGTCTGAACTGGATGGATCCGGAAATAAGTCCCTTAGTTCCGGTACTTAAATCTCCTTGGCTAATGTTCCATGTTGCCATTATTGTAGCTGCCTATGGTTTCTTCGGCGTCAGCTGCCTGATGGGATTAACCAATATGGTTTTGATGATCTTCGCCGGCAAGAAACGAACGAGTCAGCTGATTATTCGTATCAAAGAGTTAAGTATCATCAATGAAATGTCATTATTAGTAGCGCTGGCTTTGATGACGATCGGTACTTTCCTGGGTGCCGTCTGGGCAAATGAATCCTGGGGACGCTACTGGGGATGGGATCCTAAAGAAACCTGGGCACTGATTACTATGGTTGTTTATGCCATTGTCACCCACCTGCACCTGATAAAACGTTGTAATACCCTTTGGTTATTCAATGTCGCTTCAGTCATCGCATTTTCATCCGTATTAATGACCTTCTTCGGAGTCAACTATTTCCTTAGCGGAATGCACTCATATGGACAGAACGACAATGTAAACAATATATTGATCTACCTGTACTTTGCCTCAATTGTTATTATTGTATTAGCATTTTTCTCTTACAGGAGTTGGAAAAAGAATCCTGAGTTAAATCCGAACAAGTCATAAACCAATAGTTATTATAAACACTTAAAACGAATAAATTATGAGAACATTCAACCACGTAGGTATCGTCACTACCGAACACAAAGAAGGCGCCTTCTTTAATGAAGGGCTCAGCGTATGGCTGACAGACTATAGCAAAAGTCCTAACAGAATCGAGTTTCTTAAATTCGAAGAAGGCAGTTGTATGCCCGAATTGGTACAAAAGCAAGGTCACATTGCCTATACAGTACCCTCTCTGGAAGAAGAGCTAAAAGGTAAGAAGGTTATTTTTGGCCCTGCCGTATGCGATGAACACCTCACTATTGCTTTCATAGAAGAAGAGGGTATTTCTATCGAACTAATGGAAATTAAATAAAAACTAATCTCAAAATAAGGAGGAAAACATCATGTCAGACATCAAAACTAAATTTATCAACAACCCCGAACAAATTACTCCCGAATTGTTGGAAGGCTATGTAATGGCTTATGCCGATCAAGTAAAACTGGGAGGTGAAAATATTGTAGTACGTACCCATGCAAAGGACGAAAGTAAAGTAGCTATTGTCACCTTAGGTGGCTCCGGTCATGAACCTGCATTGAGTGGTTTCGTTGGCGAAGGTATGCTGGATTGTTCTGTAGTAGGAGATATTTTTGCAGCTCCCGGTGCACAACGTGTATTCCAGGCATTGCAGCTGATGAAACGTGAAGCAGGTATATTACTGGTCGTATTGAATCACTCCGGTGATATAATGAGTGCAAACATGGCTTGCCAGTTGGCAGAACGTGTAGGAATCAAAGTAAAACAGATATTGACACATGATGACATCAGTGCCGGAATTGATGCCAACACAGAAGATCGTCGTGGGCTGGCGGGTTGTGTTCCTTTGTATAAAATATTAGGAGCAGCAGCAGAAGAAGGCAAGTCATTAGACGAGCTTATCGAAATCGGCGAACGGTATAACAATAAGGTAGCCACACTTGCTGTAGCCATGCGTTCTTGTACCCATCCTCAGAATGGCGCAACAATCACGGATCTGCCTGCCGGTATCATGGAGATAGGAATGGGCCAACACGGTGAAGGTGGTGGTGGTCAAAAGCCACTTGTATCAGCCGATGCTACAGCTGCCGAAATGGTAGACCTGCTTTGCCAGCAGCTCAAACCCAAAGCCGGAGATAAAATGATGCTTATCATCAACGGTGTAGGTGCCACTACTCACATGGAACTGAATATCATATTCCGCAAAGCTTATAAGGAACTGGAAGCACGTGGTCTGCAAGTAGTTGTAAGCCGTATACAGGAGATATTGACCGTACAGGAACAAGCAGGTTTCCAAATGATTATGGGTATCCTGGACGAAGATCATATCGACTATTTAAAGAACAAACGTGCTAACGCACCTTACTGGACAACTATTGGCAAATAAAAGCAAAAGAAAATGACACAACTGACTATTGATAACTTCAAAACAATGCTCACCACAGCTTTAGCAAATATCAAAGCACGTGAAGATGAGTTTTCCAAACTGGATGCCGTTATTGGTGACGGTGACCACGGACAAGCGATCGTAACAGCCATGAGCGCTATTGTTGCCACTGCCGAGAAAGGGACTGAATTTAAATCGATGCTGAACGACATGGGATTCGATGTTATGTTACAAGTAAGCGGTTCAACCAGTACTTTATTGGGGGCTTTCTTCCTTGGCATGAGTGATCATGTAAGTGGTACACAACTGGATGCAACTGCTGTAAAAGCCATGTTCGCCGGCGGACTTACTAACGTACAAAAGCAGACTAAAGCTCAGAAAGGTGATAAAACAATGATGGATGCCCTGATACCTGCTGTCGAAGCTATTCAGAATTGCCCTTCAGACGATATCAAAGAATTGATAAATGCAGGAGCCGAAGCAGCTTTAGCGGGTGCTCAGTCCACAATTGAACTTAAAGCTAATTTCGGACGTGCACGCAACTATGGTGAACGGTCTATAGGCTATATGGATAGCGGCGCTGCTTCCTGGAGTTGTATGTTCGCTTCATTCTCAGAAGCTATAAAGTAAAAATGTATTTCGAATAAATATCAAATATAAAGAAATGGCAGATTTAGATGATTTAAGAGAAGGTGCAAATTTTGGTTTAGACATTGCATCTCAACAACAACACTTTCACGTGAAAGGTGCAGAAAATGCAGCATGGGGTATGAAAGACCGTTTATCACGTATCTTTAACCCCAAAACAGGTAAATCCGTTATGTTGGCTTGCGACCACGGTTTTATCATGGGGCCTACTTCAGGACTCGAACGTATTGACTTGAATATAGTCCCGTTAATGGAATATGCAGACTGCCTGATGTGTACACGAGGCATTTTACAGTCGGTTATCCCTGCTCATACAAAGACTCCTATCTGTCTGCGCTCTGATGCCGGTACTTCCATCCTTACTGATCTGAACGACAATGTACTGATTGATGTAGAAGACGCTATCCGTATGAACGTATCAGCCATGGCTGTTATGTTGGCTATTGGTGACGAAGCACACGAAGCAAAAACCGTAGCCAATTTGTATAAAGCTGTAGACAAAGCAAGTCGTTACAATATTCCCGTGATGGGGGTAACAGCCGTAGGTAAACAAATGGCACGCGATGCCCGTTATTTTGGCTTAGCATCCCGCATCTGTGCAGAGAACGGTGCCAACATTGTAAAGACCTACTATTGCGAGGGATTTGAGAAAGTGGCAGCAGCTTGTCCGGTTCCTGTAGTTATTGCCGGTGGTAAGAAACTCCCCGAGAAAGAAGCACTTGAGTTATGTTATAACGCGATCAACGATGGTGCTGCCGGGGTAGATATGGGACGCAATGTATTCCAAAGTGAATCGCCTGCGGCTATGATCCAGGCTGTACATGCTGTAGTGCATGACGGATTGACTCCGGAACAAGGTTTTGAAATGTTCCAGGATTTATCTAAATAATCAACTAATTGAGAATTGGGAATCGATCAAATCAGGTTCCCAATTTTCAATTAACACACATACATTATGAAGAGAATATTATTTTTTCTATGTTTTACTCTCCCACTCTTCCTTAATATCTCCGGAAAAAACAAAGCTGAGAAATTATTATTAGGTGGTTCGGGATGGAATAAGATCGTCATTATAGACAAAGATTCAAAACAAATAGAGTGGGAACATCCTTTACAGAAAGGTTGGGAATGTAACTCTGTAGCTGCAACTCCGGACGGAAATATTTTATTTTCCTACGCCAAAGGTGCCAAAGTAATCAACCGGGATCATAAGGAGATCTGGAATATTACAGCACCTGAAGGTTGTGAAATGCAAACTGCCCGCGTGTTATCCAACGGTAATTACCTGTTAGCCTGGACAGGACATCCGGCTGTCATTATGGAAGTGAGCCCGAAAGGTAAAATTCTATCCCGTACAGAATATGAAACAGGGATTGACCGCCCCCACTCTCAGTTCCGTCATCTGAATAAAAACAAGCGTGGCAACTATCTTATTCCTCTCATATCTACCTCTGAAGTACGTGAAATATCTCCTTCCGGCAAACTAATCAACTCCTTCAAAGTAGAAGGTACACCCTTCACTACATTAGAGTCAACTGATGGTAACTATTGGATTGCTTGCGGTGACGGGCATACCTTAATCGAAGTCAATCCGAATGATGGCCAAATCATCCGGCGTTATAATGAGAATGATATCAAAGGAGTCCGGCTTTTCTTCACAGCCGGTCTTTGTAAAAGTGCTGATGGTAACCTTTATATATGCAACTGGCAAGGGCACAGCCATGACGCCAATGCAGCAAACAGCCCGCAACTTTTCGAAATAAACCAAAAAGGAGAAGTGATCTGGAGCCTAAACGACAATCAAACATTTGGAATGATATCAGCAGTCAGTACGATAAACTGACCCTATACAACAAAATGACTATAAACTCCCCGGAATATTAAATAAAAGGGGAGCTTATAGTTATCACATCAGCTACAAAAAACATACAAAATCAAGTTGAAAATTTTGTAATTCAATATATTCTCCAGGTAATCTCATTCACTGTTAGCAATGAATACTCCACATGCTCTACTTCCTATACAAACGACTTTAACTGTAACTTTATGAGAAAATATATTCCTACTCGAAAGTAAGCATATCACCAAATTCAAAAATATTTTCTTAATCTCAAAGTTCTTAGTAACTTGTCATATTTATCATTGCCCGTTATACCTTTGGCGTTCTTTCTTCTCATAATATCTTTACTCGTATCACACAATTCAGTTTTACCATTTACCACTATAGACATATTGAATTCTTTTATTTACATAAAGATATTGCCAAATGCAGTAAGGATGAGTGGCCAAATCATTCGCAAAAAATCTCCGTGGGTCAACACAACGAAAAGTAAAGTACTTTCTTGTCTTTTTAAACAGACGATTCGCATATAAGCCGTCACAGAAGAAACAAGCTCCCTTATAAAAGAAAATATTTTTATGCCGTCCATAATTAAACTGTTGACTACCAACAGGAACATTTTCAATTACAATTGATGCACTATCCCCACTCATTTTCTGTACAAGAAAAGAAAAATTATTTTCCACATACCTTCCCGTTTTCTCCATATAAAATTCATTTGTGAGCTTTATAACAGAATCAAGCAATACATTCAGTTCATCATCTACTTCATAAACTCTAAACTTCATTGTTATAGAATCTTCAGACACATAAGGTCGAAAACGAACAAATTCCTCTTCCTTTGTTGATGAAATTACTTCATATCTATCCGTAATATTATAATAAGCTGTACTTCGACAAGCACACAACATAACTAATATAATCAATAAACAATAAGTATTTTTTTTCATTGAGCGAATTTTAAAAACATAATCTTAATGAACT
>ENA-UEQB01002741-UEQB01002741.1-human-gut-metagenome-genome-assembly--contig:-NODE-2741-length-12133-cov-40.456453_pt1 | contig 12133 bp, 9 predicted proteins | sample MGYA00242901_ERZ507918 | MGnify/ENA primary metagenome ERZ507918 (study PRJEB26167, sample SAMN06115405) | human gut metagenome | host: Homo sapiens | place: China:Sichuan | collected 2016-04-06... | reverse complement strand
GGATGGACAGGAAATTTTCAAGAATTGAAAATTTGTGGCCACGGGACGGTTCTTGCCCTCTACCGCTGCGCTCAAAACCGTTTCTGGGTAATTGTTTCCGAATTGTTAAGACGCAAAAAAACAAGTAGAGGTTGTGCTGCTCATGTAATGGGGTCACCGTTTGCTCCGAACGAAGTTCCTACCCCTGTTTGTGCAGCGGCGTTGACGGAAAGTCGGTATCACGTTCGGACGGCTCATGAGATTTTCAAGGTGCGTTTCCCGTAAAAGAAAAATACCGCCCATGCAGCATAGCGATGGATTTTGTCGGGTGAAACAGCGGCAAAATGAATCGGGTGTGTTGCGGGGCGGTAGCTTCTTTCGTGGATTTTTCCTCACTGAAGTGGTGGGTCTCACGGTGATAACCAACCACTTTTGCAGAAGATTTGCAATCAATCTACAAGTTCAGTGGGATTTGTGATAGAGAATATCATGGTTCGTAGGGTACGTCAAGATGATTCCGAAGAAATTATTTATGAATGGAGACAATAGTAAGACTTCTATTATGAATATGATACACTTTACATCATGAAAGAATTTAAGCTGCACAAAGATGATTCAAGCGGATGTGCAATATGCACAATAAGTTTTCTACAGCAAAATACAGATGTGGTCATTTGGCTCTTTTACCAGACAACTTTTTTTGCAAAATAAAAAAATTTGTTGACTTAAAATTGCTTGAAATGTTATCTTGTTGGTAACAAAAGCACGGTGAAGTGCTTGCTACCACACGAAAAGGCAAAACAAAAAAGGAGAGTAAAATGATGAAAAAGCGTATTGCGGCGTTGGTCACCGCCGGTGTCCTTGCTTTGTCGATGCTTACCGGCTGCGGAAGCAAACAGGAGAGCTGGAAAGTTACCTGCCCGTGGGCACCGTCTGGTGTAGCAGCGATGGTCAGCCAAAAGGCTGCTGCCAAGTCCCCTGATTATTCTGATAATAAAATCACACTGGTTGCTGAAGCCGTCAAGGGCGATGCTGCTACTGTCAACACTTGGGTGTCCAGTACTAAGGCAAATGATAAGGAACTGGTCTTCGCCGGTGAGGGTCTGTTCGCCATTACCGAGACTCTGGATCCGGCCAAGCTGCAGTTCAGCTACGACGATTTCGAGTTCGTGGAGAACTTGTACTCCTCCGTCTTCGTCCTGTCCGCTGATTCTTCACTGAACCTCAAGAATCTGGACGATCTGGAGGCCTATGTCAAGGCAGGCAACCCCGTATCCGTGGCCGTTAACGGCGCTACCGGCTCCGAGGCTTTCCTGGCAGCGGCTCTGTTCGGCTCTATGGGTGCCGGAGACCAGCTGAAACTGACTCCGTACCAGTCCGCTGCGGAGGCTGCACAGGCTGTAGCTAAGGGTGAAACGAACTTCGCGGTCTCTCACCAGTCTCAGATTCTTGAGACCTACCAGCAGGGCGGCGTTGATGTGGTTTGCGCATTCGATGACAAGGCTATCGAAAACGGCCCCTTCGCAGGCGTTGAGGGCGTTGGCTCCAAGGGCTACCCCTACTTCCGCAACCGCTGCTTCGTCATGGCTCGCAAAGGTACTGACGCCGCAAAGGTTGCCGAGCTGAAAGAGCTGTATGATAAGATCCTCGCCGATGATGAGATGGTCGAGTGGCTGAACGATACCATGCTGCTGGAAGTTGATACGATGAGCGAAGATGACGTCAAAGCTCATATTGAGAACGTCAAGAGCATCGTCGAGCAGTATAAGGACATCGTGGCAGGCTGATAAAAAGCCCTCATAGCGACAAAAAGCTGAAGCAGGGGGAACGGGGACATCCCCTTCTCCCTGCTTTTATGTTTTCAAAAGGAGTTGAAACAAGTGAAAAATCTGATAGAACGTGCCGAAGCAAAACTGGATGAATGGGGCGCAAAGCTCGAACAGAAGAACATCGAGTACCCGGTAGACCTGATTTGCGGCATTCTGTTTCTGGTCATTGGCATCGTGCTGCTGCTCATCATGCCGCAGCAGGTGCAGATCTCGGAAAAAGACGTTGTGAATGGCCGCGCTTTCCCGACGATGCTGATTTGGCTCATGCTGGCCATGAGTGCCCTTCTGGTGGGCCGCGAGGCATATAACATGGTAATGCACCGCCCGGCCAAGACTAAGACACTCAACCTTCTGGTGGAGGTCAAGGCTCTGGTAATCGTCCTTATTCTGGTGGTCACTTACCTGCTGGCGGAGGTCACAGACCTGTTTGTGGTGGGTGCTGTATTCTGCGCGGTGGCATTCCTGCTGTTTTTCCGCTGCAAGAAGCCCCTCTACTACGCCATCACCGTCTCGATGGCGGTGCTGATCTGGGTCGTGTTCCACTTCGTGCTGAATGTTAGTTTCTGAGGAGGCAGAATATGGGTTTGTTTGACTTTATTGGCCCGGCCTCCGGGCTGCTTTTTACCCTTGAAAATATCATATGGATCAACCTCGGCGTCTTCATCGGCTGCGTATTTGCCGCCATTCCTGGCCTGAGTGTCATCCTCTGCATCATCCTGTTTCTGCCTGTTACCTACACCATGAAGGCCATTCCCGGCATGATGTTCCTTCTGGGTATCTACTGTGCGGGTGGATACGGCGGCTCGGTGTCGGCTATCCTTATCAACACGCCGGGTACGCCCCACGCGGCGGCTACTATGCTGGACGGCTATCCGCTGTCCAAAATGGGCCGCACTAAGGCGGCGTTGAAAATTGCACTTTATGCATCTACCTTTGGCGGTATCTTCTCTGCGTTGGTGCTGCTCTTCCTCGGCCCTCAGGTCGCAAAAATTTCGGCACAGCTCGGCACGGCGGAGTACTTTATGGTCTGCCTGTTCGGCATGACGATTATTGCAGGCGTTTCTGGTAAGAGCCTTGTCAAGGGCATCATCGCCGCCTGCCTTGGTTTGCTTATTTCCTGTGTGGGCGCAGACCCCATGACCAGCTATGACCGCTTTACATTTGGTATTCCCCGTCTGTATCTGGGTCTTGACCTTGCCGTTACCCTCATCGGTTTGTTCGCACTGGTGGAAATCATTGGCAAGGCAGAGCTGAAGCGGAATGAGTTGAACCTTCACGCCGGAAAAATCGGCAATGATGACGGCAAAATCACAAAAGATGAATACAAGCGGATGTTCCGACCAGTGCTGATGGGTTCTATCATCGGTTCCTGTGTTGGTATCGTACCTGGCACGGGTGCGTCGGAGGCCTCGTGGTTCTCCTACAACACTGCGAAGAACCTGTCCAAGCATCCCGAGGAATTCGGCCACGGTTCTGTGGAGGGCGTTGCGGCTGCTGAGTCTGCCAACAATGCCGTCTGTGGCGCGACCCTGATTCCCTTGCTGACGCTGGGCATCCCCGGCGACGGCTGCGTGGCCATCATGTTGTCGGCCCTGATGATAAATGGCCTGAACCCCGGTCTCTCGCTGTTCACCACCGACGGCGCTATCATGTATGCCATCATGCTGGGCCTTATCCTCGTGAACATCTTCATGTTCCTGCAGGGCAAATACCTGACTAGCCTGTTTGCAAAGGTCGTCTCCATCCCTCAGCAGATCTTGACCCCCATCATCGTGATTTTCTGTTTCGCCGGTGCTTACTCGGTGAACAGCAGCTATTTTGATTTGAGCGTTGCGCTGGTGTTCGGCGTGATGGCGTGGTTCATGCGCAAGCTGGAGCTGCCCGCTGTCCCTGTGCTGCTGGGCATGGTGCTGGGCAATATGACCGAGACGAACTTCCGCCGCGCCCTGCTCATCTCGGATGGAAGTCCCAAAATCTTCTTCAGCAGTGTGTATTGCTGGATTTTTATCGCGCTAATCGTGGTGGTTATCATCGGCATCCTGCGCGGCAAGATGAAGGAAACGAAGAACGCGAAAGTGGAACAGTAAAAGGAGGTAAAGACCGTGGCATATAACATTATTTTCTACTTCAGTGACCAGCAGCGCTGGGATACCTGCGGCTGCTTCGGCCAGCCGCTCAACGTCACACCCAATCTGGACAAGCTGGCAGAGGAGGGCGTAAAATTTGACAATGCTTTCTCTCCCCAGCCGGTGTGCGGCCCTTGCCGCGCCCTGTTCCAGACCGGAAAATACCCCACCGAGACCGGTTGCTTCCGCAATAATCTGATGCTGCCCTCCAACATCAAGACGCTGGGCGAGTACATGGAAAAGGATGCCGGCTACGAGACGGCCTATATCGGCAAGTGGCATCTGGCTTCGGACGGTGAGCTGGAGAAAAAGCCCACCGTTGACCACACCATCACCGCTGTTCCGCTGGAGCTGCGCGGTGGCTATACCGGTTACTGGCGTGCTGCGGATGTGCTGGAGTTCACCTCCCACGGCTACGATGGCTATGTGTTTGATGAGAACAACAACCGCATCGATTTCAAGGGCTACCGTGCCGACTGCATTAACCAGTTTGCGCTGGACTATCTTGACCAGTATGCCGGCGAAAAGCCATTCTTCATGACCGTGTCGCAGATCGAGCCGCACCATCAGAACGACCATAATCACTACGAAGGCCCCAACGGTTCCAAGCAGCGATTCGCAGATTTTGTTCTGCCGGAAGATCTGAAGGCTCTGGGTGGAAACGCAGCGGAAGAGTACCCGGATTATCTGGGCCAGTGTGCCAGCCTTGATGAAAACCTTGGTAAGCTGGTGTCAAAGCTGAAAGAAAAAGGCCTGTATGATAATACAGTTATCCTCTATGCTTCCGACCATGGCTCTCACTTCAAGACCCGCAACCGTGACGCGCACCTGAACGGCTATGATGATTACAAGCGCTCCTGCCATGACGGTTGCCTGCATGTACCGCTGGTCATCTGCGGCGGCCCGTTCACGGGCGGCAAAGAGATCACCGACCTGGTCAGTACCGAAAGCATTCCCAAAACTCTGCTGGCTCTGGCAGGCGTGGATGTCGGTGATAAGATGATCGGTGAAAATCTGCTTGACGTTGTGGAAAAGAAAAACCATAATAGAGTCAATGAGGTCTATGCACAGATTTCGGAAAGCCGTTGCGGACGCTGCATCCGTACTGCAGATTATATGTATTCTGTCTATGCACCCGGCGTCAACGGCGGCGAGGCTGCGGCATCCGATGTTTATGCAGACGACTTCCTTTACGATATGCAGAAAGACCCGTGGCAGCTGAACAATGTGGTCGCGGATCCTGCATATGCTGCGGTCAAGGCGGAACTTCGTGAACGTCTGCTGAACTGGATTCAGCACGCGGAAGGCAGCCGCCCCACTATCACCGACTGAAAAGGAGCGCTTGCCCATGCTCTCGGCTGTTGAGAAAAAATCCGATCAGGTTTATCGCTGGCTTCTGGCTTATATTGACGAAAACAAATTTTCCGGGAACCAGCGTTTGCCTTCGGAAAATGCGCTCTGCCGGAAGCTGGGTGTCAGCCGAGAAACGATACGAGTGGCCATCGACCAGTTGGTAGCAGAAGGACTCGTGTACAAGCTCAAGGGAAGTGGGACTTATTTCCACCGGGAAAAAGTAATGACGCGGGATTTGAACACAGATGATGCCCTTTATAAAATCGGCCTTGTCCTGCAGGGACAGGATACAAGTGCCAATTCGGGATTAATCGAAGGGGTTCGCAGTGTTCTGACGCAGGAGCAGGTTGACCTCCATGTATTTCTGACCGATAACAAATTCTGCAACGAACGCCGCTGTCTGGAGACTGTGGTACATCAGAATTTTCACGGTTTCATCGTGGATGGTGTCAAATCGAGCATCCTCAGCCCAAATCTTGACTGCTACAAGGAGCTTTACCGACGTAAGATCCCGGTGATATTCTACAACAACTTCTATCGGAACTTGCGCTGCCCCCGCGTAACGATCAATGACATCGAATGTGCCCATCAGCTGATAGAACGCCTGATGGATGCCGGACACAGCCACATTGCAGGCATCTTCGTGTACGACAACTACCAGAGCGTAGAAAAGTTTCAAGGCATGGCGGAAGCGATGCGAAATCGTGGTTTGGAACTGAACGATGATTACATCAAGTGGTGTATTTCGGACGAAGCCCACAACGAAAGCTATGTCCGTTCCATTGAAAGATTTCTGAAGAGCATCCCTAAATGCACCGCTATCGTCTGCTGCAACTACATCATCTATCGGCTGGTCATGAAAACCCTGCAGAAAATGGGGAAGACTGTACCCGAAGATTATTCGCTGGTCTGTTTTGATTATTCCGAAGAAACTTATCGGCAGGAGGATGTTACCTGCTCCGTAGAGCAAGGCTTCGAGATGGGACGTCAGCTTGCGCTGCGGCTTATGGAGATGATTTCCACCGGCGAATGCGATGACCGGAACTACACTTATGTCATGAAGCCCATCCTCTACGATGGCCATTCCATCCGGAAGATCAAAAAGGTAAAATAAAGATTCTCCCGGAGGCAGTACTGCTCTCCGGGAGAATCTCTTTATCGGTTTTGTTGTGCCAGAAAATGTGCAGCAGTATGCAGGCGCGGAAGCACATAGGCAAAGAACTGCTTATACGCTGCGCAAAAGCGGTTGCTTCCAGAGGCATCCCAATCTCGCTTGCATCCGCCCCGGCAGAGCAGCTGATAAGCACATGCTGCGCATTCCGCCGGGCGTTTGCGGCCCTGTGCCAGAAATGTCTGGCTTGTGGGAGAATCAAGCGCATCTTCAATGGTACAGTGGCTCAGATTTCCCAGCTTCCACTCATCCAGAACATAAAAGTCACAGGGATAAAGGCTTCCGTCACCTTCTACGGTAAGATAATGTCCACAGGAACCGGAGGAAGCGCAGGAGGTAGGCGGCATTCCCAGCAGGATACGCAGATAGTCCTCAAAATTGCGAACGCTGATATAATTGCCTCGTTGCAGCTGCTGATACCAAGTATCAAAGACGCCGCACAGAAAACGACCATAAAGTTCCGGCGTTAGAGAATATGCCTGCCCTCCAATCGTATCAAGTGGGTCAAGACATGGGATGAATTGCAGATTGTGCTGTCCCAACTCGCAGAGGCTTTTGAAGGCTCGCTGCGGCTTTCTGGCCAGCTGTCCGGTCACAACACAGAGCAGATTCGTTTCGACCCTGTAGGCATCCAGCAGCGCAAGCGCATGAGTTACTTTATCCCATGTGCCCTGCCCAGCTGCGTCCAGCCGATAGAGATCATGGTTCTCCTGTGTGCCGTCCAGAGAGAGGCCTACGAGGAAAGAGTTGGCTTTGAAAAAGGAAGCCCACTCTTCATCCAGACAAATGCCATTGGTCTGGATGCTGTGGAACACAGAGATATTGCGCTGCATGGAACGCTCCGTTTCCAGAAAGAACCGGAAGAAATCCAACCCGGCAAGAGTCGGTTCGCCGCCCTGAAACAGAAAATGGACGCTGCCGCCTTCCTCTGTGGCTGCAAAAGCCTTTTCAACCAGTTCTCCTGCCATTTCATGGGAAAGCAGTCCCATATTTTTGCAGGCTCGGCTGTTGGAAACATCGTCATAAAAGCAGTACCGGCAACGCAGATTGCACAGGCTGGACGCTGGCTTGACGAGAAATGTATTATGTTTCATAGAGATTCCCTCCGTGCTTCGCAGTTCTTAAAACAAGGATACCGGAAAATACGGGCTTTCGCAAGCAGTAACAGTTAAAAGCTGTTTGAAACAGTAAGAAAACGAATATAGTTGTCCGAAAATCAAAAAAGGAGAAGAAAACTTGTATGGATGAAAATAAAACATACGGTACACGGTTAGCACGGCTTTGGAAGCTGTTTTTGAGTACGCTGTACATTAGCAGCTTTACCTTCGGCGGCGGCTTTGTCATCGTGACCTTTATGAAGAAAAAATTTGTAGATGAGCTGCACTGGATCGATGAACAGGAAATGCTGGATATGACAGCGTTGGCGCAGTCCTCTCCGGGCGCAATCGCGGTCAATGCTGCAATTCTGGTAGGCTGGCAGGTAGAAGGCTTGATTGGAATGATCGTGGCAGTGTTGGGCACCATCATCCCACCTATGGTCATTCTTTCAGTCATTTCTGTGTTCTACAATGCTTTTGCCACCAATCGCTATATCGCGTTGTTACTCAAGGGAATGCAGGCTGGTGTGGCGGCGGTCATTCTGGATGTTGTATTCGACCTCGGCGGCAAGGTGCTGAAGACCCGCTCATGGGTGTATATTGTCCTGATGGTCGCAGCGTTTGTCGCAAATACGGTGTTTGATGTCAATGTGGTGGTGGTCATCCTTGCCGCTGCAGTATTCGGCGTGGTGCTGGCTCTGGTCCAGTGGAAAAAAGGTGGTGCAAAATGATCTACTTACAGCTTTTTCTCAGCTTTTTGCAGGTGGGTATGTTCAGCGTAGGCGGCGGCTATGCGGCCATGCCGCTGATCCAGAGCCAAGTGGTGGAACAACATGGCTGGCTGACGATGCAGGAGTTTACTGACCTCATCACGATTGCAGAAATGACCCCTGGTCCCATTGCGGTCAACTCGGCAACTTTTGTTGGTTTGCGTATCGCGCAGGTACCCGGAGCCATCATTGCAACACTAGGTTGCATTACACCGGCGCTGTTCTTTGTTTCACTTCTATCCTACATCTATCGTAAATACAAGGATATTTCTCTGCTGCAAAGTGTTCTGACCTGCCTGCGTCCGGTCATTGTAGCGCTTATCTTTGGTGCAGGTCTTTCTATACTGTCTATGGTGGTGTTCGGAGAGAGTGCAAAGACGCTCGCCAACGTAGACTGGATCGGCATCGGCAGTTTTGCATCGGCATTTTTTGTCCTACGGAAGCTCAAGTGGAATCCCATCCTGACCATGTGCCTGTGCGGCGTGGCCGGGCTTGGACTTCACATTTTGCTCGGAATATAATCTTAAGACAATTTGTCTGTTGGAATCATGAAAATAAATCATTGGGCTTGCAATCAGGGCAAAACTGTGGTATATACATTATACGAAACATTGCTTTGATGAACGTATTACCGTTCAATGACGTATAAAATGGAGGTGCCCGCCATGACCGCCGTGATCTATGCTCGCTATTCCTCGGACAACCAGCGCGAAGAATCCATCGAAGGCCAGATCCGGGAATGCACGGCTTATGCCGAGAAAAATGGCATCACCATCGTCAAGCACTATATTGATCGTGCTATCTCCGCCAAGACGGACAACCGCCCGGAGTTCCAGCAGATGATTAAGGACAGCGACAAGAAGCTGTTTGACATTGTGCTGGTCTGGAAGCTGGACCGTTTTGCTCGGAACCGCTACGACAGTGCCCGGTACAAGACCCAACTGAAGAAGAATGGCGTCAAGCTCATGTCTGCCACCGAGATCATCTCCGAGGGGCCGGAAGGCATCATTCTGGAATCGGTGCTGGAAGGTTATGCGGAATACTACTCCGCCGACCTTGCCGAGAAGGTCGTGCGTGGACAGACTGAGAACATCCTGAAAGGCCGCTGCAACGGTGGTCGTGGAACCTTTGGCTACACGCTGGATCCCGAGCGGAAGTTCCATATTGATCCTCTCACCTCGCCTTTTGTGCTGGAATCGTTCAAGAAGTACAATGAAGGCTCCACCATGAAGGAGATCCGGGACTGGCTGAACGAAAACGGCATCAAGAACCCGGTGGGCGGTGCGTTCACTTATAACAGTGTCGAACATATGCTCAAAAACCGGCGGTACATCGGAGAACTGAAATTCCGGGATGTGGTCGTGCCGAATGCTATCCCGCCCATCATTCCACTGGAACTGTTTGAGGATGTGCAGGAGAAGATCGCCAAAAACAAGAAAGCCCCTGCCCGTAGAAAGGCAGAGGACGACTACCTGCTCACCACCAAGCTGTTCTGCGGCTACTGTGGGGCGTTGATGTTTGGCGAAAGCGGTACGAGTCGGACAGGCGAAGTCCACCGCTACTATAAATGTGCTACTGCCAAAAAGCACAAGGGCTGCAAGAAAAAGACCGTCCGTAAGCAGTGGCTGGAAGATTTGGTGGTCAACCAGACCATGCAGCTTGTGAAAGACGATGCCGCTATGGAGTCCATCATTGCCAAGGTGATGGAACTGCAAAACAAGGAGAACACCAACATTCCCCTTTATGAAAAGCAGCTCCGGGATGCGGAATCCGGTATCCAGAATATGCTGAACGCGATACAGGCTGGTATTCTGACCAGCTCCACCAAGGAGCGGTTGGAGCAGCTGGAAGAAACCAAGCGTGAACTTGAAGCCCGCATTGCGGAAGAGAAGCTGGCAAAGCCCAAGGTCACGGAGGAGTTCATCCGCTTTTGGCTGCTGCGGTTCCGTAAGCTGGACATGAGCCTGAAAGACCAGCGGCAGGCACTGGTGGATACGTTCATCAATGCGATTTATCTATACGATGATAAGGTTTTAATAACCTTCAACTATAAGGAAGGTACACAGACCGTCACCTTTGGAGAAGCGACAGAAGTTGCATCCGAGGGAAATGGTTCGGATTTGGATTGCTTTACTGCACCAAGAAAAGCCCAGGCACATTGTGCCTGGGCTTTTCTTTTTTTGTGCGACCGGGAGGATTCGAACAGCACGGCCCTGCGGAGCAGGGTGAGCAATCAGCCCAGTGGGCTGTTGCTCAGTGCGCGGTTCCCAACCGGTAGGAATGTCTACCAACAGGCTGCGCTCTGCCCGGAAAACCGTAAGAAGCTGCTGCGGGTGCGACCGGGAGGATTCGAACAGCAACGACGACGACCGCTGCCTGCGGCAGAAACAGGGAGGAGTTGTTGGGGTAGCATTCTGATTTTTCAAAGCCCTGCCAAGGGGCTGCGGAAAAATCAGCAAATGCAACTCGTAAGGCCCCACCCAAAGGGTGGGGTGAGCAATCCATTTTATCCTTTGCGGTTTTTCTGCCAGATGCGGTACAGGCCATCTGTGATCAGAGTCTCGCGGTAGCGGATGGGGGTACGGCAGGCATCCCGGATGGCGCGGGGCAGATTGCCGGTGGCGTAAAAGGCAGTCTGCGGGCTAAGCTCGGCGCAGAACCGCGCGGCCAGACCGTCCAGCTGGCTAGCGGTGCCCAGCACAAAGCCGTTCTGCAGGCAGGCAGAGGTGCTTTTGCCCAGGATGGAGGCCGGAGTGCCGGCAGCCAGGTCGATCTGGGGCAGCTGGGCGGTGCTCTTCACCAGCGTCTCCAAAGAAAGCTGCGGCCCGGGCAGGATCACGCCGCCCACCAGCTCCTGCTTCTCGTTGACCGCCATCATGGAGATGGCCGTGTCGGCCGAAATGACCACCAGCGGCCCGGCACTCTCTGCCAGAGCGGCAACGGCACCGCACAGCAGTTCGGCACCCAGTTGGGCAGGATTGTCCAGCCGCAGCTTGATGCCGCTCTTCAACCCCGGCCCCACGGTCAGGATGCGCGCACTGCACAGGATGCGCAAGGCCGCCAGCACCCGGCCGCTCAGCACCGGCACCACACTGCCCAGAATGCCGCCCTCGATCTGATCCGGGGATGCGCCGTGCAGCGAAAGCAGATTGACCAGTCGGATGGCGTATTCGTCGATGGTGGCGGCCGGGTCAGAATGCAGCCGACCGCAGAACCGGAGTGTGTCGTGGTCGTAGCCGCCCACAGTGATATGGGTGTTGCCGATGTTGACGGTGAGGATCATGAAAAGGGGCCTCCTTTGCAGCGCAGTATAATGTATTATAATAATAGCGCAGCCGGAAGCAAACTGCAAGGTCTGCCCCAGGGGGGCCGGAGCTGACGAAGGCAGCTCCGGCTTTTGCGCCTGCTGGTTTCCGGGTGCGGAATGGAAGAAAAAACAGCCTGACAGATCCCGGAGAAAAAAGAATTTGAAAAAACAGGAAAAAACTTGCCGAAAAGTGTTGACAGAAGGCGGGAGGTGTGGTATTATACTTGAGCGCCAAGCGCTGAGACAAAGAATGACTTCTGAAGTCTCAGCACGAAGCCTTTGAAAAGAACCAATAGACGCTGAAAAGTTCCGGTCAGCACCGAGAAACTTTGAAGCATCCAAGTTTAGAACGTTCAAAAGCCTCGAAAAAATAAAGCTTGACAAAAAACCGCTTCTGTGGTAAAATAATCAAGTCGTCAGCCGCAAGGCTGAGGCGCACAGGACCTTGAAAATTGAACAATATCGAAAAACTTGTAACGGAACCTATTTTCGTGTTGGAAA
>ENA-UEQB01002738-UEQB01002738.1-human-gut-metagenome-genome-assembly--contig:-NODE-2738-length-12138-cov-5.377664_pt1 | contig 12138 bp, 6 predicted proteins | sample MGYA00242901_ERZ507918 | MGnify/ENA primary metagenome ERZ507918 (study PRJEB26167, sample SAMN06115405) | human gut metagenome | host: Homo sapiens | place: China:Sichuan | collected 2016-04-06... | reverse complement strand
TCACACCTGCACTCCGAAGGAAACGCAACGTGAGTCCACGGAAAAGAAGCTCTTCGGAAATTGGTGCCAGTATCACCGTAGCTAACAAAGAGATCCAGGTTGTTTCACCAATACCCACCGTCTCAACGAGTTGCGAATAAGCTTCCATTGCATTCGGGAAAGCCAGAGCTGCAATATTTAATAGGAAATCAATTACAAGCTGTAATCCAATGCCTGCCAGTATACACATCAATACTGTCCGCACGTTGACGCACTCTTTAATTGGCCGGTTCACATTCTTTCTTTTAACCAGAATACCATACCAGACCGCTGCTCCAATCAGTGTCAGTATCTGTGCCACAACGACGGCATAAATAATAAATTGCATAATATAATCCGTAACTGCTGCCTGTAACGCTGCCGGGTCATTCAGAAGTTCGGCTTCTCCGTTCATTGCAATACGCACAGAATAAACTACTGTACCAATTATACTGCATGTAAGCCCTGAAAGCACCTGTATCATTAATGTTGCAAGTAATGGTACAACACTTAACACATAGTACCCTGCTTTTCCTTTTTGTTTCTCCATGACTGCTCCTTCACTTCATAAACCAGAATTCATTTCTATAGGGCAAATGCCCGACATGAAATAAGTTGCCGGAAAGCACGTATATTGATCAGCTAATCTGTACAATCCGGCAGCTTATGAATGGACATAGCTCTGAATAGTTATAAGAAAATAAATTTACAGATAAACAGTACTGCAAGTACATACATTAACGGTGTGATCTTCTTTGCTTTTCCGGATATCAGGTTAATTACCACATAGGAGATAACTCCGGCTGCAATACCCTCGGAAATGCTGTAGGTAAGCGGCATTGCAATCAATGCAAGATATGCCGGAACAGCTTCTGTAAAATCATTAAAATCAATTGCTGTAACAGCAGAGATCATCAGGAAACCTACAAACAATAATGCCGGAGCTGTTGCAAAGCTCGGAATGGTAATAAAAATCGGAGAAAGGAAAACAGCAAGCAGGAACAAAAGTCCTGTTACAACAGAAGAAAGGCCTGTTCTTCCGCCTTCTGCCACACCTGCAGAGCTTTCTACGAAGGTCGTTGTTGTAGAAGTACCAAGCACTGCACCTGCTGTCGTTGCAATCGCATCTGCAAGAAGTGCTTCCTTAATACGGGGAAGCTTTCCTTCTTTGTCCAGCATATCGGCCTTGGTTGCACATCCGATTAAGGTTCCAAGTGTATCAAAGATGTCAACAAAAAGGAATGCGCATACAATTGCAACAAAGTCAAATGCTCGCAGGCTGGAGAAATCGGCCTTGAAACACTGTCCGAAAACGGAAGAAATTGCTCCGAGGTTAAAGCTGCTCCATGCCGGAATCAGGGAATAATATCCTGCATCCGGAGTAACCACATATAATCCGGTAAGCTGGCAGATAATACCCAGAATCCATGTTGCAAAAATACCAATCAGGATTGCACCCTTTACCTTCTTTACATAAAGAACTGCAATAATAAAAATACCAATCACTGCCAATAATGCAGAAATACCGGAAGTATGGAAGTCTGCAGTGAAGTCAACAATAGAAACCAGTGTGGAATCATTGTTTACAACAATTCCTGCATTCTGAAGACCAATAAAAGCAATGAATAAGCCAATACCAACGGAAACCCCCTTCTTTAACTGAAGCGGAATTGCATTAAAAATGGCTTCACGGACATTCGTAAGGGACAATACAATGAAGATTAAAGGTGTTGATTTAAGCTACTGCCAGGAGGGTATCAGCTTTCCTGCACTGAAAAAGGCAGGCGTGAAGTTCGCAATTATCCGCGCGGGCTTTTCAACAAAGAAAGACGTGACTATGGATAGGTTCGTGGCTGACTGCAAGAAATATGGCATTGAATACGGATTTTACTGGTACAGCTATGCTATAAGTATCGAGCAGGCACAGACAGAAGCCGAGAAATGTATTTCTGTGATCAAAGGGCTGTCCCCGACATATCCCGTATACTTTGACATGGAGGAGAAAAAGCAGATCAGCGGTCTGAGTACGGACACACGCACAAAGATGGCTATTGCTTTCTGTGAAAAGATAAGACAGGCGGGATTCAAGCCCGGAGTTTATGCAAATCCGTCTTTCATGGAGAACTATTACGACAAGAGCAGGATTGTCGGCAGGTACGACATCTGGCTTGCCCACTGGACGAACAGCCCCGAACGACCGTCAAGGTACGATTACGGTCAGACCATGTGGCAGTGGGGGCTTGACAGAATAGGCGGATACGATGTTGACGGGGATATTTGCTTTACCGATTATTGGAAGAAAAAGCCTGTCGAGAAAACCATAGATCAGCTTGCTGACGAGGTTCTTGCCGGCAAGTGGGATAACGGTGCGGAGCGTGAAAGACTGCTCACTGCCGCCGGATATGACTACAATGCGGTTCAGAAAAGAGTGAACGAAATACTCAACAAGAAAACCGTTGACGAGATTGCAAACGAGGTTATTCGTGGCGAATGGGGCAACGGCGCTGAGCGCAAGGAGAAACTCACTGCGGCAGGATATGACTATTTTGCTGTGCAGAAGCGTGTAAACGAAATGCTCTGATAAAACTTAATTCTATACAGCAGCAATGCCCACCTTGGATAGATTTCATTGGTGGGCATTATTTTTTTGCGGACCGGAAAGCTGATTTTCTTCCAGTTGATACTGAGGTAATCTCTCAGACTGGAGGAAAATTTTATGACAAATCAGCAAACGAATCAGATACGAACAATGCGTCTGCAAGGAGCAGGATATATTAAAATAGGAAAAATCCTTGGTATTTCAGATAATACAGTGCGCTCGTTCTGTCGGCGTAATGGTCTTGACGGCAAGGCTAAGAACACCATTGCCTGCAAACAGTGCGGAAAATTGATAAAGGTTGTTCCTAAACAGAAACCGAAAAAGTTCTGCTCGGATTCTTGCCGTAATGCGTGGTGGAAGGAACACCCGGAGTGTATCACCAAAAAGGCAGTGTATGAGTTTACCTGCGCTTGCTGTGGGCGGTATTTCACCGCTTATGGGAATAGTCACAGAAAATATTGCTCTCATGGCTGCTACATAGCCGGACGCTTTGGAAAGAAGTGTGGACGTAATGAGTAACGCTTACAGAGTGCGGTTAGAAAGTTATCTCGCTTCAATGCTCCAGGCAAAACAGATGATGTCGATGGGGATTTTAACCTCTGATGATTACGCCGCTATTGATACAATAATGACCGAAAAATACGGCATATCTTCGTGTAGTTTGTATTGCGGAATCGACTTGATATATGATGGTTTTAGAGGTAATATGTCACACTGCAAGGAGGTGACGTAATGTCAAGAAAAATAACCATCGTATCAAAACCACCAAAATTGGAGCGGAAAAAGAGAGTTGCCGCTTATGCCCGTGTTTCCAGTGGGAAAGACGCTATGCTTCACTCGCTGTCAGCACAGGTCAGCTATTACAGCGACCTTATCCAAAGCCACGGCGAATGGCTTTATGCAGGAGTATATGCAGATGAAGCCAAGACCGGCACAAAGGATTCAAGAGCAGGATTTCAAAGTCTTGTTGCAGACTGCCGTGCCGGTGAAATCGATATGGTGATTACAAAATCCATCTCCCGCTTTGCACGAAATACAGTCACTTTGCTACAGACAGTTCGTGAATTCAAAGCCTTGGGAGTGGATATTTATTTTGAAGAGCAGAACATTCATACAATGAGCGGTGACGGAGAATTGATGATGACGATTCTTGCTTCATACGCACAGGAAGAAAGCCGCTCGGCAAGCGAAAATCAGAAATGGCGTGTCAAACGTAATTTTGAAGCTGGTATTCCATGGGATAGGACTTTACTTGGGTATCGCATGGAAAATAATCATTATGTTATTGTTCCAAAGGAAGCTGAAATTGTCCGCCGTATTTATAATGAATACCTTTCGGGCAGCGGCTACCAGCTTATTGCAAAACGCTTGAATGAGGAAGGTGTTCCGTCACGGTTTGGCGGTAAATGGAATCAGTCCGCAGTTTCACGAATACTTAGCAATCACACCTATACGGGTAATCTGTTGCTGCAAAAGACATTCCGTGAAAACCATATCACTAAACGGAAAATCTTCAATAACGGCGAACTTCCGAAGTACCTTGCTGAAGAAAGTCACGAAGCCATTGTTGACGAAGAAACTTTTCAAGCTGTTCAAGAGGAAAAGTCAAGGCGGTCGGCTCGGTTTAACAAGAAGTCTGTGTCAAAGAAAACATATCCCTTTTCAAGCTTTATGGTGTGCGATAACTGCGGCAAAAATTACCGACGAAAGGTTACAAAATCGGGTCCTGTATGGGTCTGCAATACATTCAATTCTTTGGGGAAATCCGCCTGTGCGTCTAAGCAGATACCGGAACCTATTCTTCAGCAGGTAACAGCCGAAGTCTTAGGCAAGGCAGATTTCACCGGTGAACAGCTGCGAAGCCGCATACAGAAAATCGTGGTTTGCAACGAAAATGTTCTGATTTTCCGCTTTCGGGATGGTTCGGAAGTTGCACGAAAATGGAAAGACCGCTCACGCAGCGAAAGCTGGACAGACGAAATGAAAGCAGCCGCCAGTCAAAAAGCATTAGGGAGGAATAAGCACAATGCCTAAAGTTACCATGATTCCTGCAACCATAAATCCAATGACGCACTTGCCAAAAGAAACCACGCAGAAAAGGCGGGTCGCCGGGTACGCTCGTGTTTCCACTGACAGCGATGAGCAGTTCACAAGCTACGAAGCACAAGTGGACTACTACACAAAATTCATTCAGTCAAAGCCTGAATGGGATTTCGTAAAGGTCTATACAGACGAGGGTATAAGCGGCTGTAACACCAAGCACCGCGATGGCTTCAAGGAGATGATTTCCGATGCATTAGCAGGCAAAATTGACCTTATTGTTACCAAATCGGTCAGCAGATTTGCAAGGAACACCGTGGACAGCCTTGTGACAATCCGAAAGCTGAAAGAGAACGGCGTGGAGTGCTATTTTGAAAAGGAGGGTATTTATACCTTTGACGGCAAGGGTGAACTGCTCATAACCATTATGTCCTCACTGGCGCAGGAAGAAAGCCGTAGTATTTCCGAAAACATTACGTGGGGTCAGCGCAAGAGTTTTGCTGATGGCAAGATTCATTTGGCATATAAGCATTTTCTTGGCTACAAAAAAGGCGAGGACGGACGACCTGCTATTGTCGAGGAAGAAGCCGTCGTTGTTCGGCTGATTTACAGATTATTTCTTGACGGCAAAACCCAAGCAGGAATTTGCAGGTATCTTGAGGACTTGGAAATACCGTCACCAAGCGGTAAGGCAAAGTGGAGCAAAACCACAGTTACCAGTATTCTGACAAATGAAAAATACAAGGGTGACGCACTTCTCCAAAAGTCTTTTACAGTAGATTTTCTGCAAAAGAAAACAAAGCAAAATGAAGGCGAGGTGCCGCAGTATTATGTTGAGGGCAGCCACCCCGCCATTATCGAACCTTATGAATGGGATCACGTCCAAGCTGAATTTGCCAGACGAAAAGAACTCGGAAATGCATACAGCGGAAAGAGTGTACTCTCTGCAAAGCTGGTTTGCGAGGACTGCGGCGGATTCTTTGGCTCAAAGGTCTGGCATTCCACAGATTGCTACCGTCGCACCGTTTGGCAGTGCAACAATAAATTCAAAGGCGGTGAACGTTGTCTGACGCCAAATGTGGATACGGAAACCGTACAGCAGCCCTTCATAAAAGCCTATAACCAGATGATAGGAAATAGAAAACAAATCATTGAGGACTGCGAACTAATGCGAAAAAAGCTGACCGATTTCAAGTCACTGGATGCCGATATTGAGCGTCAGTTTGAGGAAACGCAGATTGTTGCCGAACTTGTCAAGGCTGCAGTTAAGGATAATGCAGTCACCGCACAATCGCAGGAAGCGTACTTGAAAAAATATGAAGCACTTACTAAACGGTACGAAACAGCGGCAGCGGAACTGGAACGCCTGCAAAACCTCCGTACTCTCCGCAGTCAAAAAGATAAGGCGATGGCACTTTACATACGAACCCTGAAAAAACAACCGACCGTATTGAGCGAGTGGAACGACACCTTATGGACTGTGATGGTAGAGAAAGCAATCGTCCACAGGAACAGCGAGATAACCTTTGCATTCTACAATGGTACTAAGGTTAAAGTGAGGCAATAAAACGATCGCTCTACTAAAAATCAATGCCATCTCAATAAAATCAAACAGTAAACACCGCCGCATAGAGAAGCTACTCTCTGTGCGGCGGTGTTCCTTCATATTTTCTTATCGTACACGATATGCTGCTTCACCGGAAGCCTCAATTACGCTCAGACCAATTTTTTCTTTCTTATGATACTGATTGCAACGCTCACGACATTCCAGAGCAGAGAAGTGCCTGCAACGGATACTGCCGCGGTTGCAAGCGGCTTGGAAACATTAACGTTGTCGCTGATAGCGGAAATATTGCCCGCGTCCAACGTCGTATTGTCAGTCAGTGTCAGAATCAGGTTGCCGTTGTCATCAATGCGGCAGCCCTTGATTCCGATACCGTTCTTTCCGTCAACGCCGTCCTTACCGTCTTTTCCGTCCGTACCGTTCTTGCCGTCAGTGCCGACGATTTTACCGAGATTGGTAACAACGCCATCGGTAAACGTGATAATCAGATTGCCGTCGGCATCAATTTCAGCCGATTGTATTCCGTTGCCGTTTGAACCGTCTTGACCGTCCTTTCCTGCGTCACCTTTTTCTCCGGTGACTTTGCCGAGGTTGTGTACAGTACCGTCTGACAGTGTAATGATAAGGTTGCCGTTTTCGTCAACAACAGCATTCTCAATGCCGACTCCGTCAGCACCGTTTCTACCGTTTTCACCGTTGCTTGCGTTTACCTTGCCTGCATTATGCACAGTGTCGTCAGTCAGGGTGATAATAAGATTTCCGTCCTCATCGATAGTTACCGACTTAACGCCTATGCCTGTATCTCCCTTGTCGCCTTTGTCACCCTTATCGCCTTGATTGCCCTGTTCACCTTTATCTCCTGTTACCTTGCCTGCATTATGCACGGTGTCATCGGTCAGTGTGATAATAAGATTTCCGTCCTCGTCGATAGTTACCGACTTAACGCCTACACCTGTAGCGCCAGTATCACCCTTGTCGCCTTGGTCGCCTTGGTCGCCTGTATCACCCTTTACATCTGTCACAATAACAGTAAGGAGTATATCGCTGTCTACAGTAAATGTTATTTCGTTTTTGTTTGTTTCGGAAAGCAGCTCGCCGCCGATGTACCAGCCCTTGAGAATAAAGGTCGGGTCAAGCGTCACGGTTGCTGTAAGCCGTGTTCCCTCACGAAGCTTGTCACCGCTTGAAATCTTTTCTTTATCGTTTTTAACCGAAAGGATACAGCCATCAATAGTTGTGGGGAATGTGACCGTATATTCCGGTATCTCCTCGATTTTCACCAAGATATTGGTATCCGCCTTGATTGCGCCGGTTTTATAGGTATAGCTGCCGTCGCCGTTGTCGATCCAAGAAGCCGCGTCCGCAAGGCGGTAGTTTTCATTCGGCTTGACTGTAACGGTGATCTCATCTGCGTAGCGAACGGTATTACCACTTACAAAATCTTCGTTTCCGTTTTTAACAGTCATATCGGCATTTTCGATGCTGTCTACTGTAACCGTATATTGCTCGATTTCGGTGAAATACACCTGAATGTCGGTTTTGGTATCCATAACGATTTCATAATCGTACTGACTGTACAGCTTATCATCGGTTGTTACGGTGTCGACCTTGTCGTCACGGGTAATGACGAGCTTCTGCACTCTGTAATTTTCTGCCGCCTGTGCGGTAAGAACAATTTTTGTGCCGACAATAACACCCGTACCCGACTGATAACCCTGCTTGGTTGCCACTGCACCTGTCTGTTCGCCGCTTGCGGCAGAATAGGTCAGCTTTAAACGAACAGGAACATCAAATTCTGCACCGATCTCAGTGTCCTTTGTAATAGTCATAGTGAAGCTTTCGCCGCTTTGACCCTCGGCGTCGCCTGTCCATGTGCGAAATTTGCAGTCTGCGTCAGCCTTGACAGTGAATGTCAGTTCACAATCAACAGGAACATACACACTGTTGTTGTCATTCAGTTCTACAATATCGCTGTTTGCGTCGGTGATCTCTATTGTACCGCCCTCTGCGGGGATATTTACCTTTACCTGCTTGCCTATTTCGGAAAGAGAAGCAAATTCTGCTTCAACAGTGTATTCTTCCGATGCCAATTTCAGCGTATAGGTGTCTGAGCCTGCGGCATCTATGGTTACGGCATTATTATCTGCATCGGTGATCTTCCACGATTTAAGTCCGTAGCCGTTTTTCGGTACTGCGGCAAATGTTACATCATCGGTGACTGTGCCGCCGGGAGCGTTCAGCGGAGCATCTCCCACTGTCGCACTGACCGTACCTATTACCGCGCCGTCCGCCGTGTATGTATCGGTAAATGTGACCTGAGCGGAAGTTACCGCACGCTCGGTTGAAACCTGAATATTTGCTTCACCGTTCAGGGTAAAGGCACATTTAATAGTTCCGTCTGCTTCCGGCGTGAATATCATTGATTCTCCGCCGTTGTCAAGTGTCATGGATACAAGCTTATACAACTCGCTCTTTGGGGTGACCTTTACCTTGATGATCTCGCTCTCGCTTATCTCATCTCCCGACTTGATCTCAACATTACCGAGATGGCGCACCTTGATGTCGGCGGCATCTTCGTTATCGACAGAGTAGTTGACCTTATAGTCTTTCTTTGCCGTTGTAACCTCGGCGATATTCGACCATGTGCTTTCATTTTCTTTGCCGTCCACCTTGCAAACGGAGGTAACAACAAAGCTAAAGTCGGTGTTGGTTTTCAGGTTCTCAATCTCATAGGATGTCGTATCGGCAGGAAGCAGATCGGAAATTTTCGTATACTCGCCGTTTTCCACGCTGTACACATAGTAGCCCTCTACCTCCGGCCAACCGGGAGTCTTGTCGGGCTGAGACCATGTAAGGCGCACTGCATCATCTGCGAACAGTTCAGCCTCCAGATCATCTACCGCAGGAGCGGGTGTGCTGACATTTGACAGGCTGTAGCCGATAAAGACAGTCTTGTTGCCTTCCTCACCGTAGAGGTGACGGAACCACTGTCCCAGCGTCCAGTCGAATGTGTACTGTGTGTAAATACTTGCGGGGATTCCTTCCTCGGCAAGTGTCGGACCGTCAATATCGTTTACCGCACCGATGCAACCCTGCGAGGAGGTTTTCGTGGTCGAAACGCCCGAACCGTTGCTATAGCTCAGACTGGTTTCAAAGCCTATATCGTGCGAGAACAGTATGCCATCTCCGAACACGCCGAAGCTGATGGAGAAGTTGAAGTAAAATCCGTGAGAAATCTCCTCAGAAACCGATTTGATATTGCTCTTTGAATAGGAAACCTCATTCAGACCTCCCGCATAGCCCAGACGGATAGTGTTCTGGCTGAGCTGCTGAGCGCCGAGTGCACTGTATGCGCCCCAGCCCAGCTGATTGTACATATAAGGGTTGCCCTCGTTGCCGTCCAGCCAGTTTTCCGCTTCGTTGATTTTTTCAAGACGGTAGTAGCAGGCTTCATCTTTGGAGGTCTTATCCGACTCCTTGGTGATGGCGCGATTGCCCTTTTTCTCCATATAGGAGTTGTATTCTTCAGCAAAGCTGTTGTAGTCGTCAATGCTCATCTGCTGATACACCGGCTGCTGTGGGATAGACAGGCTTATTGCCGTCTCGTCCGACCACGCGCCGTTTTTGTCCAGCACCTCATAGCAGTAGACAAATACCGGCGTTCTTGCAACCAGTGCCGTGTTATATGCCTGTGCCTTGACGGTCATGGCGTATTCGGTTTCAAGTGCTTCGGAAAAGCTCTTGCTCCATTCAAGAGAATAGCCGGCAGAGATCTCTAACTCAAAAGGCGCAAACAGTCCGCCGTAGCTGTAGGACATACCCACGCTGTAGGAAACATTTTTTGAAGAGGACTGCTCCAACTCGTAGCTTTCGGTTATGGTATAGTCGGTCTCGTTATTTGCCGAATCGCCCAGTGCCGCAAAGTAGGGCGCCGCCTGCATAACTGCCTTGACCTCGGGGTCGCTGTAGGCGTAGCTCACGCCCTTATATCGTGCGATAACGCCGTCCTGGTCACGGTCGCAGGCAGTCAGCAGTACCTGTGCACCGCCGCCCTTATAACCGCCGTCTGCTTTGTTCGGACCCCAATCGGAGAGTGTTGTTTTAAAGCCAGTAGCCGCGCCGTAATCGGCGGCAGTATCGTTATAAGTGGCGGAAATCAAACCTTTTTTGAAAGAATAAGTATCGTCTCCGTCCCGGCAGGAAGTCACAAATACGATTTGCTCTCTGCCGGCATTGTTGCCGTCAAAATTACCTACAGCAACCGAGCGGATGAATTCTTCGTGCCCGCCGAGCGCACCGTCAAATTGAAAGCCGCTCATTTTATAGCCCTGGGAGGCAACCGTGTTTAATTCGCCGGTAGCGGTGTTGTATGTATACAGCGTGCCGTTGATAAAGATAAAATCTGCGGCACTGGCTCCGTTATAAGCAACCGCCTCCACCGCTAAAGGAGAAACAATGTCTTCACCATCGGTGCTTTTATATGTCCACTCGTTTGTTGACATGGTTTTGTAATCAGATTGAATAAAGCCATTGTTTTTGTTGTTCAGAAGCGTTGTATAGGCAAGATAGCTTTCATCTGTTTCACCGTAACCTTCGATTTCAGCCTTAATACCTGCAACAACAAGGTCGTCGTAACCGTCATTGTTGATGTCACCTGCCGTTATATTGCAGGCGTTCATACTACTTGACGACTGTACTTCTCCATCGGAGAGCTTGCCCTCGGGGCAGACATAGAAAGATTCATCTGCTTTCTGATCGATAAAAGAGCCTTCCTTCGGCATAGTGCCGCCGTATTTAATTTTTACCTGCGGGCGGTATACATTTTTGTTGTCGCTCGTTATGCAGTTTACATGGAAATACGAAAGCACGGCAAGGTCATCTATATTGTCGCCGTTGAAATCACCGACCACCATTTTTACGCTCAGCTTGTGCATGGCGTTATACAATGTATCTTGTTTTGAGCCGCCGATGCTGTCGTTTCTTGCACCTTTTACCCATTTTCCGCTTTGGTATGTCTCAATATAGAGGTCGTGAAGCAGGTCATAGCCCAAAGATCTGCCATCACCTGTGGTTGTATTATTGTGATTACTAGTCAACTTATTGCCGTCAGCATCGTAACGCAATTCCCAGAGGAGACTACCGACATTATTTATATCTTGGTAAAGGTCGGTAGTAACCCGTGTTGCCGACTTTTTTGTGCCGGGTACATAGACAATAACGGTTTCCTTGCCATCATTATCGAAGTCGCCGGCGACGACATCAAGAAGTGCGTTTGTCTCATAGCCGTTGACCTGAAAGTCTCCGTCGGAATCTGCGATCCAGTCGAGGGGAAAATTAATAATATAGGTGCCGCACTGCTTACCCGTTACGGTATTGGACAAAATGGCATAAACTTGTTTGCGTGTTCTGTGAACCCCGACATAGACAACATAGTCTTTTCTTCCAGAACCTGTAGGGTCAAATGCTACCGACTGTATAAACGAAAGCTGTTGAATACTACTGGACAAGCTCAAGTCCGGCAGAGAGCCGTCCGATGCGGTGTTGTTATTTGATATAAAGCTTAGCAGGCTTTCCGCCGTTCCCACATCGGCAATTTTTCCGTTGACCGATGATGCGGTGGTTTGCAAATAAAAAAGCTCGTTTTGCTCCACCATCGCAAACGGGCGGTCAACATCGTATCCGTAGGGGTTGGTCGTCTTGTCGTACCCCGCGGGGACGGTGTTTTTCATCAGTGAATTTGCCGCATCAGATGAAAAGGTCGGATTGTCAGAGCCGTCCTCGGCAAATGACGAAAACGGCAGACTTGCGGCTATCATCGCAACAGCCAGTACCGCACTTATCGCTCGTCGAAAAATGAATTTATTGTTCATAGTTCATACTCCTTCAAAATCGGGTTTACCGCATACAGCGGCAGAAT
>ENA-UEQB01002733-UEQB01002733.1-human-gut-metagenome-genome-assembly--contig:-NODE-2733-length-12154-cov-6.537385_pt1 | contig 12154 bp, 8 predicted proteins | sample MGYA00242901_ERZ507918 | MGnify/ENA primary metagenome ERZ507918 (study PRJEB26167, sample SAMN06115405) | human gut metagenome | host: Homo sapiens | place: China:Sichuan | collected 2016-04-06... | reverse complement strand
ATTTCACACTTACATTCGTAAACATCCCCGGTTTCAATAAATATTCTTCATTCTTCAATTTGATTTCTCCTTTAAGCGTTTTTCGAAAAGAGAGGCAGCTTGCTTATAAGCATCCATAGCCAAATCCCTTTTAGCATTCTCTTCTAACATCATTCCTTTCCCTAAAATATAGCAGGGATCATCCGGGAGCAATTCTTCTATTTGTAAAAGCGTTTGCAGTGCTTTCTCCTTTTGTCCCAAACTCATTAAACATTTAACCTTATTTGCATACGCCAACGACAAATCCAATATTAAAGAATCGGGATTATCAAAATAACCCGCAGTTTTCACAGATTGATTATTCTTCTCAACAGCTTTTGGAGAAATCTGTGCTATCGCAAAACTCGTGCTTGCACATAAAAGCAAAAAAAGAAGTGTTCTCATAGTTTTATTTATTATTTAAGTACCACTCTACACCATTGGCATGTCACCATTATAATAAGTATCAAGTAACAACCATAACAGAACATCAGTCTGACAAATCTACGTTCCTTATAAAATTTTCTGGTCACTATAACACTGCCCCACACAGATGAAATGATAACAATAGCAGCAGCAATTGTCATTGCTGTACTTATATCGATATTACCTAAAAATCCACTCATACTTCTTTATTTAATAGAATAATGAATGACACCATCAGTAAAGGTGCTGTCAACAAAAATATCTTTTACCATAGTATTATACTCTGATATCACAAAAATAAGAAAAAGATCAGAGAAAAAAGAAAATATGCAGTTCAATAAACAACAAAATTCGGTATAGATAAAAGTAAGACAATCATTTCAGTCGAAATAAGCCGAAATTCATGCTTAAAACGGAAATAAGGAGATACAAGAAATATTTATCTCATCAATGAACAGTTTTTTTCTTTTATTGAACAGCATGTTGCCTCTTTCAGAAGTCTAAATTCTTACCTTTGTACTAATACACATTAATAATGTAAATTAGCACAAAACATTAAAGTACTATCATGAAGAAATCACATCTGATTCTGTTCGGTTTATTGTTATCTTTTACAGTAAATGCGACGAATGACATTCCACGTCCGGAATATCCCCGTCCTCAGTTTGAAAGAACTGAATGGATAAATTTAAATGGCACTTGGACATACGAATTCGATCTTTCCAACTCCGGGAAAAACCGCAAGCTGTTCGAAGCTAAAAGTTTCAACAACACAATTACAGTGCCTTTCTGTCCGGAAAGCAAGTTGTCCGGAGTGAGCTACACAGACTTCATTAATCAGATGTGGTATCAACGTTCTCTGTCTATACCGGCAGAATGGCAAGGGAAAAAGATATTGCTTAACTTTGGTGCTGTGGATTATTTTGCAGAAATCTTTATCGATGGAGAATTCGTCGGCAATCATTGCGGAGGCAGTTCGTCGTTCTCGATAGATCTGACCCGGTCAGTGAAACCGGGACAGACACACAATCTGGTTGTTTTCGTTATTGATGATATTCGTTCAGGCGTGCAGGCAGTGGGCAAACAGTCTCCTCAAGTATCTTCATTTGCCTGCTTCTACACCCGCGTCACCGGAATCTGGCAGACTGTATGGCTGGAAGCAGTTTCACCTTATGGATTAAAAGCTGTAGAAACACGACCGGATATAGACGGGGAACAATTGTTCATCACACCAGAGTTCTATCAATCGTCTAATGACAAGACAATGGAAATCATCTTATCTGACGGTAACAGACAAGTCGCCCAGAAAACGGTCAAATGTATCAACGGCTCCAACCTTGTTATTCCCATAAAAAAGATGAAGCTGTGGAGTCCCGAAGATCCTTTCCTGTATGACATCACTTACCGCATCAAAGATGAAAAAGGGAAAGTGATTGATGAAGTAAAATCGTATACGGGGATGCGCAAAGTGCACACATCTAACGGAATGATCTACCTGAACAATGAGCCTTACTTCCAACGTCTTGTGTTGAATCAAGGTTATTATCCTGATGGAATATGGACTGCCCCTAGCGATGAAGCACTGAAAAATGACATTCTGTTGTGTAAAGCTGCCGGATTCAACGGTGCGCGCCTTCATCAAAAGGTGTTTGAAGAAAGATTCCATTACTGGGCAGACAAATTAGGATTTATCACGTGGGGAGAATCCGCTAACTGGGGCATGAACATCAGCAATGAAATAGCATCACGCAACTTCCTTAGCGAATGGACGGAGATTCTGATAAGAGATCGTAACCATCCCTCCATTATCACATGGACACCTTTCAATCAACCGTCTGTGAATATGTTTCCTTCTACCTTTGTACGACTGATTTCGGATACTTACCGCCTGACCAAAGCGATTGATCCTACCCGCCTCGTCAACGATATAGCAGGTGACATACATTTCACAACAGACATTTGGAACTTCCGGAATTACGAATCGGACCCGACACGCTTCTCTTTGCGCCTAAAGTCCGACAATAATTATCAGCATAACCAGCCTCTCTTTGTCGGAGAATTCGGAGGAGTTGTATGGGCAGAAGGCCAGGACCGGAATAACTCATGGGGATATGGCGATATGCTCACTAATGAAGAAGGCTTCTACGAACGCCTGGAAAGTTATATAAATGCCATATTGTTTGCCAACAATATCACCGGATTCTGCTACACGCAATTCACCGATATCGAACAAGAGAAGAATGGTATTTACTATTACGACCGCCGCCCCAAACTCAACATGGAGCGTATCAAAGCTATTTTTGAAAAGATACCAAGCAGACCGCAAAAAGAGAAGAAGGAATAAAAGTCTGAATCACACAAAGAAGAATTATGAAGAAACACCATTTTACACTGTTATTGGCATTCACATTATGCAACTTAAGTGGCAAGTATACTACAACATATGCCCAAAAGCCGATGGGTAAAGTGACTTTCATTGAAGCCAGAAAGGTACATATAGATGATTCTTTCTGGTCACCGAAAATGGAATTATGGAAACGTGTTACCATTGACGACGTATTAAACAAATTTGAAGGCAAACACGTTCATGAGCCCGGCAATCACAATACATTAAGCAACTTCGACCGGGTAACCCAAGGCTGTACAGGTACCGGCGGTCACGTAGGCCCGCCCTGGTTCGACGGACTTATCTACGAATCGATCCGAGGCATTGCCGACTACCTGATATTATATCCCGACAAGAATCTGGAAGCACGGGTTGATGACTACATCAATCGCATTGCAGCCGCACAGGCTACAGATCCGAATGGATATATCAACACCTACACTACTCTTGACGAACCGGAACACCGATGGGGTGAAAACGGGGGATTTCTGAGATGGCAGCATGAGGTATATAACTCCGGTATGCTGATAGAAGCCGGTGTGCACTATTATCTGGCCACCGGAAAGACGAAATTACTCTCCGTAGCAACCCGTCTGGCAAACTACATGTGCGAATACATGGGAGAACAGCCTAAGAAGAACATCGTCCCTTCACATTCCGGACCGGAAGAAGCAATTATTAAACTGTATTGGCTGTACAAACAGCATCCGGAGCTAAAAACGGAACTTGAAGTGCCTGTCAATGAAGATGACTATTGGAAACTGCTCACTTTCTGGATAGAAAACAGAGGACATCACTGTGGATTCCCCTTATGGAAGAGTTGGGGCAACGAGAAAGCAGAACGATGGATTAGGGAAAACCAATATGCAGAAGCACAATACGGCCCTCACTCCCGCCCTTCCTGGGGAGACTATGCACAGGATTCCATTCCCGTATTCGATCAACAAACAATAGAAGGGCATGCTGTACGTGCAACTTTACTGGCAACAGGCATTGCTACCGCCGCACTTGAGAATCATTCTTCAGCCTATGTAGAAACAGCCAGACGGCTGTGGGACAATATGGTCGGTAAGCGAATGTTTATCACCGGAGGTGTGGGAGCCATCCATGAAGACGAGAAATTCGGTCCTGATTATTATCTTCCCGCTGATGCTTATCTGGAAACTTGTGCTGCCATCGGCGCCGGTTTCTTCAGCCAACGTATGAATGAGCTGACCGGAGAGGGAAAATACATGGATGAACTGGAAAGAGTACTTTATAACAGTGCATTGACGGCTGTTTCCCTTTCAGGCAATCAGTATACGTATCAGAATCCACTCAATGCTGAAAAGCACAACCGTTGGGAATGGCACGGCTGTCCTTGCTGTCCTCCCATGTTCCTGAAATTTACCGGAGCATTCCCCGGATTTATCTATTCTCACGATACCAAGGGGATTTATATCAACTTATTTGTGGGCAGTGAAACACAGATTCAGCTAGGTAAAGGAAAAGAAATTCAGCTCAAACAAGAAACCGAATATCCGTGGAACGGGACTGTACAACTGACAGTCAGTCCCCTAAAAGCAACCCGATTCCCACTTCGAATACGCATTCCGGGATGGGCACAGGGAATAGAAAATCCTTATGGTTTGTATGAATCTGACCTGAAGGATGAGATTAAACTCTATGTAAACAATCAACCTGTCAATCTCAAAATCAAAGATGGATACGCAGAGATTAACCGCAAGTGGTATCCTAAGGATAAAGTAATGCTGAAACTCCCGATGAATCCACGTATTATTACTCCTAACCATCAGATCAAGGAACTGAATCAACAGGTTGCATTAGCATCCGGTCCTGTGATTTACTGTATTGAAAGTTGCGATAACCCGGACCTCAATCAGATGAGAATAATGCCAGAGACCCAATATGCTATTGGCAAACAACATCAGCAATTCCACGATGTAAACATCATACAAATAAACAATAATGAATGGCCCGGGATAGCAATTCCTTACTATATGGTAGCAAACAGAGATAAAAACAGCAGTCATAAAGTATGGCTCCCTTTAAAACAGAAACACTAATATGAAAAACAAAAGATTCTTATTTATACTCTTATGCAGTATCTTGATGACAGGTGTTCATGGCGAAAATCCACCGGCCAAAGTGGTATTTGAACAATATATGAATCAAGCTCAAACCTTTGCTGAAACTTATCCACGCGAAAAAGCTTATCTGCATTTCGACAATACAAGTTATTATGTAGGTGACACTATCTGGTTCAAAGCGTATGTAACTCTTGCCGAGAAACAAGTTTTCAGTTCAATCAGCCGTCCTTTATACGTGGAGTTGGTAGATCAGGCAGGTCACATAACCGACAAACAGATTATCAAATTGACACAAGGAGAAGGAAACGGTCAGTTTGTACTATCCAAATCAATGTTGTCAGGCTATTATGAAGTACGTGCCTACACCCGCTGGATGCTTGCCTTTAACGAGCCGCATTATTTTTCACGTACTTTCCCTATTTATCAACTGTCAAACAGCGATCAGCTGGAACGTAGCATCAGCACTTATGAATTAAGTCCTTCTATGGAAACAAGACCGGAAGAGACTAAAGAGAAACTGAGTCTGCGTTTCTTTCCGGAAGGAGGACAACTGGTAGAAGGGCTTACATCACAGGTAGCTTTTAAAGCAGAAAGTAAAAGTGAAGGTGAGATTAATTTATCAGGTACCCTGTACACCCAAGAAGGACAAGAAATCACTTCTTTCGAGACTTTACACGATGGAATGGGATGTTTTGAGTACACACCTTCTGCTAAACCTGCTATAGCCAAGGTAAACTATCATGGAAAAGATTACAAATTTTCGCTTCCTAAAGCATTGCCCAATGGATATGTTTTAAAAATAAACAACAATGCCGGAGCAATCTCGGTAGAGGTCGCCTGCAATGCTTCGACCCCTCAAGACACATTAGCAGTTTTCGTTAATCACCAAGGACGTCCATATGCTTATCAATTAATCTGTTGCCAGGTAAATAAGCCTCAGAGTTTCACCTTGTTATCCCGTAAATTACCGCCAGGGGTCTTACAAATCAGCCTCATCAACCGTGCAGGAAATACAATAAGCGAACGATTCGTATTTTCCTCTCCTCGGGCACCTTTGCAAATATCTCCCAATGGACTGAAAACAATATATGCCCCATACGCTCCAATCCGCTGCGAACTTCAAGTAAACAACGCCTTGGGAGAACCCATCCCAAGTAAGTTATCGGTGAGTATCCGCGATGCTCTCCGTTCGGACTATTCAGCATACGATAATAATCTTTTCACCGATCTTCTTTTAACATCTGATTTAAAAGGCTATATACATCAACCGGGATATTATTTCACAGAAGCTTCTCCCCGAAAGCAGAAAGAACTGGATATACTATTATTGGTACATGGATGGCGCAAATATGATATGAGCCAACTTATCGGAACGACTCCATTTGTTGCCAATCAGGCTCCTGAATCTCAATTAGTGCTATATGGACAAGTAAAGTCAACTATTCTCAAAAATAAACTAAAGAATATAGACCTTAGTGTAATGGTCAAAAAAGATGCGAATATTATTACCGGGCAGACTGTCACGGATGAGAACGGGTATTTCAGCATCCCGATGGAAGACTTTGAAGGAGAACTGGAAGCTATTATCCAAACCCGAAAAGCTGGTAAGGAACGGAACAAAGATGCTTCCATCTTTATTGATCGCCATTTCTCACCAGCTGTCCGGGCTTATGGCTACAGCGAACTACATCCCAAGTGGAGCAGCATGGATCGCTGGCAGCAACAAGCAGAAAAGTTCGATTCTCTGTATATGGATTCTGTCCGCCGGGCAGACGGTCTTTATCTATTGGACGAAGTTGAAATTAAAAGCAAGCGCCGTTCCAAAAGTACAAACATGACTACTAAGATCAACGAGCAAAGTATTGATGCTTACTATGATATACGACAATCAGTAGATAAGCTCCGTGACAATGGGAAAGTGGTTACTACGATTCCTGAATTAATGGAAAAACTAAGCCCTCTCTTCTATTGGGATCGAACAAATGACACCTATACTTACCGTCAAAAACCGATCTGCTACATTATGGAGAACAGGATTCTATCCGAAACAGAAGTCAAAATGATGTTGACTGAAGTAGATGGATTAGCCTCAATCATTATCGGTAAGGGTAGCGGAGGAATTAGCGACGAAATCATTCAGAACACAAAACTTTCTAACTCAAACGATGTGAACATATCGGAATTAGATAAATATAGCATCTTTTATCTGATTCCACTACCCAGACATAACGTTTTGAATAAGCATGAGACAGCCGCTCTTGGAACCCGTCAAACGATGATGCAGGGGTATACTCCGGCATTAGAATATTATTCTCCAGATTATCCGGACAAAGAATTATATAAAGATCAGGTTGACAAAAGACGGACGCTTTACTGGAATCCGTCTGTGCAGACAGACAATAACGGAAAAGTGGTCATCGAGTGTTATAACAATCAATATTCCACCCCATTAATTATCCAAGCCGAAACATTGAGTAATGATGGTAAAATCGGCAGTATGACATATTCTACAATGGGAGCATCCCAATAAGATACAGATACTCACAATGAGTATCGTTCCTGCTATAACTAATATCGCCCCTGATTTCTAAAGAACCAGGGGCGATATTAAATAATTTCAATTAGCAGTTACATCATAACATCTCATCTACTGCCATAGATACCTCAAGATCAATTTGCTCTTCATCTGTCCTTCTTTCATTTTTTCGGATGTTTAGGCAGAACAAAGTTCGCATGCGCCCAACGTTCCCATTCCGTAAGCATTTTCATCCCTACTTATTCTTCCGTTCTCCTTACACTGTTTTTATTTCTTTTTCTGTCCCGGATATGGTTCTACCATACAACGTTTCGCCCATGCTTCATAAGCATTCACCATTTCGCTCATCTTTCCCGGATATTTATCTGCCAGATTATGTTGCTCACTACGGTCTTCATTCAAGTTATACAACTCCCATTTGGCATTCTCACCCGGACGGACCAGTTTCCAACCGTCTTTGGACAGGAAGGCACGTTCATTGAAATGTTCGAAGCCCAAATAATCATGTCCCTCTCGATGACCTGTTTTGAAAACAGGAAGCAAACTCTTTCCTTCCATAGGGGTTATATCGTTCCCTTTGTATTTAGTCGGATAAGTAGCACCTGCCATGTCTATACAGGTGGCCATGATATCCATTACATGACCAATCTCAGATGTCATACCTCCCACATTCTTTTTAATCCCTTTCGGCCAATGCGCAATCATCGGAGTACAGATACCTCCTTCATAAGACTTGGCCTTCCAAAAACGGAACGGGGTATTGGCAACATTTGCCCAGCGAGCTCCCAATGAAGCATAGGTAGTTTGTGGCCCGGGCAATACCTCTTTGTTATGAGGATACACCATCTTCTCCCCTTTGCGAGTCATATCCGGGCGGTCATTCTCTCCCGGAGAGTAATTCTGACAATTTTCATTGCTACAACCATTGTCAGAGAGAAAAAGAATCAGTGTATTATCCAGCTGACCGGTCTTCTCCAGCGCATCAACAACCTGACCAATTCCACGATCCATACGGTCGATCATTGCAGCATGCACAGCCATCGCACGGGCATCCCATTCCGCGTGTACATTGTCCTCCCATCTGTCCTTGAACTGACGTTCAGATAAAAAGTCATCCATTCCCGGAAATATTCCCAGTTGTTTCTGACGCTCATAACGGGCATTGCGTATAGCTTCCCAACCAACTTTATAAGTATCCTTATATTTTTCAATATCCTCAGGCAAAGCGTGTAACGGCCAATGTGGGGCAGTATAAGCCAAATACATAAAAAACGGTTTATCGTCTTTGGCATACTCCGTCACTTCTTCTGCAGCACGATCTGAAAGTGCCTGAGTAATATAGTATCCCTCCGGTACCTCTTTTACAGGTACTTCTCCTTCAACCAGACTAAACGGGTCAAAGTAGTCTACGACTCCATAAATAGTTCCGTAATGCGAATCGAAACCACGATTCACCGGATAATGGCACAAATCCGAATAGGTGTCATGGTAAACATGATGTGCCAGCCATTCACGTTGATCTTTACGCAATGGAGTCTCGGCAACATGCCATTTTCCGACCATACTAGTAGTATATCCGGATTCTTTCAATACTTCGGCAATCGTAACCGCATTGCGTGAAAGCGTACCACGATATCCGGGCAGGTTATCATCAAAAGTCATTCGTCCGATTCCTGCCTGATGTTGATATAGCCCGGTCAGCAAAGAGGCACGAGTCGGACAGCTACGGCTGGCATTATAAAAATGGTTGAAACGTACTCCTTGCTGTGCCAGCCTGTCAAGATTAGGAGTCTGAATTTCACTGCCATAGCATCCTAAATCAGAATAGCCAAGGTCATCCGCAAGAATCACCAGGATATTCGGTCTTTTATCAGACTTTTTCCCTTTTGCATTTGCTGTGGAATTGCCGGCTATCATCAGTGCTGCCGGCAAAAGAAGAGTTTTTGAATTCATGTATTTTTAATTAGCGGTCTGTTTGCAATCCTTTATCTTTATTTCTGGCATACCATTCGCATACTTTCTTGCTTAGTTTTGCTACTAACTCTGAATGTTCTCCAGCTATATTATTTTTTTCGAATTTATCCTGTTCCATGTCAAACAGCTGCGGATCGCTTCCATCTCCATTCACCAACAGCTTCCATTTACCACTGCGTATAGCCAGATGCGGACTTCTATCGTAAGGATTTCCAGGAAACATAAAATGCTTATTCCTACCGAAGTCCCACATCAAATCAGTTTTTCGTTTGGCTTCCGATTTGCCGAGCAGAACCTTCGCATAATTCTGTCCATCGCCTTTATAATTCTTTTCTGTTTTTATTCCGGCTACAGAACACAAAGTAGGATATAAATCCACAGCACATAACACTGAAGAATTGTTCACCTGCCCAGGGTTTATCTTCTTTGGATATTTAACAATAAACGGCATACGAATACCACCTTCATAAAGACTATTCTTGGTCCCTCTCAAATAAGCAGAGCGAACAGCTTTAAAACTAGGTGCAGGCCCATTGTCACTAGTGAAGATGATAATTGTATTTTCTGATAATCCCATATCATCCAGTGCCTTTATAAAACGACCGATTTGCTTATCCATCTCTCCAAGCACAGGCGAGAAAGCCTCTTTCGTTTCCCAACTTTTTCTTTCTTTTTGTTTAAACTCCGGTACCCATGGAGTATGCATATCATCCGGCCAAAGATTGAGAAAGAAAGGAGTCTCTTTATGACGCTCAATAAAATCAATACTCTTATCTACAAAATATTCCGTACGTTTCCAGCGTTTTACACTGTCATTATCACACCAAATCCATTTAGAGGCCGTTATTGCAGGGTCCGGATCGGGACTTTCATAGGTGGAAAGATATTCATCGAAACCATATTTTTTGATAGAAGGCGCATTATGTACATCACGCCCGCCTCCCATATGCCATTTACCGATGTGCCCGGTAGCATAGCCCGCATTCTGAAAGGCACGCGCCATCGAAGGTAGTTTGTCATCCAGATAATTACGTTGTTCACATCTTTTGTTACTTGCTTTATCATTGAGGAAAGTATTAATTCCTACCTCGAGTGGGAAAAGCCCTGTTGTCAAGCCGCAACGGGACGGCGAACTAACCGGAGCAGAAGAATAATATTGATTAAACAATATTCCGTCCTGTGCCAGTTTATCAATATTGGGTGTCGCAACAAACTTGCCTCCATAACAACCAATATCACCTATGCCCATATCATCAATATAAATAATAACTACATTGGGAGGAGTTTCTGCCTGCACACTCACAAGAGGAAGTAAAGCGCCAAGCCAAGGTAAATGTTTTTCTATATTCATTATTATTCTGATTTAATTAACTTCGGCCTTTTGATGCCTCATACAAAAATAAGAAAGTTATTAAAGAATAAATGAAAAACTCTGACCAATAAAGAACAATATCTGACAAAAAAGCACCTAAATATTCAAGAGATCTCTAATATCATAGAAATTCCTCACTAAGTCTATTAAATTAAAGATTTCTCAATTATGTGTACAAAATAGAAGGATGCACGAATATTCGTACATCCTTCCTCTAATAATTCATAGAATAGATTACCATTCTATAGCTTGATCTTCATCCGGGATCTGAGTATTAATATTACGTTCAAGTGTCAAAACCCCCGTCACATAATAAGGAATTTCTTCATTGGCAGAAGTATAATCTACAAACTCATAATCAACACTAAATGTAACATAACGATGTAGCAAATATGGACGAGTAACATCAGGAACTTCTGCAATCGTATAAGATGTTTCCTTTAATTGGTTCAATTTAATTTTATCATTATCTGATGTAATTTTCACTAACTTTTCTCCATCTGGTTCAAAGTAGAACTTTATTTTGTATTTATCGCGATCAATCAGGTCTTCATCCATTGCACCGGCATAAAAGAACACCGTATTCTCATCAACCACATATGCAGTACGTGTAGTAGTAGTAATAGCCTCACTTTTATCAATACTCCCATCCCTGTTTTTAATATACACCTGCATAGCAGTTGTACTGTACGTACCGGAATAATCGTTGAAAGGTAATACACGTAATAATGCTTTCGCATAATTTTTACGTGGATGTCCTTCATAGTTGTACGAAGGATCGTCTGCAATACTTAACGGCAATACCCACTTCTTAAACAAATCAATATTATCCAGATTAAAAGTGATATCTAACAGAGTAGAAAATGTACCTGCCGGAATATCCACTGTAGAAGGAAATGCATAGCGATTACTTTCCAGTGCTACATAATAAAGATCTTCACGTCCAAAGCGAGCCGCATTTAAAATATCCAATGTATCTGTATCTACTGCAATATGAACTGTACGATCCTTCCCATTTGGAAGAGAGCCACTTACAATCATAGGTAATCTATAAGTAGCTTCACCACCTTGCTTGTATCTTACATAAATATCAGTTACTCCTTTATCACCAACAGGTGCTTTAAATGAGACATACTGTTCGTATTGTTCTTCGTCCCACTCACTATTACATGAGATGACTAACACACTCATGGTTAGTATTATTAAATAAGTATATATTTTCTTCATGTCTTATCAATTCTTCTAGTTAATCATTATAGGTCCATCCCGGATTCTGAGTCAACCTCTTATTACGCTTCAACTCAGAATGGCTAATAGGCCAAAAATACATTTTCCGTGAGAAGTTAGTCGGT
>ENA-UEQB01002731-UEQB01002731.1-human-gut-metagenome-genome-assembly--contig:-NODE-2731-length-12163-cov-3.378537_pt1 | contig 12163 bp, 8 predicted proteins | sample MGYA00242901_ERZ507918 | MGnify/ENA primary metagenome ERZ507918 (study PRJEB26167, sample SAMN06115405) | human gut metagenome | host: Homo sapiens | place: China:Sichuan | collected 2016-04-06... | reverse complement strand
TCAACCATTTGCCCATAATTTACAATTTTAGAGATGGATATTTTCTAAGAAAAGCAAAAATAAAATAGTTTGAGTTTCCGAAACAACTTCCCTGTACTAAGTGTTATTAATACAAACAAACCACTAATTCGATAGGATTATGATAATGAATGAACTTAATACAAACCTGATAGAAGCGGCCAAAGAAAAGTTCCCGGCAAAAGGACAATTGGCAAATATATTGATGGATACCCTTTATATGGGTAAAGAAGCTATCTACCGGAGGCTGCGCGGCGAAGTTCCCTTTACGTTTCAGGAAGCAGCTGTTATCTCAAAAGAACTGGGAATATCATTGGATAGAATCGCTGGAGTCAGCTTCAGCAATAATGCAATGTTCGATATAAATGTAGTAGATCATGGCGAACCCTTCGAAACCTATTATGATTTCTTGAACAAGCATGTCAAGTTATTCCATACGTTGCGAGATGATCCGAGTGCTGCATTAGGAACTGCTTCAAATGTGATTCCTCAGACGCTCTATCTGAAACACAAACTTCTGGCAAAGTTCCGTTTCTTCAAATGGATGTACCAAAATGAGCATATCAATTGCAAACATTTTGAGGATCTGGAGATTCCCCAAAAGATTGTTAATGCCCAACAAGACTTTGTGAAGTTATCACAGCATATTCATACGACCGATTATATTTGGGACAGTATGATTTTTCTTCATCTCATCAATGACATACAGTATTTCTCCGACATTCACCTTATCTCGGATGAAATGAAGCAAAATCTTAAAGAGGAATTACTGAAACTCACGGATGAGTTGGAAGGTATCGCCATGAAAGGAAAAACTGACTTCGGTAATGATGTGCATATTTACGTATCGCAGATCAACTTCGAAGCTACTTACAGTTATCTCGAAACCAGTGTACTGCAACTTAGCTTGATACGAGTTTATTCCATTAATTCACTTACTACACTGGATGCCCAAATGTTCCAAAGCCTGAAAGAATGGATTCAATCACTAAAAAAATTCTCTACACTGATCTCAGAAAGTGGAGAAATGCAACGTATTCAATTCTTTAAGCAACAGCGTGAAATTATTGATGCTCTTTAGATTTTCCCTATTTGCGATAATCGAAACTTTTTAAAATTATTAGTTCCAAATCATGAAAGTAGACAAACATATTGCCTACTTTTTTCCATTATACGTTCTCTTCCCCTCCTTATTCTATCAAATAAGAAAAATACTTCACCTCTTAGAGCTGTTTTTCCACACAAAACTATCGCTTACATGCCTTAATTTTGCATAGAATGTATCATACAGATTATTAACGTATATAAAAGAGAACAAACAATGAAAAATGGTATTGTAAACGAGTTGATTATTGCAATGAAAGAGCGTATCCCCAAAGGACAAAATCTTGCCAATTCTTTGGCAGACATTCTTTATATGGGAAAAGAGGCCGTCTATCGCAGACTTCGTGGCGAAGTGGCTTTTACTATTGACGAAGTAGCCCTGCTATCCAAAAAGCTTGGAATTTCCATCGATCAGATTATAGGTAACCATCTATCCAATAGAGTTACTTTTGACATGAACTTGCTTAATTCAGCTACCACCTTGGACAGTTATTATGAGATTATCAATCGGTATCAGCAGATATTCGACTATGTGAAAGGAGACGACACTACGGAAGTATATACAGCTTCCAATCTTCTTCCATTCACTCTTTACTCCTCCTTTGAGTACATGTCCAAGTTCCGCCTCTGCCGATGGATTTACCAGAACGGACAAATGAAAACTCCCAATTCGTTGGCAGAGATGCAAGTAGATCCGAAAATCGTAAAAGCACATAAGAAGTTAAGTGAAAGTGTGAAACAATGTCCGAAAACCTACTTTATCTGGGATAGCAACATATTCCTTTCATTCATCAAGGAAATCAAGTACTTTGCCAGTCTGAATCTGATCACAGAAGACGATGTAGCACACTTGAAAGAAGAGCTTTACCAGTTGCTTGCAATCATGGAAACTCTTTCTATCAAAGGAGAGTTTAGTGACGGACATAAAGTCTATTTCTATCTCTCTAATATTGATTTTGAAGCGACTTACACCTATATAGAGAAGAAAGACTATCAAGTCAGTTTACTTCGGGTGTACTCCATCAATTCAATGGATTCACAGAGTCCGCAAATCTGCCAGATCCAACGGAACTGGATTCAATCACTAAAACGCCACTCTACTCTAATTTCAGAAAGTGGAGAGGCCCAGCGTATTGAGTTTTTGCAAAAACAACTGGCAATCATCGATACTCTGTAAACAATAACAGACCAGATCGTTATTGATCTGGTCTGTCTTCCCTTATTCAGGATGATTCATCCTGTCCCGCTAAATAATAGTTCCCCACTATTCTCTTAAATATCTTATTATTGATTTTCTTCCTGAATACGATGTACCCATCCATTCACAACAATCTGCACGGCCAGCCATGACTCAGATAAGAAAAATATAATATGGTAGTTGCTTTGTCGATCCAAATATTCTTGTGTACTCAAATTCTTACCTTCCGCATTGGTCATAGCCAGATAATCAATCAGATTTATATCGAATACTTTCTTTCCCGAAGCCTTCTCTGTAAGCACCAGGCGAGTCTTACGATCCGCCATCAACCTCATTGTATTCATGTCCACAAAGGCTGTAGCAGGATCTTTCTGCTCCATATAGTAAGGACGAAAACTCAGCACATCATCATCCTGCAATGAATTATCATGTCCCAGATGTCCATTGGATTCTATAATCTCATAATCGTAATCATTCATATCCAGTGTCCAAGTACCGGTATAAGACTGGAAGCCAAATCTCACTATTTTAGTATCTCTAATCAGATTAATAGTCTCCGTTTGATGTTCAGTTCCTGTGAAATTGACACGAATGATTTCACCATACCAAAGCGTTTCCATCTTTTTATTGATAATGAGAGAGGATTCACGCTTTAGCTTTAACTTCAAGTCAGTAATGGTAGAAACGCCGGGCGTCAATGGAGTAATGTCATATGAATCACGCGCACCGGCCCATGCCATAAACTGATATTGTCCGACGGGAAGTTCCACTTCCATCTGATAATTACCGGTTGACAGTGCACTCCCCTCTTCCGCCTGGTTAAATATAAACTTCCCATCTTTATCGAATACATAAAGCTCTACTTTATCAACCTGAGCATGGAACGCATCTGCAAATTCCATGTTATAGTCATACTTAAACTTCACAAGCAAGCGGCATTCCGGCAAGTCTTCATTAAAGCTGTCGCATGAAACTACTATCCCGGAACCCATCAGAAGAATTCCTAAGACAACGTAACATATAAGGCTTTTTAGATTCATATTTTCCTTTTTTTCAATTATATATAAAGGAAAAGAAACAATATCTTTTCTCGTTATTTCCTAATCCAGAGGATAGAATACTTTATTAATTCCATCAAAAGTTATATCCCGAAGTTTTTTTAAAGTTCTCGGCAACTTTGAAAATGTTGGAAGTAAAGTTGTGGGAGAGTTTCTCCCACAACTTTTATTTGAAAAATCTATTTCTATTACTAATGCTGAATTACATGATTTCCTCTTGAGTATACCAAGTCCAAGGATTAGTTATAATTTCGATAGATAACCAGCCTTCATCAGTTTCATCCGGAGTTTGATCAGGATCTGGGATAGCCGGATAACCCGGGTTATTAAACGCTTTAACTTTAATGTCATAAACAGAGTTACGAACGACTCCAAACTCACCCAACTCATTTGTTGCAGCGCCGGTATCATCATGTTTGACCATAATTTTGTAGTAGCTTACAGCATTTACATAATAAGTCAGACCCGTTACAGATTTTGCTCTATTTTCAGCAGTAACAGCTGCTAAATTAGTTATCGTACCTTCAAAAGCTAGAATAAGGTTGGCTAGATCTGCAGCATCGGCTGTAGCAGGAAGAGCAATTGCGCCCACACTAACAGCATCTAAATATCTATTATACGCTGTGGTACGAACTGTTGGGAAGGTAGTAGGCTCATCATCAGCATATTTCGCAGTCAATTCTGCTGCAATCCACTCCATTAATGTTGTAGGAGTATAGAAACCACCATTGATTAACATCCAGTCACCTACAAGACCTGGAGTTGCTTCTTGAACTTTAGATGGAGTACCATCATTTGGCGCAGGTCTGCCATATTCAGACGGAATGAATTTAGCCTTCAACAGTACATGTGTAGTATAAGCATGTACATTATGAGTTGCAGTCTGCGTATTTTCAAGACAATATTCAGCAACTTTATTCACCGTAGTTGTAGGATCATTCCAAATTGAAGGAGCTGAAGTACTGGTATAAGCATTATAGTTAGCCAAAGCTTGAGTACTATAGTTAGGGTCAACTCTGTATGAACCGATCTTATACTGGTCAAACGGAGTAATACATGTACCACGAGCACCTAAAGGTTTATTAGCAGGAGTCTCATTCCAAGTCAACGTTCTCTTAGATGCAGGGAAATAAGTCTTGTTAGTAACATTCAATATCCATCCAGACTCCTCGATTTTAACTTCAGAATTATCAGAAGTCTCAGTGATATACATACGAACTTTAGCTACGACACGGTCAATTCTGATAGATATTGGATTATTAGTAGCTGCTGTCTCAGTTGCATAAAGAGCCAAATCGACAGGAGCACCAAATGTTCCTGAAGCTTCATCTTCATCTGAAGGTTCTAACGAACCTTTGGCGTTAGACATCATAAATTTACCAGCAGTTGTCATAGAAGCCGAAGTATCGTCAAGAGCTGCATTTACAACAGCGTATGTCGACGTTGCACTAAAAACTTTTGCATCAAACGTTGCAGATGGATTCGCAATAATCAAAATACGCTTAGAAGTTGCCGGAACTTTAAAAGCCTTACCGGCACCACTAGGCATACCATCATCATCAAGGCCAGCTTGATCATCAGTCAATGTGATATCAGCAGTCACAGTTGCGTCATCCTCAGTTGCATTTGCCGTAAAGAATATGGCACGTACTTTAGTGATTTTTGATTCAGCCTCAGTGGCAGCTTCCTGGTCCGGAGTATTCAATCCACGAGTCTGTGTTGGAGTCTTTACCGCTAATGCCACCCATGCCTCTCCATTCGGGTCTGTCACCAAGTCATTATTGTTGCCTGGATTATCCACCGGCACCAAATCTTCGTTACTACAAGCAGCAAAAGCCACAGCAGCAAGCGCTAACATAAGAAAATTCTTCTTTTTCATTGTTTTTACAAATTAATAAAAGCGTTTGTAACTAGTTTATTTATCTCTATTTTTATTTTTCTTTTCAATTTCAGCTGCATTCGTTCTTTTCGTAGCCAATTCCTCCAAATTCTGTCCGGCAGCCTCCAGACCAGCTTCGGCAGCGGCTTTCAAATATTCTTCCGCATGTTCATAATCTCCTTTTAATAACATTAATACACCCATAGCATTGCTATATTCAGGTAATTGCTTATGAGCGTTTACCATTTTCAAATAGCGTTCCGCAGATACCAAGTCATTGCGCGAAAGGGCAGCCATAGCAGCATTGATACTGGCTATTTCATCCCTAGGATACATCCGTACAGCTGTCTCGAATACATCGATAAACTCCTGTGACCCCTTCGGATAAGTATTAGCCACCAAGAACATCTCATTCAGACTCAAATTCTGAGGACGTGTCTTAATTATCTCTTTCGCTTCGTCTACATTAAAATTCTTAATCTCATAATTCACTTTACAAATAGCCACACGAAGACTTGGGAAAATATATTTCAACATATATCGATAAGGTACACCACCACGAAGCTGCATCAACTTAGTTTCTCTTCCTTTTTCCAGAGGAACATCTTTGATAATATTCAGTACTTCATCTTTATACTCCATTTCAAACGAATCCAATGCTTTCACCAATCCATCCCAGTTTTCACCACCGAAGATGATATAATACTGATTTCGTGAGAAATCATATCTGGACGCCAGATAATCACGCAATGCCATTGCACGTCCTTCGGACAGGCGTTTGTTATGCGCCAATGTTCCTTCAGGTGAAGCATAGCCCACAATATCCAGCTTGTTTACCTTAATACTAGGATCAGACTTTAATTCATCAATCATTGCACGAATCTTGGCCAACTCCTTCGGATTATTCATGTACTCCGGACGAATATTAATTTTATTCACCTCAAAATCAAGGAAACATTCCGCTTGTATTTCACGGTTCTTCACTTCTTCCGCAGCCGGTTGCAAATAAGCAAGGCGAGGCATTACCACATACGGCACCAGCATACGTTCCAGATCAACGTCGCCTAATGATTCCACACTCATCAATTGAGTTTCACCACAGCCACACTCATCACGTTGTACCTCCACTTGAGCATCATCCATCCACGATTCATAAGGCAATACATATCTATACTTTATCGTATCATTTCTTCTTTTACTACTTTTCTCTACAACATAAGGCTTTTCGTAGAGATTCTTCTCCTTAGTACTCATCAGAGAAAGCCAACGTTCATAAGCCAAGTACTCATTGTGTCCTTTGATTGACACTTTCGGAAGATTAAGATTACGTGTCGGAGCAATCAGTCGTGGAATAAAATCCACTCCATGCGCCGACTTCACCTTTACATCATTCAGGACGAAGTCAATATTTATATAAACCGATTTACCGCGTTGTTCCAGTTGTACCGGCACCACAGAGATAGTTCCATCATAAGAACGCGTCTGGGCAACAGCCGAACCTGTATTCTGGCATAAAACCGTCAGTACCAATACGATGAGTTGTATACTCCTTTTCATCATTCTATTTTATTTAATTACATAAATAAGTGATACACTCGCTTTTGTAGGACCGAAATAATTTTTGCTCGAATCCTTCAGTTTAGTACCACACGTTGCACAAGGATATTTCTCGTATACAATATGCGCATATCCCACTCCTACCGATGCTTCGATACTCCAACGTTTTTTCAATATCCACGAATGTCCTATCGAAATACCTCCTCCATACAGATGTCCCTGATAACGGGTATTCTGCATATTTTCACTAATAAACGACCAGTCTGGAAATCCGCCTACATTGAAATCCGCATAATGACCGTGTACTCCTATAAATGTTCGTCTGAAGCTCTCACAGAACCAATATCGAACCTCCGGTTGTACTCCCCAATGCCGCAAACGTCTGCCATTATCAGGCTTCCAGGGATTATAATTCACAGGAACATCCAATGTCCATTTGCGTGCCAGTCCAAACTCCAGACCGAGATTCATGGTAGTAGTAGCATCATACAGAAGATTGCTTTTCAGAGCTATCTTCTGGGCTTTACTCTCGAAAGCAATGCATCCCAGCATAAGTACTATGAGTATAATAACTTTCTTCATTATATCTTACATTTATAGGTCACCCTTTTTGGGTGATATCAATCTTTATACGCTTCACAGAACTCCCACCTACCGATGATCCATTAGACATCACTGTTGTCAAATATACAGTTCCCCTTCTGCGATTATTAGTAGTATTAGGCAATACTTCAATAAAAATCTGTCCATCTTCTACTATAATCCGTTCCGTATCTTCTCTTTCAACCATTGTCGAAGGGCGCAATTTTATCCAATTTTTAGGATTATCATCGCCATCCTCAACCTGACCGGTAAGACAATGATAGTCCATTAAGTTAGGATAAGTACCCGGATACGGATAGCTATCAGTAGGTCTATACTCCAGTACAGTTCAACTTGCGTTAATCGCCTGCCTTTGTCTGATATGAACCTGTTTTTCCAAATTTCCAAGTTTTAATGTTATATATGCATTATTTTTCTCAACTCCGTTTTCAAAATATATCAGCCAGGTAAATGTAAATACCCTTACTGTAGTAATACGCGGGGAAGCAACTCCCCCAGTTACAACAGGTATTTTTCCATCTCCGGGAGAACTTAGTGAGAATGCCGATGATACTTCTCCCTTATTATCTGTTATATTTCTTGTTTCAGGAAAAACCTTTGTACAATCTGTTATTAAATCAAAAGCATTATAGATATTATCCACATCTGAATAAGTAATATAGACCGAATTACTCACCCCCAGATAATAATCATTATTAGCTATAATTTCATACGAATCGCTATCATCCACAATTATTTTGAAATCAAGATCGACATTCGAAGGTTTAGCCACTTTAGCATCAGCCATTGTGTCGTAACCAGGTCCCTTGGCTTTAATAATGGTAAACGTATAAGACTTGTTACGAGACAAATCTATTGCGTTCAAGTTTTTATCGACGATAGCCATTTTATAATAGTAATCCTTGTTATCATACTTTCCCTGAATAATCATATATGTATTATTCAGCGTGTTAGACTCGTATATATATATAGGATTGCTATCCGTACTCTGTCCCTCAGTCACTACACTTGCAGCCACCAAAGGGGTTAAGTAATCTGAATCTCCCTGATACTCCGTCAAATTAGAAATATTATTCATGATCGAGTTGCTATAGTTATGCAACTGTCCCTGTCGAGGTACATTGAATAAAGCCATAATTCCATTTAACTCAAAATTGTCTGCTGTATTCACTACTGCTATTCTAGCTACTGCACGAGTGAGTAACAATGCCCCCTTAGACGGATCTGAATTCTGTATTTTAGTATCATTATCTATCTTAGTAACTTCCAGCACAGCACTCATCGGAATTATTTCGTTAGTTCCGCTATATGGAATTACTGTAAGCGAAGGACTTGTTAATGGTTCAGTCAACAACTTTGAGCATGCATCCGTCAGCGTTACACCACTCAATTTTGTATTAAGATTCGTCTCATTAAATACATATCCATTAGTATTATCATTATTATAATAAAACTTATTCTGAGTATTTGCCAAAATTAGCAACTGACATTTACTACTTTGTTTGGTCAATATTACATATCTTTTTCCTACCATTTCGAAAGCCTGCACTGCCTCTACAAAGGTGGCACTTCCTCCATTTCCCTTAAACACAAGCACCCAAGGTGTCATGCTGATATCATTTTCAGCAGCCCTCGTCGATGGAAGATCGTATGAATGAGCACGAGTGAAAATTTCAATCTGTACTTTATCATCCGAATCATTCCCTCCGCCTTGCTGCTCTGTACCATTGATATCATGCTCGCAGCCTGATATCAACAGTAGCAAGATCAGATAGAACAGTTTATTTATATGTATTACTATTTTCCTCATTTCTTCACACATCGTATTGAATAACCAAATACATGTCCTGTAGATATTGGGCGTGGCTCTGCATAATTGAGTTGCATCGTCCAGATATTTCCATAAGGTGCTCCTGATTCATCACCACCAACGATCTCTGTCCACCCTGGCGCTACCGAGGAAGCCCAATAATATCCTGTTTGGCTGGCATATTCCAAACTGCCATCCAAATGCCATCTTCTTCCCGCAGCCGGAAAGAAGATAGAAGCACTAGTACTACCATTATATACTAACACACCACCATAAGCCGCATCAGCGTTGTCCAAACTGACACCTCTATACGGGCTGTAACCCAGTGTTCCTCCTCCTCTTGTTGTACCATTGACCATCGTGTTCTCCTTAATCGGGCGTCTGTCAAAGAAACCATCAGCATAAAATCCATACATAACCTCAGAAAGCGGCACAGGAGTGTATAATTCCGGTTTATATGTCCCATTGGTTGGAAACGGATTATCTACTGTACTGGAAGATGCATCTCCTCGCATGGGATTGGCAAATAAAGACATTCTCCAGTCTGACATATAAACCTGAGTGTAATTATAACTATTCACTGCAATCTGATTCTCCGGTCCATCAGTGGGACGAACATACCCGGGAGGACATATTTCATAATAATTCTTCAATATAGTTCCCGTTGAGGGGCTCCAAAAAAGGTTCGCACCATTGATACGTTCTATCGGCCACCCTGTTATAGCCCAGGGAGCACTTCCCATATTCACATTCGTAGGATGATACCCTCGGAGTCCCTTAGCTACATTCGCAATGGGCAATGCCCACTGAAAATGCGCCCCAGCCTGGGTGGGATACTTTACAAAATCAACCTCATTTGCCAGATTACTATAATTTATAGCCTGATACTGAACTGTAGTACCCGGGTTATTCTTAAACGCTTTCATCGTTAAGTTATATGGCGAGAATTTAGCTCCATAGGTGGAAGTTCCTACTACAGTTCCACTACGCATCAGATAATCCGGATCTCCTCCCTGACGAACAAATAATTTAGTATCATAAGAATGTTCTACTCCATTTATAGATTCTTTATAATTAATGTTCACAAAACCATATCTAGGGCTTCCTGTTGTATTTTTACTTTTCAATCCTATTCTGAAATAGACACGTCCTTTCCCTGCTACAGAGCTCCCTGTTTCAAATCTAAAAGCATTAGGAACAACCGGATAATCTTCAGCGTCCCCCGGATTATCCGTACCAATATTCGGGTCAAAACTCGGGCTGGCACTTATGACAATAAAATCCTTGTATTCATCAGGCACTGTTACCGTCCAATTCCACCAATAGTCCCATCTTATGCCTTTAATCACTCTCTCTCCGACTTCATTATCATCCCAAAAAGCTCCTACATAAGGAGTAGACCACAAATTGTCAGAAGCATTTTTTTCAAATGCATATCGTATCCCTTCTTGTTTTACATGAACAATAATTTTCCTTTGAAGAGCATTTGTTCCGTCATGATCTTCTGACGCAGATAAAGTAAGAGTATATGTTTTATCACCTGCCACATTGTCAGCGGTGTTAGGCCGATCTAACACAATATCCATATATCCCAGCCCTGTACTCGCATCATATCTGATTCTGAAGTCATCATTAGGAGCATAGTCTTGAGAAGACAAGGCATTAAATATATTATTCGTCACTTTTTCAACACCATTCTCATCATATACCACATCCAACACTCTTACAACCGGCATATTCGACCAAAATGCAATTCGTGCTCCATTGAAGTCTGTTATATTAACTTCAATATCAGAAACATTCAATACTCTGGTACCGGAAATTTCCCAGTTTGCTCCAATTTTATCCCATTCTGATGCCTTGATATTCACTTCCAATGGTTCTTTGATGATACCAAGAAAGTCAAGTTTTGTATTTATAGGAAGGCTATAGCTCACTGTCGGATCACTAGCGGTCTTTAATTGAGTGGAGGGACTATAGTTATTCCCCATACCTACTATAATAGTCACTGCTTTACTCGCATCTCCCACTGTCTTCAACTCATTGGCAGGTAGAATAATTCGATTCACTCCTTTTGCCCATGATCTGTCCGAAGCAGTTGGAGTCTCGTCCGAAAAATAACCGGCATCAGCTACTTTAGTAAAAGTACGTGTTACATTCCTTTCCACTTCACCTGTATAATTATTCGTAAGTGGCACCGCATTGGGAATATTTTCCAATGTAATTCCAGTAAAGGTAGCTTCCAGATTATCTTCAGCCTCCAACACAACATCCAAGCGGACGGCTAGCCTGTCAAGTCCCAATTGCAGCACATTAACAACCGCGCCACCATTTACCTGAGCTCCCTGACCATTGGGCAATACAGTTATATTCTTAATTTCCTGTATCATTGGAATAATCAAATCAGACGAAAAATATCTCTCCGGATATGCAATATCGTTTAAATCTTCATATTTAGTTATTCCATCCAACTGATCTATAATAAGTGTATTCGCCGGTTCATTCGCCAAAAAAACAAAATCATAACTATCCGGAAGAATCGGATGTTGTATAATATCGCCATTCGCAGCACGATAGCGAACGTTAGACACACAGTTTTCAGTAACCTTATCAAAAGCCAGAATACGGAGAGTTTCAATAACATAATCATCAGGAGTTGTTCCCGGATGTGTACCAACCTTGGCTCCAATCCCTCTGATGGATATATATGAGCTTTTAATCTTATCATTGTTATCAATGAAAGTCTCATCTATACAAGATGAAATAAAGCATCATACCAATGGTTTGAATATAAGGAAGAATAATTGTAAGTTTAATCCCCTCTTCCCATAATTTCCAAGATATTTTTAGTATCTAACTCTAAAATCAACCGGAAGTTATGGGAATATGTCTGATAATTTATCAATATTAATTAAATCCGTTCCTTGCAACTATAT
>ENA-UEQB01002730-UEQB01002730.1-human-gut-metagenome-genome-assembly--contig:-NODE-2730-length-12164-cov-7.325722_pt1 | contig 12164 bp, 9 predicted proteins | sample MGYA00242901_ERZ507918 | MGnify/ENA primary metagenome ERZ507918 (study PRJEB26167, sample SAMN06115405) | human gut metagenome | host: Homo sapiens | place: China:Sichuan | collected 2016-04-06... | reverse complement strand
TTACTGACCTATTTGCTTATATATACGGAGATAGTTAGTTAATTACCTAACCCCCTTCATATATTTGTTTTCTTATTTCTATGTTTTACTCCACTTTTTCCAGATAAATAATTCGACTAGCATAATCACTCCGTTCGCTCCTATCCACCACATGATTGTATGGAAACTCCAATCCGTTTGCCATAAGGTAAGAGCCACTAAAAACTTTACCTTCGAAATCTAACAACTGATTATCAATACGATTCAACTCATGAATACGATAGTTAGCTTCCGGAATTAAACCAGCTAATTGAACACGCGGTAAATGTTGATTACAAAAATGTTCTAATTTCCACCAATATAACACTGCTTTATCCTTCTCAGAAGAAGTATACATCAATGAAGCAACACCCAATTTATCATAGGGCGAAATCAACCTGTAAATATCACCTAGTTGCACTATTGGACGAATTTCTTTGTACTCGGCAATAGCCTTTTTACAAAGTTCTTTTTCTTTATCTGTCATATCCCGAGGTTGTATCTCCATCCCCAAACGCCCACTCATCGCAACATCAATACGATACTTTAAGGGTATATTACGGAACGTCTGATGATTAGGAGCAGCACTGATATGAGAAGCCATTGCAATCGCCGGAAAAAAATAAGATGTACCCCATTGCATATACACACGCTGTAATGCGTCTGTATTATCACTCACCCAAACCTCATCAAAATAAGGCAACAGACCATAATTAACACGTCCGCCTCCACTGGCACAAGCTTGAATTGTAACTTCAGGGTATTTAGCACGAATACGCTGACATATCCTTTCAAAGCCCTTATGATATTCAATATACATATGACTTTGTTCGTCATCGGACAAATAAGTTGACCCATGGTTCATTATAGACATATTTGCATCCCATTTAATATAGTCAATCGCAGGATAATTTGTCATCAAATCGTCAACAATACCAAACACGAAATCCTGCACTTTAGGATTGGACAGATCAAGTACAACCTGTGTGCCACCACGACCTAAAACTAACTCACGATTAGGAGCTTTGAGTACCCAGTCCGGATGCTTCTCATACAATTCACTGGTTATATTCGCCATTTCCGGTTCAATCCAAATACCAAACTTTATTCCATTTTTCTGAGCATTATCTATTAGACCTTCTATGCCAGAAGGCAACTTGTTCTTGTCTACAATCCAATCTCCCAATGAAGTCTTATCTGTCTTACGAGGGTACTTATCTCCAAACCATCCATCATCCATCACAAACAATTCACCACCCATAGAAGCGATATCAGACATCATCCGATTCATTCCATCCTCATTGATCTTAAAATAAACGCCTTCCCAGCTATTCAACAATATCTTACGTAATTTGGTACCATTAGCCAATTTATGCAACCTTGCCCAACGATGAAAATTGCGGCTGTTTCCACTCAATCCTTCATCACTATAAGTCAAAGCTAATGCTGGAGTATGAAAGACTTCACCAGTTTTAAGATGATAAGCAGAATTATCTTCATTAATACCTGCAAAAAAATGATGATATTCACTTTCATCCGTGTCAATCCGTAGTTTGTAATTTCCACTATAACACAAAGCTGCACCGATAACACGCCCTGTATTCTCCCGCGGTTTTCCATCAAGAGAAAATATAACTTCCGCATGAGCCGTATGAGAATTGCGTACTCCGTCTTTATTTTTTATAGTTTTCACTCCAGGCTCCAATGGTGTTTCAACCAAACGCCCTTCATTCGCCCAAGCACCATGTAAATGTGACAACCAGACATTTCCTTTACGAATTGGCAAATAAGCTGAAGCAAACTGATTAAGTACTACGTTTTTCTTTTCCTTATGACTGATTTCACTCCATATTTCAATGACATCTACGTCTTGATAAGCTTTATAGTACATTTTCACATAAAAAGGATAAACTTTGTCTTTCAATGAAACGATAGTTAAATCTGCTTCATCCTGATGAGAATACTCAATATTCACAACCTCAAGCTGGAGAGTCATATTACCATCACTATGTTTTACTGCCAAGGCAACTTCGGACGGACAATTCAACCCATAAACCGGATAAGCAGCATACTGCCCCTTTTCTATACTTCCAATAGTCTGAAAATCTACATCAGACAGTTTTGCACCATAATATACATATTTCAATTCTTCTCCTTCCGAAGCCGATAACACCAGCGAAGTTTCCTGAGTAGATACCAATATATTTTGAGCAAATAAACAGCCCACTGCACAAAGTGAACCAAGCAAAGACAAGACTCTCTTCTTTATATTCATATATCCTATTTCCATGTTCCTCTTTTACTTTCTCCTCCTTCCGGTAATTTTAAGAGCTTTCTCATTGCCATTCTCTGCGGCCTTTTCGAACCACTCCATTGCAATTTCATCGTTTTCTTCCACGCCTTTGCCCGTCAGATAGGCATTCCCAAGTTCAAATTGCGCTTTGTCGCTATTCTTTTCGGCAGCTTTCAGCAACCATTGCACCGCAGTTTCCGGATCAGGAGTACAACCTTCACCATACATCATCATCTTACCAAGATAATAAGTCGCAGCAATATTTCCATTTCCTGCCGCATCCGTAAACCATCGGTAAGCTTCGGCATAGTTCTGTTTCACGCCTACTCCGTTGTAATAGCAAAGTCCGGTACGATACATACTCGTCGTATTTCCATTATCCGCAGCCAGCGTATAATATTTAAAAGCTTCCGTTTCATTATCTTCCACTCCGATACCCATTTCATAACAGATACCCAATCCTTCGCTATACCACTCGTATTCGGCAGCTTTCTTGAAATAGGCAAAAGCCTTTTCCGATTCGTTCAGACTGTCATAATCATACAGGTAATACTCACCCATACGCAACATTGCCATTGGAATTTCGTTGGCCACAGCCTTCTCATACCATTCCATAGCCTTTTTATTGTCTTCCAAACAGGGACCGCAACCAAAGAAATAATAGTCTCCCATCTTAAACTGGGCATAACCATAGTCCTGTTCAGCAGCTTTCATCATATACTCCACAGCCTTTTGCGGATTTTCTTCCACGCCATTGCCATTTTCATAAGCCAGGCCCAGCTCTGTCAAACAACGGGACTCTTCCTTCTCCGCCCCTTTGCCGAACCATTCGAGTGCCTTATCCCAGTCTTCTGCCGTTCCGATTCCTTCTTTATAGCAGCGTCCCAGAGCAAAGATCGCATCATTATCATCCGCTTCTGCCGCCTTTGTATACCAAGCGAACGCCTCTTCCGGTTTTGCTTCGCCAAGAACACCTTTTTCCATATAAAGACCAGAACGGAACATCGCATAAGGATAACCCTGTCCGGCAGCCCTACTAATCAGTTCAAATGCCTTTTCATAGTTCTTCTCCACTCCATCGCCATTCTCATACAAGAACGCCAGTTCTACAAGAGCAAAGCAGGAACCCAGTTCGGCTGCTTTTTCATAACATTCTCTCGACTTATCGGCATCTTTTACACCGCTGTATCCATTAGCCAGGTAAAGCGCCATCCGACAATATCCGTCGGCATTGTTCAGCGAAGCTGCCTTTTCATAATACTCTAACGCCTTCACATAATCCGGTTGTTCAGACAAGAAGCCACGCTCATACATCCAGCCTAGACGATAAGCTGCATTTCCCGAACCCAACTCAATAGCCTTCTCCAACAATTCTTTCGCACGATTCATGTCCTCTTCCACCAATTCACCGTTGAAATAGACATTAGCCAGTCCTTCTATACCTTGTATATAGTTATCTTCCACGCAACGGTTCAGACACATCAGTCCACGTTCCACGTTCTTATATTCATCATTATACAGGTAGATCAGCGCCAGTTCATACGCACTGTAAGATTCACAATAAAGCATCCCCTTTTCCAGCCATTCAATAGCTTTCGGCATATCCAGCCATTCTTCTTCCTGATAATTATATCCCAGGAAGTTAGCGGCAGACCACACCCCTGCATGCCAGGCTTTTTTCCAAAGTTCAAAGCCCAGTTCTTTCGGTTTATTCAGTTCCGGATAACGGAAATAAAGGGTAGCCAGATTTTTAAGACTATAAAGATTGGGAACTATCTCCAGAGACTTTTCGTAGTAAGCAGCTTCCTCTGCCACGCTGCCTTCCGCCCTGTCGAGTGCGTCTCCCAGTGCTGCATATACATGAGCACGCAAACGTTCTCCTGCTGGCAGTTCGGCAAGCAGGTCATGACGCATCTGCGATGCTTTCGCTTTATCGCCTGTAAATTCTTCGACAAAAGCACGATAATGTTTTCCCCATAAAATAGCTTCGGGAGAAGTGAGAGCAGCAAAACGTCGTTCGCCCTCTTCTTTATTTTGTTCACAATAGAATCCCATGTATCGCCAATAGGCAACAGTTGCTTCCGCTTCAGCCCAACCCATATCGGCAGCCTTTTCGTAATACGGAAACAAATAACTCATATCCCGCTTTCCATAACGGGCTTCAGAATATTGCGCACCCTTCTGTGCCCATCCCGCACCGCTAAACACAGCTACCCGGTCGCATACCTGCATTACCTTCTCCCACCAGAATTCATATTCTTCTGCATTGAGATCGACCTCTACGTTACAGTCAAAAGCACTGAATATCAGTTCAAAAAAATCTTCTGTTAATTTCTCGTCTTCTTTTGTGTCCAAAGCATATTCACATACAGCCAATGCTTCCCACCAATTTTCCGCATTTAATAATGAGACCGGTGTATACTGTGGAAACCATGCCCTTGCAGGCTGTCCAGACGCTTTTATTCTAGCAGATAACTCTCCAAATTTCTCTTTTAAAATTTTCATGATATAGACTTTACCTTAATTTTGTGTTATTAGTCAATAAAAAAAATCTCATAACGAGTGCAAGGTACTAATATTGACTGAATGAACAATAAAGAGTATCAAAAAAATAAAGTCTGATATACAATTTAGGCACAGATTATAATCCAAGAAGTTGTTGCAAACGTTGCACCGATGCTTCAATCTGCCAACGGTCTTCCAATTCGTCTGCATTAAAGATATATTGTGCCTGGTGATAAAAAGGTGCGCGTTTCTCAAGCGCCTGAACGATGAACGCTTTCAGTTCGTCATCCTCTTTCCCCTGAAGAATAGGGCGTTGCTGTTTAGCCACACGCAAGCGTCTGAACAGCACATCCGGATGTACATCGAGAAAAACCGTCTTTCCGGTCCGGTTCATAAATTCCATATTATCAAAAAAACAAGGCGCTCCACCTCCCGTCGAAATTACCACATTCTCAAACTCGGCTACTTCATGAAGCATATTCCGCTCCAGTTCCCTGAATCCTGTTTCGCCTCGTTCAATGAATAATTCTCCAACGGTTTTGTGAAAACGCTCTTCGATATACCAGTCCAGATCAACGAACGGTATATTCATTTGCCGGGCAAATGCTTTACCCAGCGTCGTTTTTCCGGCACCCATATAGCCGGTAAGGAAGATACGAACCATAAATGACTAATTTTGTGAGCAAAATTAATCATTTAATGAAGAATGAAGAATGAAGAATGAAGAATTTTAGCCATTATGCCATCCAATTCTTCATTATTCATTCTTCATTCCCGATTTATTTAAAGATTCTCACCCGTTCTTCAAGCGGCTGGAATTCTTTTTCACCCGGTTTGCCGAGAGGAAGTCCGAACGGCATTTCCGCAATCAAATGCCAATGTTCCGGCAAATCCCATGCACGGCGCACTTCTTCATCAATCAACGGGTTATAGTGTTGCAGCGATGCTCCGAAACCTACATCTTCGAGCATTACCCAGATAGCTAACTGGTGCATGGCAGAAGTCTGCAATGACCATCCCGGGAAATTCTCCTGATAAGCCGGGAAAGCCTCCTGAAGCCCTTTCACAACCTTCTGATCCTCAAAAAACAATACAGTGCCATACCCACAGGCAAACGAATGATCTATCTTCTCCTCTGTCTTGACAAACGCTTCAGCCGGTACAATCTTCTTTAATGCGTCCTTCACAATCTGCCACAATTTCTTATGCGATTCTCCCAATAGAAGTACCACACGGGTAGATTGCGAATTGAATGCCGACGGTACGTGGCGCACGGTCATATTAACGATACATTCGATCTCCTGATCGGATATAGGTGACTGATTAGTAATTGAATAGTAAGTCCGACGTTGTTTCAAAGCTTCACTAAAAGATCTTTCCATCATAGTTCCTTTCTTATTTTATATTCTTAAAACTCTCTTTTTTTTATAACAAGTAGCCCCCCTAACTTGTTCAGTTAGAGAATATATTTGTACCTTCGCAGCGTCAATTCATTGACTATCTAAAATTATCGTCAGAAAAAATGGCTAAACAGAAATTTTATGTAGTATGGGAAGGTGTCACCCCCGGAGTTTATACTTCCTGGACAGACTGCCAACTTCAAATCAAAGGATATGAAGCTGCCAAATACAAATCATTTGATACGCGCGAAGAAGCGGAACGCGCGTTGACAATGTTTCCCTATGCTTATATCGGCAAGAATGCAAAGGCTAAATCAGGAGGTCCTAAACCTTCTTCGGATACTTTACCTTCTTGTGTGATCGACAATAGCCTGGCTGTCGATGCAGCCTGTAGCGGTAATCCGGGACCGATGGAATATCGCGGCGTACACATTGCCAGCCGTCAGGAGATTTTTCATTTCGGCCCGATGAAAGGCACGAATAATATCGGTGAGTTTCTAGCCATCGTACACGGTTTGGCGTTGCTGAAAAAGAAAGGTTTCGATATGCCCATTTACAGTGACAGCGCGAATGCCATCAGCTGGGTGCGACAGAAAAAGTGCAAGACCAAACTCCCCCGAACCCCGGAAACAGAAGAACTCTTTCTGTTGATTGAACGGGCAGAAAAATGGTTGCAGGGAAACACCTATACCACCCGTATTCTGAAATGGGAAACGAAAGAATGGGGAGAAATTCCGGCCGACTTCGGCAGAAAATAAAAGAACATAAATTTCAATATAAGATAAAGATGAAAACATTGACTTCAAACAAAGCTTTCTGGCTGTTACTAGTCATTTGCGTAGTTACTATCCTGCCTTTCCTCGGTTTATCGGAGTACCACACCAAAGGGGAGCCTCGCGAATCTATTGTCTCCTACTCCATGCTGGATAGCGGAAACTGGATTTTACCCAGAAACAACGGAGGAGAAATGGCTTACAAACCGCCTTTCTTCCACTGGAGCATTGCTGCTGTTTCGGCAGCAGTGAATGGAGGGCAAGTCACAGAAATGACCTCCCGCTTGCCGTCTGCCATCGCCCTGATCGCCATGACCCTCTGCGGCTTTCTGTTCTTTGCCAAAAGAAAAGGAGTGGAACTGGCGTTGTTGGCCGCCTTTATTACCCTGACTAATTTTGAGCTGCACCGGGCCGGAGCAAACTGCCGGGTGGATATGGTATTGACAGCGCTCACCGTTGGCGCTCTGTATTGTCTCTACAAATGGTATGAGAAGGGACTCAAAGGTATTCCCTGGCTGGCCATTCTCCTGATGAGCTGCGGCACACTGACTAAAGGACCGGTAGGTACTATCATTCCATGTTTAGTGGTAGGCATCTTCTTGTTACTCCGGGGTGTCAACTTCTTCAAAGCATTCTTGTTACTTTCCGCCTGGGCCATTCTTTCACTCATCCTGCCTTTCTGCTGGTATGTCGCTGCTTACCAACAAGGTGGAGAAGAGTTCCTGGCATTAGTTATGGAAGAAAACTTCGGTCGTATGACTAATACCATGAGTTACAATTCATGCGTAAACCCCTGGCATTATAATTTTGTGACCCTATTTGCCGGATACGTTCCCTGGACACTGTTAGTCGTGCTCTCCCTGTTCAGCCTGACTTACCATAAATTCAGCATCCAACCGGCAGCCTGGTGGAAACGTTTCACCACATGGATAAAGAATATGGACCCGGTGGATTTATTCTCTTTCACCAGTATCGTTGTAATCTTCGTCTTCTACTGTATTCCGCAGAGCAAACGTAGTGTATATCTGATGCCGATCTATCCTTTCATTGCTTATTTCCTTGCCAAATATCTATTCTATCTGGTCAAGAAGCAATCTAAAGTCATCAAGGTATACGGAAGTATTCTTGCAGTAATCAGCCTGCTACTGTTCACCTGCTTCATCGTATTAAAATGCGGACTCATCCCTGAAACTATTTTCCAGGGTCGTCACGCGCAGGACAATATTAATTTCATGCGTGCAATACAGAATATCAGCGGAGCAGGGGCCTTATTCCTGATTGCCATTCCTACCATTCTCGGTATCTACTGGTGGTTCTATCAACGGAAAAATGCATTGAACAACCGTTTCCTATACGCTCTCGTTGTGCTTACAATGGGATTATACCTTGCATTGGACGGTGCTTATCAGCCGGCAGCATTAAATTCGAAGTCGGTCAAATTCATCGCTACAGAAATAGAAAAGGTTGCGCCGGAAAGCGAAGGAACGATGTACGAATTCATTGAAGAAAGTCTGCATGCAGCAGGTGACCCCGTACATTATTTCGAACTCAATTTCTATCTGCACAATCGTCTCGACAACTTCTATGAGAAACGTCCTTCGGAAGGTTTCTTGTTAATCGGCACGAATGATGCAGAGAAATATCTTCCCGAATTCGAGAAAGAAGGGTATCAGTTTGAGGAGGTATATGAATCCCCTAAACGAGTACTCCGGCAAATAGCCAAGATATACAAGTTCGTTAAAAACCAACAGCCTGAAAATACCGAAACGACTCCTATTGTTGAGTAAAAGGTATAGAATTAAGCGTTTTTCCATGCTTCACAAGGAACTCCGCCGATTGGAGCATGGAAAAACTATATTCTTTCAAAGGCAAAAAGCTATCATCCATCGGAACAGCATTCAATTTGCCGTTACCGATATCATAAGTAAGTTCCTGCTGAGTCTCGTAATTATAAAGATAGAGTAACGTATCATTGCGTCCCGCCACCATATTGTCAGCAGTATAGAACATACAGGGACGTTCTTCCTTCAGCAAGTCTACCCCAAAATTATTCTGTAAATAATCAATATTCAACAACCCTAATATCGTTGGCTGTATATCTACCTGACCGCCAAATGCAGTTTTCTCTTCCGGCTGAATACGGCTGGAGTAAATCATCAGTGGAATATGATTATAAGATTCCGGTAGTTCACATTCGGCGTCTCCCACCAGTTTGCCATGATCTCCTTCCAATACGAATATCGTATTATCAAACCAGGGTTGTTTACGCGCCTCTTCAAAGAACTGACGCAAAGCCCAATCCGCATACTCAACGATCTGCATCTCCGGTTCACTTGTTTTCGGATGGAAGAAAGGAGGTATCACATACGGCGGATGATTACTGATGGACAGTAAAGTAGCAAAAAACGGTTGTCCGGTGGCAGCCCGCTGATTCAATACCGGAATTGCATAGTCATACAAGAAATCATCCTGCACTCCAAAGCTATTCACAACCTTATCAGCCGGATAGTCTTCTTGTGAAAACACTTCATCATAGCCGTTCGTCCGGAAGAAAGCGTTCATATTATCATACTGTCCTTCATGCGTCATAAAGAAAAGGTTGTAATAGCCGTTTTCTTTCAGTACGGTAGGCAGTCCCGAATAGCGGGGAATGACAGAGCCTTTCATCAGGTTCCGTTTCATCATAGCCGGAAAAGAATACAAGGTGGCATACAAACCATGGTTCGTATGGATTCCTGCCGAATAGAAATTGCGGAAACTGATAGAACGGGTATACAGGCTATCCAGGAAAGGAGTCAAAGTCTCCGATTGCCCGAAATGCTTCATAAACTTGGCGGACATAGACTCCATCATAATCAAGACGACATTAGGACGGCGTTGTTGCACGCTATCCGCTTTTGCAGCATGCCTATAAACAGCCAACGGGGAAACATTCGCATCTCCCGGACGGTTGAGCAGAGCTTGCGCCTTGGTGATGGCTTCCTGTTCATCCATCAGATGCAAGTATTTATTTTCAGGTCTCATATCATCCATCACACTCGTCAGCAGGTTAAAAGTAGGACTTACTCCCAGTTGATTGAGAAAAGCATCCTGACAGAAATATGCCGCACTTACTTTGATCGGGTTATAGCCTGTACGCCCCCGGATTCCAAAGATGCAGAGTCCGATTAAGCAAGCACCGATCAGAACCGCCCCTCCTCGCTTCCAATAAGGAAACGGAGCGGAAATGGTAAGGCTACGATGATGGAAATAACGTGCCAGATAGATAAGCCAAACTACGAATCCGGCCAGAAAGAGAAGGAATAATCCGATGGACAGATAATAGGCACTTTCCCCCAATATCATTCCGGCGGTAGTTCCCGCATAACCGAACCATTCGAATATGGAAGAGTTGATATGTTTAAAGAAATAGGCAAAATAAGGAATGTCCGACGCACTGATTAAATAAACCAATCCATAAAAGACACTGAAAAAGATCGTAAAGAAACGGAACAACGCTTTCCCATAATAGTTGCAAACTCCACATACCACCGCAACTACCAGAGGCAACAGAAGTATGTAACAGCCTATCACATTGTCAAACCAGACACCATGCACAAAAGCAAGCATCGGAAGTGTCTTATCCGACAAGGCTTCAGAGGTCAACTGATGATAAGATGAGATAAAAAGTACCAGGCGAAACAGTCCTGCGATCAGTAAAGCCGAAACATGTATGGTAAGTATATATACAATAAGATTTAGAAAACGTTTCATAATAGCCTTTTCTTTTTATGAATTAAATGAAAGGGATTGAATAGTGTTATTTCCTCCCTTTATAGATATAAACGAAATGAAGAATCAGGAAATTGATAGGCACCACGATAATCATTACCAGTATCGGTGCAAGCAGTTCACCCGCCCCTATCCAGAGGAAGAGATTCAGTAAGCCGATCTCAAGCAGGTAATTAATCAGATGACTAAAACCAAAGCCGATCGCATTATGCGAGGATGGTTTGGAACGAAAGGTGAAGAAAGTAGTCAGGAAGTAGTTGCAGATAAATCCTACAGCATAACCAGCCGTAAAGGAGATATTGGCATTCGCAACCAACAAGACCAGGCAATATACGCCGTAATGAATGGCTGAAGATATAGTGCCGACAACTCCAAAACGAACAAATTGCCAGAACTTATCCCGCCAATCCGGGTGCTTCTCAAGTATAGCCTTACTTATTCTGATCATCGTACAACACTTCTTCCACATTATAGAGCGGACGACGTTTTACCTCTTTATAAATCTTGCCAATATACAGTCCGACAGCTCCTATGGATAATAAAACAACCCCGCCAACAAACCAGATAGACAACATCAAAGAGGCCCAGCCATGTTCCGCAGTACCCGAAATCAATGCGTAAAGAACATAGATTCCAATCAAAATACTGATAAAAACAAAGATACCTCCCAGATAAACAATTCCGTAAATGGGCTTTACCGAGAAAGAGGTTATCCCGTCCAAAGCCAGACTGAACATCTTTCTCACTGTATATTTGGAAGTTCCGGCTGTCCGTTCCCGAATCACATCATCTACCGTAGTAGAAGGGAAACCCAGCAACGGGATAATACCACGCAGATAGACATTGCGTTCCTGATAATGAGACAACTGTTCCAGCACTCTCCGGCTTAGAAAACGAAAATCCGCATGATTGTAGATAGTCTCCACTCCCATCCGGTGCTGTAATTTATAAAAGGCTGTTGCAGAAAGACGTTTCAACACGGGGTCTGCCTGACGAGATACTTTCACTCCATATACAACATCATATCCTTGCGTATAAGCATCGATCATCTCCTCAATCGCATTCAGATCATCCTGCAAATCGGCATCAATGGTAATAACGGCATCACTCCAGTCTTTAGCGGTCATCATACCGGCCATGATCGCATACTGATGTCCCACGTTCCGTGCCAGATTCATTCCTTTTATATAAGGATTCGTCCCGTGCAGTTTCTTAATGATGCTCCATGTACGATCTTTGCTGCCATCATTCACAAAAAGCACAAAGCTGTCGGCACTGATCTTTTCTTTCGCCACCAACTCATCAAACAAGGCTGTCAAACGGGCGGCCGAATCTTCCAACACTTCCTCCTCATTATAGCAGGGGGATACAATAGCCAATTTTATCATTTTTCGTCCGGTTTAT
>ENA-UEQB01002728-UEQB01002728.1-human-gut-metagenome-genome-assembly--contig:-NODE-2728-length-12168-cov-5.323795_pt1 | contig 12168 bp, 10 predicted proteins | sample MGYA00242901_ERZ507918 | MGnify/ENA primary metagenome ERZ507918 (study PRJEB26167, sample SAMN06115405) | human gut metagenome | host: Homo sapiens | place: China:Sichuan | collected 2016-04-06... | reverse complement strand
TGATTGTAATAGTAGTATTTCTCATGCAGCAAAATAAGTTTTCGGTTAGTTTTGTGCAAATGTATATAATTTCCTTAATCTTTGTATGAAGGTTGGGCAGAATTAATCTGAAACTCTTTCTCATTCACCCGTTTTCTTGTATCTTTGCCCCCTCATAATTCACCTAACTACAAGCAATGAAGGAATTCCTGCAACTGATGCGACGTTTTGTGTCGCCTTATAAACATTATATTGGCTGGGCAATCGTGCTCAATGTGTTATCCGCTGTATTCAATGTATTCTCGTTCACCTTGTTGATTCCTATCCTGAACATCCTTTTCAAGACGGGGGACAATACACAGGTATATCAATTTATGGAGTGGGGCAGCGGCAGCCTGAAGACGGTAGCGGTGAACAATTTCTACTACTACGTCACACAAATGATAGAGACACACGGGCCGACAATGACATTGCTTTTCATGGGACTTTTCCTCGCCTTTATGACGATGCTGAAAACCTCTTGCTACTTCGGCTCTTCGGCTATCATGATTCCGCTTCGCACGGGCGTAGTACGCGACATCCGCGTCCTGGTGTACTCCAAAGTGATGCACCTTCCGCTGGGCTTCTTCTCCGAAGAGAGAAAAGGAGACATCATTGCCCGCATGAGCGGTGACGTAGGCGAAATAGAAAACTCCATCACCAGTTCGCTGGATATGTTGCTGAAAAACCCGATTCTGATTCTGCTTTATTTCTCCACCTTGATTGTCACCAGTTGGCAGCTGACGCTGTTCACCATCCTGGTATTGCCCGGTATGGGATGGCTGATGGGCAAGGTCGGCAAGAAGCTGAAACGCAAGTCACTGGAAGCGCAGGGAAAGTGGAGCGACACCATGTCGCAACTGGAAGAAACGCTCGGCGGACTGCGCATCATCAAGGCTTTCATTGCCGAGGACAAGATGGTGGACCGCTTCAAGCAATGCAGCAACGAACTGCGCGATGCAACCAATAAGGTAGCCATGCGCCAGGCGCTTGCCCATCCGATGAGTGAATTCCTCGGCACGCTGCTGATAGTGCTGGTGCTCTGGTTCGGCGGTATGCTGATTCTGGGAGATTCTTCTTCCATCGAGGCATCCACGTTCATCTTCTACATGGTCATCCTGTATAGCATCATCAATCCGTTGAAGGACTTCGCAAAGGCAGGCTACAACATCCCGAAAGGTTTGGCGTCTATGGAGCGTGTCGACAAGATATTGAAGGCGGAGAACCCGATTAAGGAACCCGCCAATCCGGTGCCGCTGCATGGGATGAACGATAAGATTGAGTTCCGGGATTTGTCTTTCAGCTACGACGGAAAGCGGGAAGTGCTGAAGCACGTCAACATGACCGTGCCTAAGGGACATACCATTGCTTTGGTCGGCCAGTCCGGTTCCGGCAAGTCCACGCTGGTCGATTTGCTGCCGCGCTACCACGACGTACAGCAGGGCGAGATTACTATCGACGGCGTAAATATCAAGAACTTCCGCATCCACGACCTGCGTGCCCTGATAGGAAACGTGAACCAGGAAGCCATCCTGTTCAATGATACCTTCTTCAACAACATTGCTTTCGGTGTGGAGAATGCCACGATGGAGCAAGTCGTAGAGGCTGCCAAGATAGCCAATGCGCACGACTTCATCATGGAGACCGAGAACGGTTACCAGACCAATATCGGCGACCGCGGCGGCAAGCTGTCCGGCGGCCAGCGCCAGCGCATCAGCATTGCCCGTGCCATCCTGAAGAATCCGCCTATTCTGATACTCGATGAGGCCACTTCCGCACTCGATACCGAGTCCGAACGCCTGGTACAGGAAGCGCTGGAACGGTTGATGAAGACGCGTACCACTATTGCCATTGCCCACCGCCTCAGCACCATCAAGAATGCAGATGAAATCTGTGTGCTCTACGAAGGCGAGATTGTAGAACGCGGCAAGCATGAAGAACTGCTGGAAAAGAACGGCTACTACAAGAGGCTGAATGATATGCAGTCGCTCTCTTGATGGCATGCCTCTCTTCCTGTGAAGGAAAAATTCTATTTGCGGATGTTTAAAAGAAAGAAGACAAGATGGCAAAGATAAATGTACAGCAGACGAGTATTACCATATTACAGGTAAATGAGAAAGATTATATATCATTGACCGATATAGCCCGCCATAAGAGTGACGATCCTACCGCTGTAATAGGTAACTGGATGCGGAATCGCAATACTATTGAGTACTTGGGTATCTGGGAGACCTTATACAATTCGGGTTTCAAACCCCTCGAATTCGAGGGGTTTAGAAGAGAAGCCGGTCTGAATGCTTTCACTCTTTCTCCTCAAAAGTGGATAAGTACTACTGATGCAATAGGTATAGTCTCTCGTTCTGGGCGTTATGGCGGTACATTTGCTCATAAGGATATTGCATTCAAGTTCGCCAGTTGGATTTCTGTTGAATTCGAGTTGTATCTTGTCAAGGAGTTCCAGCGTCTCAAGGAGCAGGAGCAAGCGCAGATAGGCTGGAGTGCCAAGCGGGAACTGTCGAAGATAAACTATCGCATTCATACCGATGCTATCCGTCAGAACCTCATTCCGGAAGAAGTTACCCCTCAACAAGCTTCTCGCATCTATGCCAGCGAAGCCGATGTGCTGAACGTGGCAATGTTTGGCGTCACCGCCCTCGAATGGCGCGACGCGCATCCTGACTTAAAGGGTAACGTTCGCGATTATGCATCTGTCAATGAATTGATTTGCCTCTCGAATATGGAGAATCTGAACGCTGTGTTTATCAATGAGGGGCTTCCACAGCATGATAGGCTTGTCCGCCTCAACCGGATAGCCATTCAGCAGATGCAGGTACTGGAAGACGTAAATAAGAAGTTTCTTCGATAGTTGTGCCGATAGGGTTACAAATCATTATACGTACAAAGTTTATATTCAGCTACTTATATATCACAATTTATTGGTGCCTAAGGCTGAAAGCCTTATATTATATAGCGTAGGGCATCGCCCTGCGTATTGCTGTGTTTGCCATGACAAACACAGTGCATCAATGCGTGTTTCCCTTGTGTTTGATGCGTTGAATGCTTGTGCTTGATACGCTAAAGCATTGTAGTTTATTGGTGAACCACGAACGTGGTTCATCTTGTCCACAGTTGTGATTCGCTTTACCCACAGTCGTGAAGCAAGTGAACCACGTACGTGGTTCACTAATAGACAATGGTGTATAAACGCTGTTTCCCCATTGTTTTTCGTTACAAAGCATGGTGTTCTTCCCTTCAAAGCATGGTGTTCTTCCTTTCAGGGCATCGTTCGGCACCGGGGAAGGCATTGCTCGACACCGGGGAACACATCGTCCGACACCGGGGAACATATTGCCCGGCGTCGGGGGAGCACGCCGGGGAGAGAGGTTCTTCATCTTTTTTCAATATTCTCTTGCTTCTTTCAAAAACAACGTTTACCTTTGGCAGCGTGTAGGAGCGCCTACCAAAATATTTATTAAAACTTTATTAGAAGCGTCTTGCTTCATTCTTGTTGTTCGAAAACCTGAGAAATTTTCACCTCTACAAGAATGGCATTCAGACGGCTTCCGCGCTATAGCGTGGGGCTGATATGTCATTTCGTAGAGGTATAGGCTTCTCAGGGCCTTCGAACAGCGAAGTGAAACAATCAGTTTCACGCTTCGTGTTTGTAATAGGCCCTTTATGGAACTGAGGAGAGCCGCAAAACAATCTTATTCACAACATGGATAATCAAAAACGAGAAAAGTACGAACCGCCGGCAGTAGAGGTGCTGACGGTGGCAGTGGAGTATGGCTTTGCGGGTACTGGCGGCGGCGGTGGCAGCACCGGAACCGGTAGTGCCGATGCTGCATTGCCGGGATGGGAGCCTGAGGATGGCTACTGGCAATAATCCTCTTCAGTAATTACAAACGAATTAAAACAAAGAATTTATTATGAGAAATTTAAATTACATCAGCGCCCTGCTATGCGCAGCGGCTCTGGTAACGAGTTGCTCCAATGAAGAAATGATGGAGAACAGAACATCTGCTGACGGCTTTACATTGGTTGCCACAACGGGGGCAGACACAAGAACAACGATAGGCGAAGGCTATAAAGTGAACTGGACTGCCGGTGATGCTTTCTATGCCTTTGGCGGTGCTACCGGAACGCCTAAGGTTTATAAGGCTACGGCAAAATTGACTTTGGAAGGTAACCCTTCTGCCGGTACAACGGAAGCTAAGTTCACAGGAGAGTTGGCCGGTGATATATCTAACTTGCAGTACGCAGTTTATCCTCGCGACGCATACAAGTCCGAGACAATGACCGTAGAATTCCCTACAGCATATGCCTATTCTAATAGCAATGCGCCGATGTTCGGAAAACTGAACGCTGAGAAAACGAAGGTGAACTTCAGCAATCTGTTGAGCGGTATGATGCGTATTGAGCTGAGCGGATTGGCAGAAGGAACAACCGGTTCATTGACGCTGGCAGGTGCAAATATTGCAGGCGAGGCTGCATTGATAATTGATGGGGGTGATGGTTCACTTGACGAAATCGCGGATGGAGAGGACGCTGTGGTAGTGTCGTTCACCGCAAGCGATGCAGACCCGCTGGTACTGGATATTCCGGTGCCTGCCGCCACTTATGTGGGCGGTATTACTGCCACGCTGAAGATAGGCGAAAATTCAAAGGAAACCCAAGTGTATCAGACTACGAAAAACTTTGTAGTGACAGCAGGTACGATAAAGGTGATGCCCGGTATCGGCGACATTAAAGTTGATGCCAGCACTGGCGACCTCACGTTCAGCAAAGTAGTGGAAAGCGCGGAAGATGCAGTAAAAGAATTGAAGAATGGCGAAAAGAATATCACCGTTAATACAATGGCAGCAGGCGAACAGATTGAGATTCCGAGCGATGCAGGCAACGAACCTATTACTATCAATGTCAACGAAGTAACCGGCAATGACGGGAGCATCACGATAAAGGGAGATAACAGCGCGAATAATCTTTCCGTCAGCATCAACGTGCCGGAAGGTGTAGAAGGAAAGTTGAAGGTTGAGGACATCGACCATGTGGAGATTAACGGCACTTGGGAGAAAGTTACTGCCAGCACAGGCCAAAACACTTTTGTGGTGAAAGCCGGCGCTGTGATAAAAGATTTGACCGTAGAGAAAGGTAACATCGAGATAAAAGGGGGCGGCGAGGTTAACAAACTTACACTGAATGCAGATATGGCTATCAACAAACCATTTTTTGTGCCGGTAGGAAAACAGATGGCGATAGTCTTGGGCACGCACACATTGACATTGGTCGGAGACGAGTCATTTGGTATAGATAATTGTGTTCGCATTCTCAAGGATGCCAGCCTTACAATAACCGGAGATGGAGGCAGCAAAGGACAGATTGATGATAAAGCCAAAGGAATAGCTTTGGCGGATGACAATGCCAAATTTACAATGAAGAATGTGAATTATAGCGCAGACTATGTGCATGCAGGTGGTATCCTTATAAATTTGCATGCCAGCAACGCTGCTGCTGAGGTAGACAACTGTACAATGCAGAGCGTGGAATATTGCCTGAGTACCAATGCTGCGACACCGGTTGGTAAAGACAACACGATTGCATTAACCAATTCTGAATTCACTGCTAAGGAAACAGCTCTTATGGTGAACACTCCTGTTACGGTAACGGCTACAGGCTGTACCTTCACGGGTGGCTGGCAAGGCGCTTTCCTACGCGGCGGTACGTTCACATTCGATGGTTGCAGCTTCAATTTGAACGTCAACACTGTTTACCAGACAAGCGTTTTGCCGGGCGCTACTTCATGGGGTGGTGGAAACAATGCTCCTGCCGCAGCCATTACAGCTGGTAACAGAAGTGGCAGCGCATACGACTACAAGACGAATATCACTTTGAAGAATAGTTGCAGCCTGGCTGTCCAAGTAGGTGGCGTAGATTCCCAAGACTATCCCGCTATCTACCTGGATGCCGAAAAAGACAAACCGAACCAAGGTGTTACATTCACCGATAATGAAGCTACTTATACTACTTCACTTGCAGAAGTCGGTAAGGGTTTTGTTATCAATAATACCACCGGACAGGTTATAGTAAACGGGACAGCCTATACCGGCGGGGCGGATTGAGCCGATTATCAACTTATTTGTCCGCTTTATCCGCAGAATCCGCGTCTAAGAAGTCTCTTAAAGACCGATTTTAACATAGTTCGGAAAGCGTAACTTAGCGGCTGATAATAAGCGTATTATGCTTGCTTTAACAGTGCGGGTGTATAAGGGGTAAATAATCCTTATACACCCGCACTGTTCCTTATACACCCGTAACGGGCAGTAAATAAGTGGATTATACACCGGGTGTAGGGTGTAGGAGAAAGTTTAAAAACTCTGTTTGGTACTTGTTGTGTTTGGGGGTAATCGGATTATTTCCTTCCGAAGTCAGCAGGCACTTCACCCCACTGCTTGGTTTCCCACTTCAGTATGCGAGTGGTGTAGGTGTTCTCGTGCAGCCATTTTTCGGCGCGTTCTATCAGCAGGAAGAGCTCTTCGGTCTTTGGCTCGCGTGGTAATTTTGTCTTACACTTCTTCTGCCTTACCCAGTTGATGGCATTCACGCTATCGCTGTAAATGGGCATGTCGAAACCGCGTTGTTTCAGCAGTGCAAGGCCGTGGACAATGGCGAGGAACTCTCCGATATTGTTCGTGCCATATACGGGGCCGAAGTGGAAAATCTGTTGGCGGCTGGCAACGTGTACGCCCCGATACTCCATCGCTCCGGGATTTCCGCTGCACGCAGCATCTACGGCAAGACTGTTCTCTATGACGGCGGCGGGAAGAGGAGCGTCCGGATTCTTGGGCGCATTGGTATGGGAAGCGGCAGACCGCTTGATGTACTCGTACGGTGAAGAAGCAAAGGCCCTTTCCGCTTCTTCGCGCGTCTCGAACGACTTGTACTTCGCTCTTTCGTAGCCCTTGGTCTGCAACTGGCATTCCGTCCAGGATGTATAGATGCCCGGAGTGACTCCTGCCCAAACAACGTAAAACTTCTCCTTCTTCATAATAGGCAACAAAGGTAAGAATATATTCTGCAAAACCGAACAACTTCTCCCCCTCACTTGTTCTTTCAATAAAGAAAACTATAAAATAAGAACAACATTATGAGAGAAAGACATATGAAAAGAACATTTGAAGAGGCTATGGAACATCGCCGCACGTATTATTCCATCAGCAGTGACTCTCCGGTACTGGACGAGGAAGTGGTACACGCCATCCGCGCGGCTGTGAAGCATGTGCCGTCGGCATTCAACTCGCAGACAACGCGCGTAGTGTTGCTGCTGGGCGACGAGCACCTGAAACTGTGGAGAATAGTGAAAGACCAGCTGAGGCCGCTCGTTCCGGCAGAGCACTTCCACAAGACGGAAGAAAAGATTGACGGCTCCTTTGCCTGCGGACATGGAACGATTCTTTTCTTTGAGGACCACGCCATCGTGACGAAGCTCGAAGAGCAATTCCCTACGTATAAGCATAACTTTGCCACCTGGTCGCAGCAGACGTCCGCCATGCACCAGTTCGCCATCTGGACGATGCTCGAGGACCTGGGACTGGGAGCCTCGTTGCAGCACTACAACCCGCTGATTGACGAGGAAGTGCGCCGCACCTGGCACCTGCCCGAAACATGGACGCTGGTGGCACAGATGCCTTTCGGCACGCCTACCGCCGAACCGGGCGAAAAGGAATTTGATGATTTGAGCGAACGTATCAAGATATTCCTTTAAACAGATAAAATATTTTGTTTACCTTTGCCTGCAAAGGTAAGCAGATATGATACGTATTTTCTTAACCGGCTACATGGGAGCCGGTAAAACTACTTTAGGAAAGGCTTTTGCCCGCGAATTGCATGTGCCGTTCATCGACTTGGACTGGTACATTGAGGAACGCTTTCACAAATCAATCAGTGAATTGTTCGCCGAGCGGGGAGAAGCCTCTTTTCGTGAACTGGAGCGGAAGATGCTGCACGAGGTGGGCGAGTTCGAAGACGTGGTGATCTCCACCGGCGGCGGCACGCCCTGCTTCTTCGACAACGTGGAGTTTATGAACGGGCACGGGCAGACGGTATTCCTGGATGTACGCCCCGACGTGCTTTTCCAGCGCTTGCGCATCGCCACGCAAAAGCGCCCCATCCTGCAAGGCAAGACGGACGAAGAACTGCGTGCCTTCATTGTGGAAGCGCTCGGCAAGCGCGCTCCTTTCTACTCGCAAGCGCTCTACCGGTTCGATGCCGGACACCTGGAAAGCTATAGCCAGATAGCCGAATCCGTGCAGCAACTGCGTAACCTACTGAAACTTTAATCCCTTGTAAATGTGTATTTTTCGCCCAAAAGAGCGGGAAATATTAGATTTATATGTATTTTTGTGCCCCTTGCAGGAAAGAGATTCGGCAAGCAAAGGAGTTATAGTAGATTGTAAAATAGTAAAGAATAACGATTAGATGAGAAAATGGCGTATTGAAGATTCAGAAGAGCTGTACAACATTACAGGTTGGGGTACTTCGTACTTTAGTATCAATGACAAAGGTCATGTTGTGGTGACACCGCGTAAGAATGGCGTTGCCGTCGATTTAAAAGAGTTGGTGGACGAGTTGCAACTGCGCGATGTGACGGCTCCTATGTTGTTGCGTTTTCCTGACATCCTGGACAACCGTATCGAAAAGACCTCTTGCTGCTTCAAGCAGGCAGCCGAGGAGTACGGCTACAAGGCGGAGAACTTCATCATTTATCCCATCAAGGTGAATCAGATGCGTCCGGTGGTAGAGGAAATCATCAGCCACGGCAAGAAGTTCAACCTGGGACTGGAAGCGGGCTCCAAACCCGAACTGCACGCGGTAATTGCCGTCAACACGGACTCCGATTCGCTGATTATCTGCAACGGATACAAGGACGAGAGCTATATAGAACTGGCTTTGCTGGCACAGAAGATGGGCAAACGCATCTTCCTGGTTGTAGAGAAGATGAACGAACTGAAACTGATTGCCAAGATGGCGAAGCAGTTGAACGTAAAACCCAATATCGGCATTCGTATCAAATTGGCTTCCTCGGGAAGCGGTAAGTGGGAAGATTCCGGCGGCGATGCAAGCAAGTTCGGTTTGTCGTCCAGTGAACTGCTCGAGGCGCTCGACTTCTTACGCGATAAGGGTTTGCAGGATTGCCTGAAACTGATTCATTTCCACATCGGCAGCCAGGTGACGAAGATACGCCGCATCAAGACGGCGCTCCGCGAAGCCTCGCAATTCTATGTACAGCTACACGCCATGGGCTTCAAGGTGGAGTTTGTGGACATCGGCGGCGGACTGGGCGTGGACTATGACGGCACGCGTTCTTCGAGCAGCGAAAGTAGCGTGAACTATTCCATCCAGGAATACGTCAACGACTCCATATCTACCCTGGTGGATGCCAGCGACAAGAACGGCATTCCCCATCCCAACATCATCACCGAGAGCGGACGCGCGCTGACCGCCCATCACTCCGTACTCGTCTTCGAGGTGCTGGAAACCACCACCTTGCCCGAATGGGACGATGACGAAGTGGTGACCGAGGACGACCACGAACTGCTGCGCGAACTCTACGGCATCTGGGACACACTGAACCAGAACAAGATGCTGGAAGCCTGGCACGACGCACAGCAGATACGCGAAGAAGCGCTCGATCTCTTCAGCCACGGCATCGTAGACCTCAAAACGCGGGCGCAGATCGAACGCCTGTATTGGTCTATCATGCGCGAGGTGCACCAGATAGCAAACGGCTTGAAGCATGCTCCCGACGAACTCCGCGGACTTCCGAAGCTGTTGGCGGACAAATACTTCTGTAACTTCTCGCTCTTCCAGTCCTTGCCGGACTCTTGGGCGATAGACCAGATATTCCCTATCATGCCCATCCAGCGCCTGGACGAGAAGCCCGACCGCTCTGCCACTTTGCAGGACGTCACTTGCGACTCCGACGGAAAGATTGCCAACTTCATCTCTACGAAGAATGTGGCGCACTATCTGCCGGTGCACTCTCTGAAGAGCAAGGAGCCCTATTATGTAGGCGTGTTCCTGGTGGGTGCTTACCAGGAGATACTGGGCGATATGCACAACCTCTTCGGTGATACCAATGCCGTGCATATCTCCGTAAGCGAGAAGGGCTACTCCATCGACCAGGTGATTGACGGCGAAACCGTTGCCGAAGTACTGGACTATGTGCAATACAGCCCGAAGAAGCTGGTGCGCACGCTGGAGACCTGGGTATCGCAATCGGTGAAAGAAGGACGCATCTCCCTGGAAGAAGGAAAAGAATTCTTGTCTAACTATCGTTCCGGGCTTTACGGATATACTTATTTGGAATGAATTAGTGACGAGTGACGAGCTACAAGCTACAAGTAGCTGCGCAATACTCGTAGCTTGTAGCTCGTAGCTGAAACTTATTAATAATGAGAGAAAAACTGACTGTAATCAAAGTGGGTGGCAAAATCGTAGAAGAGGAAGCCACCCTCTATAAATTATTGGATGACTTTGCCGCCATCGACGGTTACAAAGTCCTGGTACACGGGGGCGGACGCTCGGCTACAAAGCTCGCCGCCCAACTGGGTATTGAAAGCAAAATGGTAAATGGCCGCCGCATCACCGATGCCGAAACCCTGAAAGTGGTGACGATGGTGTACGGCGGATTGGTAAACAAAAACATCGTAGCCGGGCTACAGGCGCGTGGCGTCAATGCACTGGGGCTTACGGGTGCCGATATGGACGTAATCCGTTCGGTGAAGCGTCCCGTGAAGGATGTGGACTATGGCTTCGTGGGCGATGTGAAGCAGGTGAATGCCACTTTCCTGGGCGACCTTATCCATAAAGGTGTCGTCCCCGTGATGGCTCCGCTGACGCACGACGGCAACGGACACATGCTGAACACGAACGCCGATACCATTGCCGGCGAAACTGCCAAAGCACTGGCAACCTTGTTCGACGTCACTTTGGTCTACTGCTTTGAAAAGAAAGGCGTGCTGCGCGATGAGAACGATGACGACAGCGTCATCCCGCAGATTACACCCGCAGAGTTCGAACAATACGTTGCCGACGGAGTAATCCAGGGCGGCATGATTCCGAAGTTGGAGAACTCTTTCGAGGCGTTGAACGCCGGCGTGTCTGAAGTCGTAATTACTTTGGCTTCAGCGATTAATGGAGACAGCGGAACCCGAATCATAAAATAATTCAGAAAAAAGTGGTGGCAGGCTGTAACTTTCTGTATACTTAACCGTCAATTATTTAGAGATGCAAGAACTCAGCTTTCGTAATGACATTCTCCCTCTGAAAGACAAGCTCTTTCGGTTAGCCCTGAGAATAACGTTCGATAGGGCAGAAGCAGAGGATGTGGTGCAGGAAACGCTGATAAGAGTGTGGAACAAGCGCGATGAGTGGACGCAGTTCGGTTCTATCGAAGCCTATTGCCTGACGGTGGCAAAGAACCTGGCGATAGACCGCAGCGAAAAGAAAGACGCCCAGACCGTGGAACTGACCTCTGAAATGGAGCAGGCTTCCGAAGCATCGAGCCCTTACGAAAAGCTGGTGGACAAAGAACGGATGACGTTGATACACCGGCTGATGAAGGAACTTCCCGGGAAACAGCGGCAGATTATGCAGCTGAGGGACATCGAAGGTAAGAGCTACAAAGAAATAGCAGTGCTACTGAACCTGACCGAGGAACAGGTAAAAGTGAACCTCTTCAGAGCACGGCAGAAAGTAAAACAAAAGTTTATAGATATAGAAGGTTATGGACTCTAAATATATAGAACAACTCTTGGAACGCTACTGGCAGTGCGAAACTTCCCTCGAAGAAGAAGCCCGCCTGCGTGCTTTCTTTAGCGGAAACGATGTCCCCGGACATTTGCTGCGCTACAAGGACTTGTTTGTATATCAGCAATTCTTGCAGGATGACCATCTGGGCGAAGATTTCGATGCACGGGTGCTTGCAGAAGTGGAAGTTCCGGTAGTGAAGGCAAAACGCCTGACGCTGACCGCACGCTTCATGCCATTGTTCAAAGCCGCCGCAGTAGTGGCAGTGGTTCTTTCGCTGGGGAATGTGATGCAACATTCGTTCTTCGCGGATGTGAAGGAGGTGGCCGCCGCCGATACCAT
>ENA-UEQB01002723-UEQB01002723.1-human-gut-metagenome-genome-assembly--contig:-NODE-2723-length-12196-cov-5.573232_pt1 | contig 12196 bp, 4 predicted proteins | sample MGYA00242901_ERZ507918 | MGnify/ENA primary metagenome ERZ507918 (study PRJEB26167, sample SAMN06115405) | human gut metagenome | host: Homo sapiens | place: China:Sichuan | collected 2016-04-06... | reverse complement strand
CCCGCATTTTCTATTCTGTCCTCAGACTTTTCTTCGTCCGGTCCGCCAAGATCTGCATCCATAGCCTTTGCGTTCTCAAGGTCAAGCTGGGCATTTAATTCATACTGCCTTGCAAGTTTTTCTTCCAGTTCTGCACTATATGCAAACGGCTTATCATACTCCGCCTTTGAAGCCTCAAGGTCATTCTGGTACTGTTCAATCTTCTTTTCCAGAAAATCAACATTTTCATGAAGTCCGTTGAACAGGTTCTCCAGCTTTACCATACTTCCCACCGGACTTGTGGAAAGTTCTGCCTTGTATTCCGTCTTTCCACGAAGCACCATATAGTTGATACTGAGGAAATTCTTTTCCACCAAAAGCTCAAAGCCGTGGAACTTACCGACTGGAGTGGTTTCGCCTGTCTTACATTTGCTGATTGCTTCAAGCATTACGGTTCCACCATCCACTCGCTCTGTATAAGTTGCATTGCCTATGGTAATGGCAAAGTCCGGGTTATCAATCAATTCCTTATCCCTTGCCTTTATATCCTCCCTTACATTGGCAAGTTTTTCTGTCGCAGTTTTGATGAGTTTTGGATATTTGATCATAAAATTATCCTGCAATCCGTATCTCTGATTATCATACGACGCTTTTAAGAGCTTTAATCTCTGGACATCATTGTCAACCTCCATCTTTTCCCTGATTAAAGGGTTGCCTGTCGCAACCGCCTTAATCTCCGCATAAGAAAGTGTTGCCTCATCAATGTCCTCACAGCTTCGGCTCACTGCCTTGCTTGTCATAACCTGACTGATGAAACGCTGCTTGTTTTCCACAAGTGACCAGTTGTATGCATCAAAGGTTTGTTTTGTAACATATCGGTAGATTGCCACCTCATCGTTTTTATTTCCCTGTCGGATACCTCTGCCTTCCCTCTGTTCAATGGAAGAAGGCTTCCACGGGCAATCGACATGGTGCATTGCAACAAGGTGTGTCTGTACATTAACTCCGGTTCCGCACTTATCTGTCGAACCGATAAGGACTTTTTTCTTACCTGTCCTCATTTCCTTAAAGAGTGCATCCCTCTGTGCGTCTGTTTTTGCATCGTGAATAAATGCTATCTCCTCCGCAGGGATACCATATTGGATAAGTGACTCCTTCAGATAATCATAAATCGTAAAGTCCTTGTCCGGTCCCGGTGTTCCAATATCCGAAAAAATAAGCTGACAGCCTATATGACCATCAGCATTTCCTTTTACATATTCTTTCCAGACATTTTCCGCTACCTTATTGAGCTTTCCGTCCGGGTTGTTCGGTGCGTCCTTATCAATCAGTCTTGCGTCTGTTCCAAGAAGTCTTGCTTCGTGCGTAATCTTTAAGAAGTTGTCAACACTTGGATCAACACCCCCGCCCCTTATCCTTTCTGCCCTTACAACAAATTCTTCCATTACCTGCTTCACATACCAGTCCGGCTCCGACTCCACGATGATAGGCTTGCCGCCACGCAGAGCTGGCACATCAAGGTCAAGCATATCCGCTGTCTGCACATCGGCAACCTCACGGAAGATGTTCATAAGCTCCGGCAGATTGGTAAACTTATTGAACCTGCTCTTGAAACGGAAACCACTGCCCTCAACCGTAAGCTCCAGTGCCGTTGTTACTTCTCCAAAGTTAGCCGCCCACGAGTCGAAATGATGAATTCCCATCTCCTCAAGTGCCGATTTCTGCAAATAAAGCTGCATAACATACATCTCACACATTGTGTTGCTTATCGGTGTACCTGTTGCAAATACAATTCCCCTGCCATCATTTATCTCTGATAAATACTGGCATTTAAGCTGCATATCCGTTGACTTTTTAGCCCCACTACTGCTGATTCCCGACACATTATTCATCTTTGAAAATGTGGCGAGGTTCTTAAAATTGTGTGCTTCGTCTACCATAATAGAGTCAACACCCAGCTCCTCAAAGGTAATGAGGTCATCTTTCCTGCTCTCATCGGTCAGGGATTTAAGCTGTTCCTCCAGCTTTTTCTTCTGGCTTTCCATCTGCTTTACGGTCCAGCGTTCCCCGTTCCGCTCCTTCATATCATCAATCGCATAGGTGATCTCATTTATCTGTTCATTAAGCATTCGCTCCTTTCTCTCTGCCGAAATTGGAATTTTTTCAAATTGCGAGTGCGACATAATGATACAGTCATAATCGCCTGTCGCAATCCTTGATACAAACTGCTTTCTGCGGCTCTTTTCAAAATCACGCTTCGTTGCGACCAAGATATTTGCTGACGGATAAAGCCTTAAAAACTCACTTGCCGTCTGCCCGATAAGCGGCTTTGGCACTACCATAATTGTCTTATTGGAAAGTCCGAGTCTTTTCTGTTCCATACACGCAGCCATCATTTCAAACGACTTTCCGGCTCCGACGCAGTGGGCAAGCAGGGTATTTCCTCCCATAAGGATTCGTGCCACCGCATTTTTCTGGTGCGGTTTTAATTCAATCTCAGGGTTCATTCCTGGAAATTGCAAATGGCTTCCGTCATACTCACGCAGGCGGATATTATTGAAGGTTTCATTATAATATTCCACATACTTCTGTCGGCGTTCCGGTTCTGCAAACAGCCATTCCTTGAACTTCTCCTTGATCATGTTCTGCTTTTCCCTTGCAAGCATTGTCTCATTCTTATTGACTTCATAATGGTACTTGCCATCACCGTCATCAATCCTGTCCCTGACAGTGACTGTTTTTAAGTTCAGGGTATCCTCAAAAATAGAATAAGCGTCCATTCTGCTTGTACCATAAGTTTTCGTTGCAGCCACGGAATGTTTATCCATACTTTTATTTTCAATGAACCATTCCATACTCATTTTATTCAAGTGTACCTGAATACCGGAATTATAATACTCTGTTCTGATTGCCCTTGCCCTCTTTGGTGTATTAAGCAGCTCATAGATAAACTGCTCATAATCAAGCGGCTCAATCCAAGTTGTACCAATCTTTACATCAATATCCGAGGCTTCAATCCATTCCGGCTGAACTTCCTCTAGGGCTGCGGCATTGGCGGCAAATCTTTCTGCCTGCGGATTATCGGTATCCGCCGCCATTGCCTTTGCAACACGCAGCTTATCCCTTACATTTCCCGACAGATATTCGTCTGCTGTCTCCCAGCCTGCGTCCGGGTTATTTTCATTGTAACGGTCAGGATTAAGAAATATAATTCCATCAAGTTCCTTTATGAGAGTATCCCTGTCTGCTTCATAAATGGAGAGCATATAAGGGATATTTACATATCCAAACTCATTGACCGATACATTAAGAGCCTCTACCGCAGTTTCTACCCTGTCCACCACGGACTTTGCCTTAATCGTCTGCTTATAAAACATATCCGCTTTTTTCACCTCCCCATCTTCGTTTACTTCCTCAAGACTGCAAAGAAGTGGATAATCGCTGTCATCCCTGAATGCTATTCTGTTTGCTTTTGAAGTAATGGCTCCATACTGCTTTACGAAGGCATCATATTTTACATTAAGAAGTCTCTGCTTATCAGAAAGCTCCTCCTCGCTGCAGCCATCCATCTGGATATCAATCAGCTCTCTTGTTATCTGTCTGATTTCATCAAGGCTTCGGATTCGCTCCTCGGCAGTCTGTGATACTTCTTTTTTTACCATCTCGGAATTTTCCCTGTAATAGAGTTTTCCTTCAAAAAATGTGTAAGTGTAGTTTCTCACATCCGGATCAGCCGGGATAACTTCCTCCGTCTGCTCCGCCTCATCTGCCACTCTCTCAAAATCTGTCATCTGGGCTTTGATATTACCGATAGCCTTATTGAGAGTCTCATACATATTGAAGTTCTCATCATTATTCACACAGACTGTATATCTGCTGTCCTGTCCGTAAATCCTTGTGTCATATTCCATAGATCCAAGCATCATCTCCGGATGCTCTGCAAAATAAGAGTTGACTGCAATGCCATTCTCAGTTACACCAAGGTGTACCCAGTCAGGTTCAATATCAATCTTTCTCTCCCTCTTCTGCAAAAACAGGATATCTGCTGTCACTTCGGTTCCTGCATTATCTTTAAATGCAGTATTCGGAAGTCTTACTGCTCCCACAAGCTCTGCTCTTTCAGCCAGATACTTTCGGATAGTAGGATTTGCCTTATCAAGTGTTCCCTTTGTGGTGATTACTGCAACCATGCCTCCCGGTCTTACCTGATCAAGTGCTTTTGCCAGAAAATAATCGTGGATACGGAAGTTATACTTGTTGTACTTTGGATCAAATACCTTATAATCACCAAATGGCACATTTCCGACAACCACATCAAAGAAGTTATCCGGATATGTGGTATTCTCAAATCCTGTGATACTGATATTGGCATTCTGATAAAGCTGCTTTGCAATTCTTCCTGAAATGCTGTCAAGCTCCACCCCATACAGCTTGCTTCTCTGCATTGGTGCCGGCATACTTCCAAAGAAGTTACCGATACCCATAGATGGCTCTAATACATTGCCGCCTCTGAAACCAAACTGGACAAGTGCCGAATTTATGCACATGGCAATCTCCGGTGAAGTATAAAAGGCGTTATTTACTGTTGCCCTTGCAGCACTGTATTCCTCATCAGATAAAAGGTCTTTCAGCTCTGCATATTCTTTGCTCCAGCCTGCGTTATTCTCATCAAATGCCTGTGACAGTCCGCCCCATCCGACAAACTTCGACAGAGTTTTCTGTTCCTCAGGTGTGGCAAGCCTGTTCTCTGATTCAATCTGCTTTAAAGTGCGGATTGCATCCATATTCCACTGGTATCTGGTCTTGGCACCGCCTTTTTCCATTTCCCAGAGATTGTAATGGAAGTTGTGCTTCGTCTGCCCGGCAACATTCTTCTCATTTTCAAGACTTTCTACTTGCTGTACTGGTTCCTGCTTTGGTGTAAAATCTACAGTTTCCTGTGATTCTGTATCAGCCTGAATATCATCCACAGATACTGATACCACATCATCTGAAACTACATGTCCATTCTCATCAATCTTGGTTTCCCATCCATTCGCTATTGCTCTTTCCCTGGTTTCAAGACGATTAGCTTTTACACTATCCTCGATGTCAAAGAATCTCTTATAGACCGGATTCATCTTATCCCTGTCAGCCTTCTGCTTTATCTCTTGATAATACTTTTTCTGGTCTTCTCCGCAGTAAAATGGCTGTTTTACCATATAGGATAAAATCTCATATAACTCACGCCAGTCGAGAGCACCTTCCTTACGCACACCATTCCTGTTCTTATAGCTGATCTTCACATATCCACTTCTGATTGAGTACTCCACAAGACCATACTTATTGTTGGAATATGCCTTTCTTTCTGCATTATCTGTCCCTAATGCAATATCCCTGATAAGGTCAAGTTTATTGGGCATAAATGCAAAATCAGACTGCACCACATCCATAAGGAATGCCCTAAACGGAGTGTAGCAGCTGCAATCTGTTACAAGAATCTCCGCCGCATCACGCAGGTCTTCATCAAGCTCTGCAATACGCTTGGCATAATCAATCGGTGTAATATACTGAAGCTCTGATGGATCTTTTTCAGTTGTTTCAGCTTCTATCTCTGCACCATATTCTGCCTGTGTTACCATGCGGTCTTCATCGGCAGTTTCCTGTGGTGTCATGCCTTTTGCACTTACATAATCTCTGTTAGAAGCATAGCTCTCCGGCTCATCCGGTATTGCATAATCATCAATCTCTGATTCTGCCTCCTCCGGTTCCACTTCCCGGTATTCGGCATCAATGACCTCATCATCCTCACGGAGTCCGTCCATCGCAAGCTCATCAATACGAGGTGTCTCAGGCTGGTATTCCCCTGTAAGAATAAGGACACCAAGCTCTTTTTCGATATCTTTCCACGAAACATATCCTTCAACCTCTCCATCCTCATCTCGCCACTGAAAACGCAGTCCATTCCCATGAAATGTGTCATATCCGTGCAGTCCCAGTCCGTCAACCGGCCAGCCTGCACCTCCCTGACCATATTCTGCTTTGATACGCTTTGCCCTGGTTCCTGCATCAATCTCAGTTTCAAAAATCTTGCATACCCTGCCCTTGCCACCGATAAAACCTGTACCTCTCATAAGCACCTGTTTGATATACTCACTTGGTACTGTTGCAGACTTTTTGGGATTCAGGTAATTGTATTTACCTGCTAATGCAGCTTTTCTGTCCTGCTCGAACTGACGCATAAACTGATTATTGTTTTCGTCCTCAGTATGAATGGTGCCAATGCTTGCCTGCCCGTTCTGGTCGAAAAAAAAGGAAGCCTGTGTATATTCGGCTTCCTTACTAACACCCAATGAATTGATTTCATCAAGTTCCCTATTCAGTTCTGTATCATCTGATTCTAGTGGAATCGCATCACTATCTGATTCAGTACCACTTCCTCTGCCTGCATCTTCGCCTGCTCTCTTATCTTCCACATCTCCATTGTCGATGACGGATTCTGTGGCTTGTGCTTCGCCAGATACTGCATCTCCAGCTGGTCGTACAGCTGGTTCGCTTCCTCCTCTACCGCTGACATCTTCTCGTACATCTTCCCGAATCTCATCAGCGTCTTGTATCTTGCCGGCTCGTTCTCCTTTAGATAGTTCATCGCCATCCTTCCGTATTTGCCCAGCTTCGTGAGATCCTCCGTCTCGTCCGGCATCTCTATCTGCGGATAAAGCAGTCCGTCCACTTCCTTGTAAGTCATTTCTTCTAACATATCCAATTCTCCTTTCGCTCTCGATTGCCTTTAAGTTACGACTAAATTCTCTAAGAACACTACAGGAGACATCGCATACAATGGAACCAAGACGGTAAATGATCTCTTCGTCTTTGATATTTACGATCTGACTAAAATCCTGTTCTTGCACAGATAAGTCAAATCCGCATCTCGTCCCTACAGCATACATGACACTTGCATATACAAGCTGCTCCATGTCCATTTCCTGCTGTAAGCCATTGCGTTTCTTACTTTCTTCCTTTATCACACTACCTGATAGCTGCATAAGTTCGGTCATTCGGTCTCCGAACTCTTCTTTTATTATAAGCCAAACATCTGTTCCTGTAAACTGTTTTAATATATTTTTTAGAGACTCCCTGTCGCTGTTATCGTACTGCTCAATCTGACCTTCTGACACAAGAAAATCCACATAATCCTTAAGATTTTCTCCCTCAAGGTCCCATGTCAGCTTAACATTCTTCCCTCCGGTATCACTGATATCAAAGATATACCTCATGCGTGGATTCAGTGCCCTTGACGGGAAGATAGCGCAGCCTTTCGCACCACGCTTTACATATCTTCCCACCTTTTTCCAGGTATCATAATCTGCCATGAGTGTGCTTTTTTCCGGAGGTCTCTGCGCTGTTACCATAACGATATTGTCAAATTCATAGCGGTATAACTGACCTGCGACCTTTAACACATCCTTCCAGTTCTTTTCTGATCTGGTGATGTTACCAATTTCAGAATCGTATATCGCTTTGACCTTCATATCAACGCCCATACCTTTGTCCTCCTCTACTTAAACATCTCTGCAAACAATCCCTTAAATAGCTTTAACTCATCCTTATCCAGCTCGATTGCAAATTCATTGTCGATTGCCTGTTTTTCGCATTTATCCTTTTTCTTTGCAATCTTACGCACCACACGAAGAAGCACATAGCACTCCTTGGACTTTGCAATGCTCTGTTTAAAGGTCAGCTCATCCTCATCGACTGACTTCTGTGTCTGATAGATAATCTCTTTTAACTTATCATTGATACCATCTACTTCCTCAAGGGAAATAATAACGGATGCCTTAGAAGCACCCGATCTGTCCCACTCCTTATGAAGTTCCTTTACTAAAAACTCCATGTTCTTAATTACTGTTGTTGAATCACTTTTCATCTTGCTCTTCCTCCGTTTTCTTTTAATGAAGAAGGGAGCTGACCTTCGCTGATAGGCGTAAAATCAACTCCCTTCATGTCCTCTGCTCCAAGGACTATCTGCTCTGCATAATACATATCCATTGCCTTATTGATGGCATCGTCAAGCGACTCTGCCTTTACTTTCTGTACTCGTGAAAGCACTTCTTTTATCTCAACATCAAATTCCTGTTCCATATGATATCGCCTCCTGTAAAAATCTCATCACCGGCTCTTTTCTTCCTTTACCTGTCTTTCCTTAAAGCCTTCATCGTACTTTCCATCTTCCAGCCTGTCGTAAAAACAGTCCTCTTCAATCGTTCCAAAATCCTCATACATCTGGTGAAGGAAGTCATTCTGCAGCTTCTTTGGTACATCATCATCCTTTGACATATCCTGATAAAAATAGAACTTCTGCTTTAGCTTTGCCCTGTAATCATAGATATCCTCTATCTTTTCCGGTGTGCCATACTCCCTCTTGTATGCCTTGAAATTTGTAGTTGAAAGTGTGGAACCTAGATAAATGCCATGCTCCCACGATACCCCGATTGTGGTATTGTCCTTTGTAGGCTTCTCATCCTTCGGATAACGCTTATACTCTGTCGCACCAAGGGCGATTGTAAGGGAACCTGACTTCATATCCATCACCACAAGATTCCTTGGTGATAATGCTTCAAGCACCATGTAATCATGGTCATTGAAGTTATGAAATGTCTGTCCCCTTTCAAATGAGCGGTTCTCCATTTCATAATGCAGGTTAAAATCATCCACCCAGCCCTTATCGGTCATTCCAATCTCCTTAAGCTTTGCAACACATTCAGAAGAACTGGCTTCTTTATCAAACCGAAATTCTTTGGAATCGTTATAAAACCCCTGAAGAAAATGTCCCAGCTGAATATCATCCAGACAGAATCTCGCAGATAAAGTTACATTTGCTGCCCTGTAATACTCTGCGAAGTTATCTGCTTCACCAAGTGTTCTTCCAAGCTGCAACAAATTGTCTGCAAGCTCTGACATGTCATCAACTGCTATAAAACTCTTATAATCATCCAGAGTCATCAGCATATTTGTCTCTGTTCCCCTGTCGTTTTCTGTTACCAGTATCATATCTTTTAAATCCATTCTTACCTCCAGTCTCAGAGAGGGACTATGCCCTCTCTGCAAATTTCCTGTTATGGTCTTCCTATCACAACAATCTTTCCTGTGCTTGCCACATCCCTGTAGACCACACCAAGACTTTCATTAAGTGCCTCTACCACCTTGCCATTTCCGACATATACTGCCACATGGCTGATGTTCTTATATCTTCCGTTGCTTGTAAAACTGTAGAAAATAAGGTCTCCCGGCTGTAACTCATCAAAGGAGACTGTCTTTCCGGCTTCATCCAGTCCCTGTGCCTCCGCTGCCGCTGTGGTTGCACCGCCGTAACTAATATCCACACCTGCATCTTTCCATGAATAATAGGCTAAGGAGCTGCAGTCATAATAGTTACCGCTATCTCTTAAATCCTGACTATAAGGAAAGCCAACTCTGTGAAGTGCATAGGAGCAGACTGTTTTCTGCCTGCTGTCTGTAATTCCACTAAGGATGGCATTGATTTCATCCTCAGTCATGGAGCTTACTCCCGGACTTCCGCCTCCGCCGCCACTTCCGCTTCCGGCATATCCAAGCTGTCCCATAAACTCCGGACTCATGATCTGCTCAAGCATTTCCACCTGATCAGAATTAAATCCATAGACCGAAATCATATCTCTGTACGATTTCAGTGTGACATTCACATACAGAACCGACTTCGTGACAGTAGTTACATTACCGTCTGCATCTGTTTCTTCCACATCCTTTGTTCCTGTGCTTGTGGTGTATGAACACATATCATTTACTACTGCCTGCAGCCAGCCTTTTGAAATGTCATTCATGACTGTTGCAGTATCTCCGATACCATGCTTGACCATATAGACTGCCATGATGTCATAGTAATTGCTTGGGTTTTCTTCCATACCTTCATAATCCACATATACAAGCTCTCCAAGGTCATATCCGGTATGCTCATTCACTTTCGTATTCACATCCCGGTTAAACTCCTGCACATAAGCACTCGTTACTGTCTGCACGGTATCTCCTGATTCAAGTGGTGGCAGAAATAAAGCAAATGGAGAATTGTAAAGGATTGCTATCACCGCTATAACCGGAACCGCAATCATGGCAACTACAAGAACAAGTAATAAAAGCACCAATCCAACAATCGGTGCCGCTACCTTTACCCAGGTAATCGCTTTTCGCACAATCAGATCCTTTACCAGCTTTGCCACGCTGTCTGTCTGATTCTCCTGTGCTTTCATCTTATCCAGAAAGAATTTTATCTTCCTGCTCCGGTTGGTCATCTTTTCATCCTTGACCTCTATGGACACACCTGCCGCATATCCGGCTGCCATGCCGATTGCCGTGCCTACTCCCGGTGCAACCGCTGTTCCTGCCGCCGTAGCAGCTGCCTTTGTAGCAGTTTTCGTTGCAACCTTGGCAGTAGTCTTTGCTGTTTCTTTTGCCGTCTCTTTAGCTACCGTCTTGGCTGTATCTTTGGCAGCTTTCTTTGCTGTCTTTTTTGCCAGCTTCTTTCCTGCCTCTACCTTCTTGATACGCTTCTTTGCCTCGGCTGCCGCCTTTTTCCTGAAAAGTGCAGCCCCCTTAGAAGCAGTTCCGGTAACAGGGCGGCTTGCTTCATATGCAAGATATGCTGCCTGCGATACCTCCTGCCCACCTTCTACCTGCTCTGTTACTGCCCCGGCTGCAAGTGCTCCAGTTCTTCCTGCAATGTGAAGATTGGTGTTCTTGGTCTTGATGGAAGTGTTGGATTCTCTATAGTTTCGCTTAAATCTTGATAATCCCTTATTCTTCGGCTCTGACTGATGAATGGTACTCTTGCGATAGGACTTCTTTTTATCATCAGATACCTTTGCACCGATAGTCTTAGGACCTCTCTCTACTGTATAGATGTTGCTGCCTTTAATCTTGGCACCCTTTGGCTCGTGGGCATGAATCTTGGCTTTCTCCTTTGTGTGAATGATCATCGGCTTGCCATCCACCTTTTTTATCTTCAATGTTCTCACCTTCTTTCACTCAAAATGCAAAACAGCCACCCAGCTTCCCGGATGGCTATGCTTTGAGGTCGCAAATTGCGACCTCTATCAACATTATTCGACATTTTTCTGCATTTCACGTTTCTTCTGTTCCGCAATCTTCTCATGAATGTTGGTATTATACAGCCTGTACAAATCTGTATCCTTACTAATCTGATTATCAAATGGAATCACCACAGAACCACACTTGATAAGTCCCATTCCCGATGCAGTATTGGTTACGAATCTTAGCTGTGCCTCTGATACCCCGATAACTTCCGCCATCTTGGAACTGTCCGTATTTGCCTGCTTCAAAAGTGCCACAAACTCAGAGTTTGCAAGCATTGTGGTTGCTGTGTAATTCTGCAACAGATCGACTACATTCTGCGTGATACCGGTACAAAGACCTCCCTGCTTTCTTACTTTCTTCCAGAGCTGCTGTAAATATTTCGCAGAATACTCTGAATTAAGTAAGACATGGAACTCATCAATATAGAGCCATGTTGCCTTGCCTCTCTTACCATTCTCAACAATTCTGTTCTGAATGGACTCCATCATAACAAGCATTGTGATAGGACTAAGCTCTGTACCTAAGTCCCTGATGCCATATACTGTGAATCTGTTATCCACATCCACATTTGTCTGGTGGTTGAAGATGTTAAGCGAACCATTTACAAAAAGTTCCAAAGACAATGCAATGTCTTTTGCCTCGTCCTCCGGCTGTGCCATGAGAATATCGTAAAAATCACTCATTACCGGGATATACTTCTCTTTGCTCCTTGCAATGTCGATATACAGTTTTCTCACACAGCGGTCGATGATTGACTTCTGTCTTGAATTTAAGCTGTCACCGATGCACTGCTCACAAAGACCAAGCATGAACTCGCCCTTTTCTCTTACCATTCCCTTGGAATCATTCGGATCAAGGCTCCATACATCCATCTCCAGCGGATTCACATAGTTATCCGTGTAGGTGGACATATTTACCACTGTTCCACCATAAGTCTCAGCAATATCAAAGTATTCGTTCATTGGATCTATAACGATTATTTCATCATCTCCCGACAAGAATACGCTGCCCATCTCCATCTTGCAGAAGAAGGATTTACCGGAACCCGGCACACCAAATACAAAGCCATTTCCATTGATTAGCTTCTTTCTGTTACCGATATTCACATTCT
>ENA-UEQB01002720-UEQB01002720.1-human-gut-metagenome-genome-assembly--contig:-NODE-2720-length-12206-cov-4.793635_pt1 | contig 12206 bp, 7 predicted proteins | sample MGYA00242901_ERZ507918 | MGnify/ENA primary metagenome ERZ507918 (study PRJEB26167, sample SAMN06115405) | human gut metagenome | host: Homo sapiens | place: China:Sichuan | collected 2016-04-06... | reverse complement strand
AAACATTCATAAAGAATTTAATATGGAAAAGAAAGACTTAAAACCGGCCGGTGTATTTCATTATTTTGAAGAAATCTGCCAAGTGCCACGCCCTTCCAAAAAGGAAGAAAAGATTATCGCTTACTTAAAAGCATTCGGAGAAAAACATAAGTTGGAAACCAAAGTAGATAAAATCGGAAACGTTCTGATAAAAAAACCTGCCACTCCGGGCATGGAAAACCGTAAAACGGTCGTATTGCAATCGCACGTAGATATGGTGTGCGAAAAGAACAATGACGTGAAGCACGACTTCCTTACCGACCCCATCGAAACAGAGATAGACGGCGAATGGCTGAAAGCCAAAGGTACCACGCTGGGTGCAGACAACGGCATCGGCGTTGCCACCGAACTCGCCATTCTTACCGACGACAGCATTGAGCACGGCCCCATCGAGTGCCTGTTCACCGTGGACGAGGAAACCGGACTGACCGGCGCCTTCGCTTTGGAAGAAGGATTCATGAGCGGAGACATCCTGCTAAACCTCGACTCGGAAGATGAAGGCGAAATCTTCATCGGCTGTGCAGGTGGAGTAGACTCTGTAGCTGAGTTTACCTATAAAGAGGTAGACGTACCTGCCGGATATTACTTCTGTAACGTGATGGTGAAAGGCTTGAGAGGCGGACACTCCGGTGGCGACATTCATATAGGACGCGGTAATGCCAACAAATTATTGACCCGTTTCCTGAGCCAGACAGCCCGTAAGTATGATATGTATCTCTGCGAAATAGCCGGCGGCAACCTGCGCAACGCCATCGCCCGCGAAGCCCATGCAGTAATTGCCATCCCCGATGCCGACAAACATGCCTTACGTACCGATCTGAATGTATTTGCAGCAGAAGTAGAAGCTGAATATGCCATCATCGAACCCGACTTGCAATTCATGCTCGAATCGGAAAACGCCCGTCCCAAAGCAATAGACAGAGATACTGCCAAACGACTGCTACAAGTCATCTACGCCACACCGCACGGAGTATATGCCATGAGCCACGACATTCCGGGCCTGGTAGAGACTTCCAATAACTTGGCTTCCGTAAAGATGCTGCCGGATCACATCATCCGTATCGAAACCAGCCAGCGCAGTTCTGTTGCATCTTCCAAGCAGGACATAGCCAATATGGTACGTACTGTCTTTGAAATGGGCGGGGCTAAAGTTACCTTTGGCGACGGATATCCCGGATGGAAGCCCAACCCGCATTCGGAGATACTGGAAGTAGCCGTCGAGTCGTACAAGCGCCTCTTTGGTGTGGATGCAAAGGTAAAAGCTATCCATGCAGGTTTGGAGTGCGGATTGTTCCTCGACAAATATCCCACATTGGATATGATTTCCTTCGGCCCTACCCTGCAAGGCGTGCATTCTCCCGACGAACGGATGCTGATTCCTACCGTCGATAAATTCTGGAAACACTTGCTGGATATCCTGAAGCACATTCCGGAAAAGAAGTAATTCGTAATTAGTAATGCGAATTAAAACCTTGTTGATATACCTTCTTTTTCTCTGCCCGTACTTCCATTTGTACGGGCAGGAGAAGAAGGATACACTTACCTTCCGTGTGATGAGCTACAATGTCGAGAATCTGTTCGACTGCCGGCACGATACCCTAAAGAACGATTACGAATTCCTGCCCGATGCCGTGCGGCATTGGAACTATCCCAAGTACAGAAAGAAGCTGGACGATATTGCCCGCGTCATCACCGCCGTCGGCGAGTGGGCGCCGCCTGCACTCGTTGCGTTGTGCGAAGTCGAAAACGACAGCGTCATGCGCGACCTTACCCGCTACTCCGCCCTGCGCGAAGCAGGCTATCGCTATGTCATAACCCAATCGCCCGACGAGCGCGGCATCGATGTAGCCTTGCTCTATCAGCGCGGTTTCTTTATGCCAGTTGCCTGCCAAAGTCTTCCGGTGGATAAGCCCCGCAAAGACAGCCGCCCTACGCGTGACATTCTCCACGTCAGCGGATTGCTGATGAACAGAGATACACTGGATGTATTCGTTGCCCATTTCCCATCCCGGTCGGGCGGTGCCAAAGAATCCGAACCCTATCGGCTGCTGGCTGCAAAGAAGGTGAGAATGGCGACAGACAGTATTTTCCTGATACGGCAACACCCGCAAATCATTCTTTTAGGAGACTTCAACGACTACCCCGACAATAAGTCCGTGCGGCAGGTCCTGGCGGCTGAAGCGCCTTCCGCCTCACCGGATTCCTTGCAGGCACATAAGCTCTACCACCTTCTCGCGGGTAAGGCGGCCACCCGCAAGCACTTCGGCAGCTACAAATACCAGGGAGAATGGGGATTACTGGATCATATCATCGTATCGGGCACCCTTCTGCTGAAAGACTCCCCGCTCCATACCGATGAAACAAAGGCAGACGTGTTCAGCCTTCCGTTTCTCCTGACAAAAGACACCAAATACTACGGCAAGCAACCCTTCCGTACCTATTACGGCATGAAGTACCAAGGCGGATACAGTGACCACCTGCCTGTATATGCCGAGTTCAGGCTACTCTATTAATTGGAATACTGATACAGTTTCAAGTCGAACTTCTGCACCATCACCAGCAGATGGTCGAAGATATCGGACTGGATGCGCTCATATTCTTTCCAAACCTTGTTGCGCGAGAAGAAGTAAACCTGAATAGGCACTCCGTAAGTGGTCGGTTCCTTCTGACTGATAATCAAATCCATATTCTGGTTCACCACCGGAAGACTGCACAGATAGCGTTCGATATAGATGCGATAAAGTTGTGCATTGGTAGGCACTTCCCCTTCCGCAGGCTTATAATCTGCCATCAGGGGAACTTCCTTGCGAATCGTATCCAGCATCTCCGGCGTGCAGAACTTCAGCGTGGTCATATCCAGGTAGATATTCTTATCCACCCGGCGCCCGCCGCTCTCCTGCATACCGCGCCAATTCTGGAAAGAATTATTCACAAGCGTATAGGGCGGCACGGTCGAAATCGTTTCGTCCCAGTTGCGTATCTTCACCGTATTCAGCGTAATCTCTTCCACCGTACCGTTGGCAACGCCATTGGGCAGGGCTATCCAGTCTCCGATGCGCAGCATATCATTGGCAGAGAGCTGCACCCCAGCCACAAATCCCAGAATCGTATCCTTGAACACCAACATCAACACCGCTGCCGAAGCGCCCAGTCCGGCAAACAGCGTCATAGGCGACTTGCCCAGCAGCACAGAAATGATAACAATGATACCGACAAAGAACAGCAACACCTGAAGCACCTGCACAAAACCCTTCATCGGACGGTTCTTCTGCTTGCCCTTCGAATTATACACATCGAACATTACCAAAAGTACGCCGTTGATTGTAAATAACACCGCCGCAATAATATAAACCATGCACACCTTTTGCGAAAAGTCCAGCATCTCTTTTCCACGTACAAAAGCGAATGGAAGCAAGAAGTAAATCAATATTCCGGGCAGGATATGTATCAGGTGATGCACTACCTTGCGCTTCATCAGTAACGTATTCCACCGGTGCGGAGAGCGCCTCGTGTAATGCTTCATGCCGCCGACAAATATCGCCTGGCACAAATAATCAAGACCTATTGACAGTCCCACCATCAACAGAGCCATAATGGAGTCATCAAACATATCAGCAAACTTCGGGTCTACTCCCCAACCTATCAGGATCTTGTTCATCCATCCGCCTAAACTCATCATAAACTTTATTTTGCAGGTTCTTTATCTATAATAACAATCCAAAGATAGAGATGTTTTCGTCTTTAGCTGCAAACAAGTACATACCCTTTCTTCATCAACGACTCAATCTTTACGGTTGGGTCGTTTTTTAATGCCTTCCGCAGATAGGTTATCTGCACATTCAGGGCAAGGGAATTAGCATAGGAGATACTGCCCCATACGGTTTCCAGCAAGCGGTCGCGGGCGACTGAGGCGTTTTTGTTCAGGACAAGCAGACGGAGTATTTCGGCTTGGCGGGAAGTAATCAGGACTTTGCTGTTCCCTGTGCGGATTTCGTTGGTGCTGTAGTTAAAGACGGAATTACCGAAGGAGTAAGTTTCTTCTTCTACGACTTCGGAGAGTTGCAAAGCAAAACGGTCGCGGATGCGGGCAATCAGTTCTTCGGGATAGAAAGGCTTGGCAAGATAATCGTTGGCACGGAGCTGAAAGCCTTGAAGACGGTCGGCTTTGTCGCTGCGGTCGGAGAGGAAGAAAATGAGGACGTGCTTGTCCGCTTCCCGGATGCGTTCGGCTACTTCAAAGCCGTTCAGACCGGGCATGTTAATGTCGAGCAGGACGAGGTCGGGCTTGACAAGGGGGAATTGTTCAAGGGCAATCGCACCGTTTCCGGCATAGGTTACCTCGTAGCCTTCTTTTTCGAGAAAGCGTTTCAGAAGCATGGAGTACTTCAGGTCATCGTCGGCGAAAAGGATCTTTAGGGGGAACATCTTGGGGAATTAAAAATTAAAAATTAGAGCGAGGCTATTGGGGGATATGGATTTCGAGAGTGGTGCCTTTGCCGGGCTGGCTCGTCAGAAAGACATCGCCGCGATGGGCTTCGACCAGTAGCTTGACGTAGCTCAGGCCCAGGCCGATGCCGGGAAGGGAACGGTCGGGCAGGTTGCTGCTGCGATAGAACTTATCGAATACGCGGGCTTGCTCGGAGACGGGGATGCCGATGCCGTTGTCGGAGACTTTGAGAGTCAGTTGACGGTCGTGCAGAAGGCAGGTTATCAAGATATGGACAGAGGGACCGGAGTATTTCACGGCATTCTCTATCAAGTTGCTGATGATATTGGCTATGTGTACGGGGTCGGCGGTGACGAGGAGAGGGTCGGCAAGGCGGGTTTCAAAAGTAACTTGCTTGCCTTCGGGGGCGTGTTGCAGGCGGATCAGTTTCTCCACTACGGGCTTCAGGTCGAAGGTGGCGAGGGAGAGTTGGGTTTGTTCGTCGTCGGCACGAGTCATGTCGCGCAGCTTTTGCAGATAGGCAGAAAGGTTGTCAAGTTCGGAGATGGAGTCGCGCACGACCTCATCCATCGCCTGTTCGTCGGTGCGCATGGTCTTGTCATTCAGAAAAGAAACACACATTTTCAGGGCTTGCACGGGGCGCTTCAGTTCGTGTATCATGGTGTTGACAAAGCCTTTGCGCAGCTCGTCAATGCGGCGTTGCTTCAGGATGGTTTTTATTTGAAACCACAGGCAGACAGCCAGCAAGAGTATCAGGAACAGGCTGCCGAGAAGCTGCCAACCCATACGCAACAGTAGGGTATGGGGCATCACCTGCACATCGACCTGCACCAACTGGCGCTTCATGGGGTTATAAGGATAAACCACGCGGACGGTGGGGTGCAGGCGGCTGCCTACCCGTTCGGCGGTTTCTGTCCACTGATAGAGCGTGTCCTCGGGCGCAGTCAGCAAGGTACGGAAGGTCATGCCGCCGAGCGTGGTGGAAAGTACCGAGTCGAAGCGCTGCAAGGTGAATGGGACATCGACCTGCAAAAGGTACGCCGCCATGGCATGACTGAAACTCATGTCCAGCATAAACCTGTTTTGGTCGCGTATCACGATGGTATCCAGATAGGCAATGCTGTCCTTCCCCACTCCGGGGAGTGGAGTGCCGGCGTCGACGGCTTCCTTCAGTTTGCCGGCGGCATCGTCCGTCACGGAACCGACGATATAAATGCGCGTGCAGTGCTCCTCGGGCAGGGACACCGAGTCCTGCTTGCTCATCTCCACATTGATGCTCGACCGGAAGAAGGGGCTATTCGATGTGCCGAACACCTTCTTAGGTTGCTTCTGCCGGATGGAATCGTTCAGCGCCACAGCTTCCATCACCCGCTGGCGTATCTCGCCGACGTATTCCTCGTTCTTATACTGATACTGATTCCACAACCAGTAGCCCTGCCCTGCCGTAAGCAGCAGCATGGATAGCAGCGACAATGCCCATACAATTTTGATTCTTCGTTCCATCCCGTCTCGCATTCGTTTCGATGCAGGCAAAGGTAGTCCTTTCCCGGAATCAGCGGTACGCGCGAGGCGGATATTTTTGTGCGGAGTAATATTTCAGTAATAACTTTCGGGCGCAGGGAAGGGGGAATCGGGGTAGATTTGCGGTGAAGTAAATCATTTGTTTCACCACAGAGGACACGGAGTCTCACAGAGGAAAAGAACAAAACGCAGATTAACGCGGATTAACGCAAAGAGAAAGATGTAAATAATCTGTGTGAATCTGCGTCAATCTGCGTTTCTATCAAAAACTCTGTGAGACTCTGTGTCCTCTGTGGTGAACTCCTAAAACGAAAAGAAAATGAAAAAGAGATTCTCCCTCACCGCATTGCTGGCGCTCACAGCGCTGGCGATGCAAGCACAAATCAACGTCAGCATGGGCAAGACCTTCCGCAAGGACACCATCGACCAGGTAGTATACAGGATGCAATACGAAGTGGACGGCTGCATAGACACGCTAAAGAAAGAGCGCTTCCAGGAAACCATGATGCTGGAAGTAGGCAAGCGGTGCTCCCAATTCTACAGCTACACCAAGTACGTAGCCGATTCGGTATTTGCCGCCGACATTGCCAACAACGTTTCGCGCGAAGTGATGATAGAACACAGCAAGCAGTTCGGGCGAAGCAGGCTGAACGAACAGACCTACAAAAGGTTTCCGGCAGGACGCGTCACCACCCTCGACGAGATAGCCGGAGACATCAACCGCCTGCGCTGCGAAGAAATGGAAGAACGTCCGGCATGGACGCTGACCACGGACACCGCCACCATCCTTTCATACGTCTGCACCCGCGCCCAATGCCAATTCAAAGGAAGGGAATGGACTGCCTGGTTCACCCCCGACATCCCTTCCAGCGAGGGACCGTGGAAACTCTTCGGGCTGCCGGGACTGATATTGAAAGCCGCAGACAGCGAAGGGCATTACTCCTTCCTCTGCACCGGCATAGAGCAATGCCACACCTACCGCCCCCTACTCTTCAACGGCAAGGACTACGAACCGGTGAACCGCCGGGCCTACAACAAAATCCACGAGCGGTATTATGCCGACCCGGTAGGCTTCATCACAAGCAACGCCCCCAACGTCACCATTACCATGAGCGACGACCAGGGCAATAAAGTGAAAAACCCGAAGAACGTGCCCTATAACCCGCTGGAACGGGAGAAATTCTAACATCTTATGACAAGAAGAACCATCTCACTGCTTCTGATATTCCTGCTGGGCACAATAATCGCCAAAGCCCAAACCCTGAGCGGCACAGTAACCGACACCGAAAGCCGCCAGCCGCTTGAAGGGGTAATGATAAGCCTGCTGCGCCAGGGCATGACGATAGACTATGCACTGACCGATGCCCACGGCCGCTACTCCCTGCCCTGGAAGCATAGCGGCACGTTGCAGGTGTCCGCTTCCCTGCTGGGCTACCGCAGGGAAGTGCGCGACGTCCGCCAGGCAGGACGGCTGGACTTTGCTTTGCAGCCGGAAGCCATTGTGCTGAAAGAGGTGGTGATACGCCCCGGACGCATCAACACGCGGAAAGATACCGTCCGGTACGACCTGGCACAGTTCGCTTCGTCCAAAGACATACATATCAAAGACGTGCTCAGACGTCTGCCCGGAGTGGACGTAGAAGAGAACGGACAAGTGAAATACAAAGGAAAAGCCATCGACCACTATTTTGTAGAAGGCATGGACGTCACCGGCGGACGCTACAACCAAATCAACAACAACCTCGACGCCCGCGCGGTGAAGTCGGCGGAAATCATGGAGAACTACCAGTCGGTAAAAGCCCTGAAAGGCAAAATCAGCTCCGACGAAGTGGCACTGAACCTGAAACTCGACCCGAAAGCCCGCGACCAATGGATAGTAAACGGCACCCTGGGAGCCGGCGCGGGCGACGAGTTCCTATGGGACGCCGCCGCCAACGCCCTGCAACTGGGCAAGGGCAACCAAAGCGTCTACAACTACAAGACGAACAATGCCGGCCGGGACCTCAGCCGCGAGCAAAGCGTACTGATAAACAACACCTCGCAAGAACTCCCCCTCTCCCACTTCCTCACCCAGCCGGGCATCAGCGCCCCGCTTGACAAGGAACGGCTCCTCTTCAACCGGACGCATACCCTGAACGGCAACCGGATGTACAAGTGGAACGACGAACGTTCCCTGCGCCTGCAAGCCGGATATACCCACGACCGCATCGGCCAGCAACGCGGAAACACGCAGACGTATTACCAGCCGGACGACACCCTGACCCTGGAAGAATCCTACCACTACCGCCTGCTCACCGATGCCGCCCACGCCGAAGCACACTACGAAGACAACAACGCCCGCCACTACCTGGCAAACCGTTTCCTTGTGGAGAGCGAAATCAGCCGGGGCGTTTCCCGCGAGTTGCAACAAACCATCCGCACCTCGCAACTGACGGCAAAAAACTTCTTCAATCTTATCCGCAACGGAGAACACGCCACCTGGGAGTTCAACTCCGCCACGCAGTATGCGTATGTACCTTCCTCACTGTCGCTCTCCGACGGCAAAAGCCGGTTCCGGCAACAGAACCTTTACAGCAACAACAAAGCCAGTTACCTGAGAAAGCGGAACGGATTCACCCGCCAATACACCGCCGGCGCACAAGGCGAGTGGGCAGCGGTGAAGTACCGTTCTCCGGCAGACGAAGCCCCTCATCCCCTATCGGACGAAACCTTCGATGCATCCAACTTCTCCCTCTACCTCTCCCCCTACTTCCAGCTGGAACGGGACAAATGGCTGGCAAGCATCACCCTGCCCCTGAACTTCAAGCGCTACTTTGCCCGTCAGCGGTCTTTCGTGTTCTTCAACCCCACGCTCTACCTGCGCTACCAGCTCGATTATCACTGGCGCTTCTCCCTCTACGGCAGTCTGAACCGTTCGGCAGGAGACATCACCGACCTGTGCCCTTTCAATTACCGGACGGATTATCGCACGTGGCAGAACGCAAGCGGACTGTTCCCCGTCAGCACCCGCCAACTCTACAACCTCTACGGAGAATACAAGAACACAGTACAGGAGTTCTTCGTCACCGCCACCCTTTCCTACCAGCGCACGCACTACAACACCCTGACCGAACAGAGCATCTCCGAAAACACCATCGCCTACACCCGCCGCGAGCGTGCCAACCACACCGGGAACTGGTCACTGCTCAGCACCCTATCCAAAGGTTTCTTCGACTGGAACCTGAAAACATCCCTCAACCTGCAACTGAGCCGCAGCACCGGGCAGCAACTGAGCGGCGGGCTGCAAAAGTATCGCTATGATTATCTGAAAGTAGAGCCTAAATTCATCTGGTCGCCCGCCCCCGCCTTCGAAGCCGAATACCATGCCACCATCGGTTACGGCGGCAGCAAGATAGGCACCGGCACGCACCTCACCCCGCTGCTCGACGTCGTTCAGCGCCTGCACCTCACCCTCAATATCGGGCGCATCGACCTTCGCCTCTCCGGCGAACATTACCGGAACGACCTGGACAGCGACACGCATCTCAACACCCTGTTTGCCGATGCATCGCTCACTTATAAGACAAAGAAATGGCGGCTGGAAACCAGCCTTAACAACCTGTTCAATAAGAAGGAGTACGCCTACACACTCTACTCCGCCACGCAGAGCAGCACTTCATGGCTGAATATACGTCCACGGGAAGCGATGGTAAAAGCGAGTTATCAATTTTAGGACGCCTCTATCCCCGCATAGACCAGCATCCCCACTATCGTCAGCATTCCTACCAGTATCGGGGCATTGATATGCTCCACGCGCTCGGCATGCTTATGCCCGCTGACTTTTACGAACAAGCGGTAAATCAGGTAAGCTCCCGTCAGCCCGACGAGTGTACCTACCAGCAAATCGCCCGGATAATGAACACCAAGATATACTCGCGAGTAGCAAGTAAGCAGTGCCCATGCCATCATAAAGAGCGTGAGCCACCGCTTGCGGAAGAGGAAGAAGATGAAGAATGCCAGCCCGAAAGAATTGGCGGCATGGCACGATGGAAAGCCGAAACGCCCGCCACGACGGCCGTTGACAATGTGAACCATTTCCGAAAGGGGGTTATTGAGATTGGACGGGCGCAAGCGCTCTACATAAGGACGTATCAACGTGGCGCATACCTGGTCGGCAAAAGTAATGGTCAGCGCCAGCCCTATCATGCAGAGAAGCGTCACCTTCCAATGAAAATTGCGCAACATCACATACCAGATGGCGGCATACATCGGAATCCATACCCATTTGCCACTGTATGTACTCATAAAGTAGTCAAAGAATGTACTGTGCATCCGGTTGATGGAAAGAAAAATGTCCGTATCTATCTCTATTATCCCGTTCAGGACTTCCATAAACAATTCCATATCTTATCTTTTAGCAATATCGTCGTATAACTTCTGCAGATAGGCTTCTCCTAACGGCAGGTTTGTCCCCTTTGCCGTTCCTTCATCCACTACCACAGCCCCTGCCTGGCAGTTGTATATCACCTGGTTATCCGCCGTCACCATACCGAAAGCATCGGGAACGGTAAAGAATGCAAAGTGGGGAGAATCGGGATTCATCATATCTTTCGAGAATGTAAATTCATCGTGAGGCAACGCCAACTGAGCCAACAGCGTAGCGGCAATGTCGTGCTGGGAACCATATACATCGATGCGCCTCGGTTCACGGACGGCGCCGCCTATCATCAGCAGAGGTATCTGATAGCGCTCTACGGAAAGGTTATCGATATGTTCGGGATAAGCTCCCAAATGGTCGGGCACCAGTACGATGACGGTATTCTTCCACTGCGGCAATTCGCGGAACTGCTGCACAAAAGCATTCACACAACTGTCCGTGTAGGCAAAAGCATTCAGGCGGTCGTTCGCCAGGCGACGGTAAGGAACCTCGAAAGGCTCGTGACTGCTGGAAGTCTGCAACACACGGAAGTGGGGAGCATCCTTGCCATCCGTACTGTTTGCGGCAGCTTCGGCTTTCAAGTCGTCCAGCAGCCTGTTGAATACAAGATGGTCGTGTACGCCCCATTTGCTCAAACGCTCCGTCACCGGGAAGTCCTGATCGGAAACAATATCCTCAATGCCGGACGATATCAGATAAGAGCGCATATTGGTAAAGTCGGCGTCACCGCCGTAATAGTATTTCGTGCTGTACCCCGCCTTCTTCAAACTACCGGCAATGGCGGGCAAGGACTGCGTTTTGCGCGGATACTTCATGATACTGGTGGTGGGCTGTGCCGGATATCCGCTCAGTATAGCCACCAGCCCACGGTCTGTACGGAAACTATTGGCATAGAAGTTCGTAAATAGTATGCCTTCCCGGCTCAAGCTGTCCAGATGGACTGCAATGTCAGGCTCACCGCCCAAAGCAGTCATCAGCCTGGAAGAGAAGCTCTCCATGATGATAAAGAGAACATTGGGACGCCGGGTAGTAAACAGCGTATGCAACGAATCGGCAGATTGCCGCAACGAGTCCGGTGCATCCGCCGCCCCGGCATTTCCTTTCAGGACAGCCGGATCGACCAGCTCCTTGAAAATGCGGACGGCCTCTTCAGCTTCCATAAAACGGTATTGGCTGCTGAAATCCTTTAGTTTGGAAAGAGACTCCATCAGGCTGAATACCGGATTGATAGCAGCATGGTTCAGCCGCTGGTCGGCACTGTAATATACCTTCCCCACATTCATGGTAGATACCGTAAACCCGCCGCGGATAGGAATAAACAGCAGCCCCGTCATCAGCAACAGGATGCCCGACATACGCAAGCGGCGGTAAGGCAACTTCATCCGCAACAACTGCTTCTTCTGCAACAAGACAGCATGGAAGATACCATAAAGAAGTGCCGCATAAACAGCCATAGCAACCACTGCCCCCGCCACTACCCAAAGACTGACACTCGCCACAGCATCTGTGGGAGAGGAAATGAAATAGAAAATCGGCGTGGTATCCAGACGGAAGCCCCAGAAATCATACAGTCCCAGGTCGACAATGAAAATGATGGAAAGCAGGATAGATATGAAGAGGTAATAGCTGCACCAGATGCGGTAAAGATGTTTGGAAAGTGTCCATGCGGAAGCGATGAAGAGAAAGCCTGGAATAACGGTCAGATAACCTGCCAACGACAAGTCCAGCGGTAAGCCGTGTAGAATAACTTCAAACCAATCTGCACACGAAGCATCGGGATAC
>ENA-UEQB01002716-UEQB01002716.1-human-gut-metagenome-genome-assembly--contig:-NODE-2716-length-12217-cov-4.398270_pt1 | contig 12217 bp, 9 predicted proteins | sample MGYA00242901_ERZ507918 | MGnify/ENA primary metagenome ERZ507918 (study PRJEB26167, sample SAMN06115405) | human gut metagenome | host: Homo sapiens | place: China:Sichuan | collected 2016-04-06... | reverse complement strand
GCAGCCGATGATAAACTGACTTTAAAGGGCAAGATAATTAAAACAGGTTAAATTATTTTGAGGTGTCGCAGGGAGCATCTATATTTGCATTGTTGTTTATGCAATTATTGTTGTTATAAGGAACAAACATATTATCATCTTAATTAATGTATATACCCAATGAAAAAGTTCTTCTGTTTCATCTGGTTAGCATGTCTGACGCTGCCAATGGCGGCGCAGAAGGCATTAAGCCTGGATAGTTGCCGTGCATTGGCAATCTCCAACAACAAGGAGCTGTTGATCGGCCAGGAAAAAATCAAGGCGGCACACTATCAGAAAAAGGCAGCATTCACCAATTATCTTCCAGACATCTCGGCAAGCGGCGGATATATGCGCAGCCAAAAGGAGTTATCCATACTGAGCGATGCACAGAAAGAGGCATTGTCCGGGTTGGGAACAAGCCTCAGCGGGCCCTTGCAAGAGGCGGCACAAGTCATTGCGCAGCTACATCCCGAGATAGCCGGACAGCTTCCCGCACTGGGACAGAGCCTGGTGGGAGCGTTGGACGGCGCCGGCAGTGCGCTGGTAGATGCTTTCCGCACAGATACCCGCAACATGTACGCAGGGGCACTTACCCTGACGCAACCATTATATATGGGCGGCAAGATTCGCGCGTACAATAAAATCACCAAATATGCCGAGGAACTGGCACGCCAGCAGCACAACACCGGGATGCAGGAAGTGATACTGAGCACCGACCAGGCCTACTGGCAGGTAGTATCCCTTGCCAACAAGAAGAAGCTGGCGGAAGGCTATCTGGAGCTGTTGCAAAAGCTGGACAGCGATATAGACAAGATGATAGCCGAAGGCGTTGCCACCAAAGCCGACGGGCTGTCCGTCAAAGTAAAAGTGAACGAGGCGGAAATGACGCTGACGAAAGTGGACGACGGACTGAGCCTTGCCCGGATGTTGCTGTGCCAGTTGTGCGGACTTGACCTCTCCTCCCCCATCACCCTGGAAGATGAAAAGGCAGAAGACCTGGCACCCGTGGCAGTGGCTACCAACGCCATCGACCTCAACAGTGTGTATGCCACCCGCCCGGAAGTACGCAGCCTGGAACTTGCCACACAGATTTATAAGCAGAAAGTAAACGTTGTCCGGTCGGAATTCCTGCCGTCCGTTGCCATGATGGGCAGCTATATGGCAACGAACCCTTCGACTTTCAACAGCTTCGAGAAGAAATTCAAGGGGATGTGGAGCGTAGGCGTCATGGTATCGGTTCCGGTCTGGCACTGGGGCGAAGGAAGCTACAAGGTAAAGGCGGTAAAGTCCGAAGCACGCATAGCCCAGTATCAGTTGGACGATGCCAAGGAGAAGATCGAATTGCAGGTCAGCCAGTCCGCCTTCAAGGTGAACGAGGCGGCGAAGAAGTTGGCTATGGCTGAAAAGAACCGGGAGAAAGCAGACGAGAACCTGCGATATGCCACACTCGGATTTGAGGAAGGCGTCATTCCGGCAAGCAACGTGCTCGAAGCGCATACCGCCTGGCTATCCGCGCAATCGGAAAAGATAGATGCACAGATTGACGTGAAGCTGACGGAAATCTATCTGAGAAGAGCAACGGGAGAATTGGGAACTGAAAATTGAGAATTGAAAATTAAAAGATAAAACGATGGATACTAAATCACAGAACAGTAACATGCTATTGGCATTCCTCACACTGACGGGGGTGATTGCTGTAGTTGCCCTTGTAGGATTCTTCATGCTTCGCAAGGGGCCGGAGATTGTGCAGGGACAGGCAGAAGTAACGGAGTACCGGGTATCGAGCAAAGTGCCGGGGCGTATTCTGGAATTCCGCGTGAAAGAGGGACAAAGCGTAAAAGCCGGAGACACACTTGCCATACTGGAAGCCCCGGATGTACAGGCCAAACTGGAACAGGCACGGGCTGCCGAAGCCGCTGCGCAGGCACAGAACGAGAAAGCGTTGAAAGGTGTCCGCGAGGAAAAGATACAGGCTGCCTACGAAATGTGGCAGAAAGCAAAAGCCGGATTAGAAATTGCCGAGGTATCCTACAAGCGTGTAAACAGCCTTTTCCAGCAAGGCGTTATGTCCGCACAAAAACGGGATGAAGCGAAAGCGCAATTCGACGCGATGGCTGCCACCGAGAAGGCTGCCCGTTCACAATACGACATGGCGAAGAACGGTGCGGAACGCGAAGACAAAGCCGCTGCCGCCGCAATGGTGGAACGTGCCAGAGGAGCCGTGGCCGAAGTGGAGTCGTACATCAAAGAAACTTATCTCACGGCACAGACTGCAGGCGAGGTATCCGAGATTTTCCCGAAAGTAGGCGAACTGGTCGGCACAGGCGCCCCCATTATGAACATCTCTGTTCTGGATGACATGTGGGTGACCTTCAACGTGCGCGAGGACCTGCTGCAAGACCTGGGCATGGGTACGGAGTTCGAGGCTTACGCCCCTGCGCTGGACAAGAACATCCGGTTGAAAGTATATTATATGAAGGACCTCGGCACATACGCCGCCTGGAAGGCTACCAAGACCACCGGACAGTTCGACCTGAAAACGTTTGAAGTAAAAGCATCGCCACAAGAAAAGGTGGAAGGATTAAGACCCGGAATGAGTGTGATACTTAAAAAATGATGGAAAGAGACAAGAAACATATAGCCCTATGGAACGTGATGAAGCGCGAATGCCGCCGTCTCGTCTCCCGTCCGCTATATCTGTTCTGCATGGTGATAGCGCCGTTGTTCTGCTACATCTTCTTCACCACGCTGATGGACTCCGGGCTGCCTACCAATATGCCCGTAGGCGTGGTAGACCAGGACATGAGCAGCACCTCCCGCCAGTTGGTGCGCAACCTGGACGCCTTTGAGCAGACCTCCGTCATTGCCCACTACCCTACCGTGAGCGAGGCCCGCACCGCCATGCAACGGGGAGAGATTTACGGTTTCTACTACATCCCCCAGGGCACTTCAGCCAAAGCACAGGCGCAGCGGCAGCCCAAACTGTCGTTCTACACCAACAATACCCTGCTCATCGCCGGTTCACTGCTGTACAAGGACATGAAGATGATGAGCGAACTCGCAGCAGGTGCCGCCGCGCGCACCTCGCTCTACGCCAAAGGCGCTACCGAGGACCAGGCAATGGCGTTCCTGCAACCCATTGTCATCGACACCCATCCGCTCAACAATCCGTGGCTGAACTACTCGGTATACCTGTGCAACACTTTTGCACCGGGTGTGCTGATGCTGCTTATCTTCATGGTTACCGTCTACTCCATCGGTGTAGAGATAAAAGACCGCACCGCACGCGAATGGCTGCGCAGCGGCAACAACTCCATCTGGATATCCCTTGCCGGGAAGTTGCTGCCGCATACGGCTATCTTCTTCCTGATGGGTATATTATATAATGTATATCTCTATGGTTTTCTGCACTTCCCCTGCAACAGCGGCATCGTGCCGATGCTCCTTGCCACCCTTTGCCTGGTGTTGGCATCGCAGGGTATGGGAATACTGATGATAGGTACGCTGCCTACGCTGCGACTGGGACTCAGCTTCGCTTCCCTGTGGGGCGTGCTCTCCTTCTCGATGTGCGGACTGTCATTCCCCGCCATGGCCATGCACCCGGTATTGCAGGCATTGGCAAACTTGTTCCCGCTGCGCCACTACTTCCTGATTTACGTAGACCAGGCCTTGAACGGTTATCCCATGATCTATTCGTGGGTGAACTACGTGGCGCTGCTTATTTTCATGATGCTTCCCTTCCTCATTGCCCACCGGCTGAAGGAAGCATTGATTTATTATAAATACATGCCGTGATGAAAGAGTTGACGTTCAAACAGAAAGTTGTACAAGGTATATACGACTTGTTCTATATATGGAGACAGGAGTTCCGCACGACCTTCCGCGATCAGGGCGTGCTCATCTTCTTTGTGCTCGTTCCGCTGGTCTATCCGCTGATATACTCCTTTATCTACACCAACGAGACCATCCGCGAGGTACCTGCCGTGGCGGTGGATAATTCGCGTTCCTCGCTGAGCCGCGAATATCTGCGGAAGGTGGATGCCAGTTCAGAAGTGAACATCGTAACCTATTGCGCCGATATGGAAGAGGCCAAACTGATGCTGAAGGACCGGAAGGCATACGGCATCATCTACATTCCCTCGAGTTTCAGCGAGGACATAGCCCGCGGCAAGCAGACACAAGTCAGCCTCTATTGCGATATGAGCGGATTGCTGTACTACAAGTCCCTGCTGAATACCAATACGAACGTATCTCTGGACATGAATGCAGATATCAAAATGGAACGGGCAGGCAATACCACCGACCGCCAGGACGAGATTACAGCTTATCCGATAGAATATGAGGACGTGGCGCTCTATAATCCGACCAATGGCTTTGCCGCGTTCCTGATACCTGCCGTGCTGGTGCTGATTATCCAGCAGACACTGCTGCTGGGCATCGGTCTGTCCGTAGGAACGGCACGCGAGCACAACCGTTTCAAGGATCTGGTGCCCATCAACCGGCACTACAACGGTACACTGCGCATTGTGTTGGGAAAAGGATTGAGTTACTTCATGGTTTATTCGCTGGTATCGGTGTATATCCTGTGTGTAGTTCCCTGGCTGTTCAGCCTCAACCAGATAGCGATTCCCGGGGTATTGAGCCTGTTCACCCTGCCCTATCTGATGGCTTGCATCTTCTTTGCCATGACGGCTTCCATCGCCATCCGCAACCGGGAGACGTGTATGCTGCTGTTTGTGTTCACTTCCGTTCCGCTGCTGTTCCTTTCCGGTATCTCATGGCCGGGGGCTGCCATGCCTGCTTTCTGGAAATACTTCTCATACCTCTTCCCTTCCACTTTCGGCATCAACGGGTATGTACGCATCAACAGTATGAATGCTACACTCAACGAGGTTTCCTTTGAGTACCGCGCCCTGTGGTTGCAAACGGGGATTTACTTCATCACAACCTGCCTGGTATACAGATGGCAGATATTGAAGAGCAGAAAGCATGTGATCGAGGAATACAAGAAACATAAGATGTTTTACATCAATTAACTCGCCAAGGCTTGCTGATTTACGAGACTTTCGTATCTTTGATGAAAACAATCTTATATGAAACACTTCCATTTACTCATCGCAAGCCTGCTGCTATGCATCGGCAGCACGCTGCAAGCCAAAGAGCGGGTGATTGACCGTCCGCCGTTCTGCGTAAGAAACACGACTTCCATCGAAGTAAGTAAAGTAGTAATCAGCGATACAGCCACCGTGCTGCACGTCTACGCCAAGTACCGCCCCCATAACTGGATACAAATAGCTCCCGAAAGTTATCTGAAAGATAACAACGGGGAAACTTACCAGCTACGTTCGGGCATAGGCATCACTCCGGGTAAGGAATTCTGGATGCCGGAATCGGGCGAGGCCGAGTTCCAACTCGTATTCCCTCCTCTCTCTGCTAACGCCACCTCCATCGACTTTACCGAAGGTGAGAAGGTGGAGAACGGATTCAGCATCTGGGGTATAGAACTGAAAGGCAAGAAGTTGCCGATGCTGTTGCTCCCCCAAGAAGCCGTAGTGCACAAAGCCGATGCGAGCACCGAACTGCCCGAACCGGTGATTCAATACGGAAAAGCCACGGTAAAGGGAAAGTTACTGGACTTCCGCCCCAACATGGGCCTGCCTTCTGAAATCGTTCTTTGGGAAAATGCCAAAGGAGACCTTTCAGAAGTAGTACTCGACATCCAACCCGACGGCAGCTTCTCCACAGAAGCGGCACTGATAGGCACTACACCCTGTTCCCTATATATAGGTGGGAATGAGGTGCTGTTCTTTATGGAACCGGGCAAGACCACAGAGCTTTATGTCAACCTGCGCGAAATGTCCCGCCGCAGTTCTAATTTCCACAAGCAAGATAAACCGTACGGAGAACTCGCCTACATCAACGGCCCACTGCAAGTGGTGGCACAAGAGATGAACCGCGAACTGGGCGACGTCAATACACAGAAAAAGCTATTTAAGGACATGGCTGTTTTTGCCGACAAAGACCTCGACTCTGCCAAAGACTATGTGCTCCAAACATCCGACGAGGTGCAAGCCGCCATCGACAAACTATCTTGCAGCACCGCTACCCGCCAATTGCTCACCATCAATAATAAAATGAACGTAAGCGGAGTATTAGACCTCGTACCCAACCTGCTGACCTCCGCCGCCCTGGGCGCCAACCGTATAACAAGAGAGAAAGCGAACGACTACTATATGGAGCTAACCCAAAAAATGCCTGCCGACTATGTTCCCGACACTGATCTCGCCCTACTGAACGTTCCGCAATCCATCCTGTCCAGCCAATACAGAAGCATGGCTGGAGACAAGCTGAACAAAAGCGAAGAACTTGCCAAAGCATGGGGAACGGACAAAGGCATATTCTTCGATATAGCCCGCAATGCCACCCTCTACCGTTCTATCAAGAACTTCACCCCGCTGACCGACGAGCAGAAAGCCACCGTTGCAACACTACCCGCCGCCTACCGCGAGATGCTGACGGCAGCCAACGACGAACTGCTGGCACAGATCGAAGCCAACAAAAAGAAGACCGGCTATACCATTAATGAAGTGGATGCCAACGTCAGCAATGAGGATCTGTTTGCTTCCATCATCGGCAAGTACAAAGGAAAAGCTGTGCTGGTTGACTTCTGGGCTACCTGGTGCGGCCCATGCCGCATGGCAAACAAAGCCATGCTCCCGATGAAAGAGGAATTGAAGGACAAGAATATCGTTTACCTGTACCTCACCGGTGAAACCTCTCCACTAAAAACCTGGGAGAACATGGTTCCCGACATCCACGGCGAACACTACCGCGTGACCGATGCCCAATGGGGATACTGGCGGGATGCTTTCCATATAGAGGGCGTGCCCACCTATATGGTCATCGACAAAGAAGGAAACACCACCTTCAGAGCTACCGGCTTCCCGGGAGTGGAGAAGATGAAGGAAGAGTTGCTGAAAGTGGCGAGGAAGTAGTTCGTAGTTAGTAGAAAGTAGTTGGTAGTTAGTAGAATAGTTCTGCTTATATAATGCAGAGTATCTTCTACTAACTACCAACTACTTTCTACTAACTACTAATCTATTCCCACTCCTTAGCGCCCTGCTCTTTCAGCTTGGCAGTAAACGCCTGAGCCTTTTCCATGCTGGCATTCTCTTCCTCGGGAGTGGCAAAAGCATGCTTATAGCCTTTCACTACATTCCATTCACCACGGGTGAAGTCGGGAAATGCAACGGCAGCACAGCCATTATCCATAGAAAGTTCTCCCAATTCTGCCAGGCAACACCATTCTGCCAGGTCGTAGACATCCATATCCAAAGGCAATCCGTTCTGCAAGCAATATACCAGACGGCTGTCCATCACGAAGTCCATACCGCCATGACCACCTACTTCTTTCGCCATTTCACCGTACTTCTTCAGGATAGGATGCTGGTATTTCTCTACAAGCGCTTCCATTTCGGCTTCCGGCAAGAAACCATGTGAGTTCAAATCGTCAATCTTGGGCTGCACACCGGAAGCAGTCAACTGCTCGGCATCGAGGGCATATCCTTCGACCGGATATTTATTGGCAAAGCCTTTGGTACCTGTGAGCTGGTACAAGCGGTTGTAAGGTTGCGGAGTCATTACGTTGTGCTGAATCTCAATCACCTTACCATTGGCGGTACGAATCAGCGTGGTGGTATGGTCGCCGTTACGGAACTCTTTGCACTCTTCGCCGGTTCTCTTCTCTACCAGTTCTTTACCGATCACCGATTTGGTATCCATAGCAACCAAAGTTGCCATACGGTCGCCCCGGTGTATGTCAAGAGCTTGCGCTACGGGACCAAGGCCATGAGTGGCATACACGTCGCCGCGATGCTTCATGTTATAATCCAGACGCCATCCCAGTTTATCGTTCTCGCCATTCTTCCAATAATGATCCCAGAACGGGCTCAGGTTATGGATATAAGCTCCCTGCGCACGGATCACTTCACCGAACACACCCTGTTGCGCCATGTTCAGCGTATTCATCTCGAACCAGTCATAGCAGCAGTTCTCCAGGATGAAGCAGTGCTTACGGGTAGTTTCGCTTAGATTGATCAGAGCCCAGCACTCTTGCAGGTTCATGGCGGAAGGAACTTCTATCGCTACATTCTTTCCGTTCTCCAACGCACATTTGGCTGCGGGGAAGTGGTGCAACCAGTCGGCGGCAATATAAACCAGGTCTATATCATCGCGCTTGCAGAGCTCTTCATATCCTTTTTCGCCGGAATAAACAGCAGCTTTCGGCATAGATGCTTTCTTCAGGAGTTCCTGGCATTTCTCCGCACGCGACTGTTCATAGTCGCAAAGGGCTACCACCTGCGTTCCGGGAATATAAGTGAAGCGTTCCACAGCTCCGGGACCACGCATTCCAAGTCCTATAAATCCTACGCGGACTACTTCCATCTTCGGAGTGGTCAGTCCCAATACACTTTTCTGCCCAGCCGGACGCTCGGGAGACTTAACAACGATAGTTCCGTCTTTCCACTCCCATTGGGTCCCCTTCTCCGTCGTCTGCACGGTAGAAGTCTGAGTTGTACATGCGCCCAGCACAAGGCACATGCCTAACAACAACGATTTAACTGCCTTCATGTTCTGTTATGTTTAAAGTAAATAAATATGTAACAAATATAGCTAATATTAATCAAAAGAAGGGCAACAAGCGGTATGTTCTTTCATTTAGAATAATTAACCCACTGTTTCTTGCCTAATTACGAATTATTCGTAGTTTTGCATTGAATTCATTTAAATACTTTATACATGGAAAAGTTAACGATACAAGAAGAAGAAGTGATGTTGTACATCTGGGAGCTGGGCAGCTGCTTTGTGAAAGACATTGTTGCCAAGTACTCAAAACCGGCGCCTCCCTACACTACCGTAGCATCCATCGTGAAGAACCTGGAACGTAAACAATACGTCAGTGCCGCCCGCGTAGGAAACACTTATCAGTACACCCCGCTCATTCGCGAAAGTGAATACAAACGCACTTTCATGAGCGGCTTTGTACGCAACTATTTTGAAAACTCGTATAAGGAAATGGTTTCTTTCTTTGCCAAGGAGCAAAAGATTTCGACCAACGACCTGAAGGATATTATAGACATGATAGAGAAAGGAAAAGAATGAAAAGATTTCAGATTTATGATTTCAGATTTATGCTATGCAGAAGGATGTCACTGAAATCAGAAATTAGAAATCAGAAATTTTAAATAAAAAGTTATGTTAGCCTATTTTCTAAAAGTGAATGTAGCGATAGCACTGTTCTATGCGTTCTATCGGCTATTCTTCTACAAAGACACGTTCTTTGGCTGGCGCAGAACGGCTATGCTCTGCTTCTTCGCCATCTCCGCCGCCGTTCCGTTACTGAATATACAGACATGGATAACGGCACAAGAGCCGATGGTAGCAATGGCAGACCTTTATGCCAGTGTCGTACTGCCGGAATTCACTATAACTCCCGAAGCTGCCACAACCGACTGGAAAAGTCTTATCCTTGAATATGCAACTATTGCTTATTGGATAATTGTAGCCCTGCTCGCCGTGCGCTTCGTGATACAACTGGCAGGCATTATCCGACTGGCTTGCCGGTGTCGCAAAATACAAATAGGCGATTCGACCATTCATCTGCTCCCCCGGGCAGACGGTCCTTTTTCTTTCTTCCGCTGGATTTTCATCCATCCCGCCTCGCATACCGAAGAAGAATTTAACGAGATATTGACTCACGAACAGACACATGTCCGGCAGTGGCACTCCATTGATGTCATCATCAGCGAATTGGCGTGCACGCTATGCTGGTTCAATCCTTTTGCCTGGCTCATGAAACGGGAAATCCGTACCAACCTGGAATATATGGCCGATGCCCGCGTATTGGAAAACGGCTATGATTCCAAAACCTACCAGTACCATCTGTTAGGACTTTCACACCATAAGGCTGCAGCAACTATCTATAACAGTTTCAATGTTTTACCATTAAAAAAACGCATCAAAATGATGAACAAAAAGAGAACAAAAGAAATAGGAAGGACCAAATACCTGATGTTCCTTCCTCTGGCAGCCTTACTTATGATTATCAGCAACATCGAAGCAGTGGCGCGAACTACTAAGAAAATTGCATCGGAAGTCATAGAGGCTGTGGAAACTCCTAAAACTACGGAGATAGCTCCAATCGCCTTCGAGACACCTGCACAGCCTGCCAAGATGGCAAAAGACTCCCTCATCGATGATGAAAATATCATCTTTGAAGTGGTGGAACACATGCCGGAGTTTGCAGACGGCGGTATGTCCGGGCTGATGAAGTATCTGAGCGAAAACATTCAATATCCGGCAATAGCCCATGAGAACGGTACGCAAGGACGGGTGACCGTACAATTCGTAGTAGAAAAGGACGGGACTATCAGCAACGCGAAAATCCTTCGAGGCGCCGATCCCGACTTGGACAAAGAAGCCGTCCGGGTAGTAAATGCCATGCCGAAGTGGAAACCCGGCATCCAGCGCGGACAGGCAGTGCGAGTGAAGTATACCATACCGGTAATGTTCCGGTTGATGGGTGATGAAGAACCGGTTCAGCATGCCGTAGCGACAAGGACGGAGACAGGCGAAACGATCTTCGAGGTAGTAGAGGTGATGCCGGAGTTTCCCGGTGGAATGCCCAAACTGATGGACTTTATAAGTAAGAATATCCAATATCCGGTAGAAGCGCAAAAGGCGGGAACACAAGGAAGGGTTACTATACAGTTCGTTGTCAGTGCGGAAGGAGACATTGTCAATCCGAAAGTACTTCGCGGTGTTGACCCGTTGCTCGATGCCGAAGCAATCCGCCTAACCACTATTATGCCCAAATGGAAGCCCGGTACACAGAGGGGGCAAGCCGTGAATGTAAGATATACAATACCGGTGATGTTCAGCCTTCAATAACCCAAGACTTCATTACGCTGTTAATTCAAGACAGTTAATGAATTTTTTAGACGCGGATTCTGCAGATAGAGCGGATTTTCAACTTATTCATCCGCTTTATCCGCAGAATCCGCGTCTAAAGTTTTCTCCTTATTACACTTTATTTATGCATTTCCACAATCTGTGTCGGTGCCATCTCTACATTCCGGCGGTCTACCTGGCGGACTACGGCGGCGGCCAGTTGCAAGAAAGCGCGTCCCGTCACGGTATTTTCATCCAAAGCAACCGGAGTACCGTTGTCGCCACTTTCGCAGATGCTTTGTACGATCGGAATCTGTCCCAATAGCGGCACATTCATTTCTTCCGCCAACTTCTTGGCACCTTCCTTTCCGAAGATATAGTATTTATTTTCCGGCAATTCGGCAGGCGTAAACCAAGCCATATTCTCAACCAGACCGAGGATAGGCACATTCACCTTATCGTTGGTGAACATATTGATGCCCTTGCGTGCATCCGCCAATGCCACAGCCTGCGGGGTGCTGACAACCACAACACCGGTCAGGGCCAAAGTCTGTACAATCGTCAGATGGATGTCGCTTGTTCCGGGCGGAAGGTCGATAAGGAAATAATCCAAATCGCCCCAATTGGCATCGCCAATCAGTTGCTTCAACGCATTGCTTGCCATACCGCCGCGCCACAGGGTAGCCTGGTCGGGATCGACAAAGAAACCGATAGAAAGCAATTTGATGCCGTACTTCTCGATCGGGACAATCAAGTCGCGCCCGCCGATATTCTCGGCAAACGGGCGGGCATCTTCTACCTGGAACATCTTCGGTACGGAAGGGCCGAAGATATCGGCATCCAGCAAACCTACCTTATAGCCCAGTTTCGCCAAAGACACGGCAAGATTAGCCGCCACCGTAGACTTGCCTACACCGCCTTTACCGGAAGAAACGCCGATAACGTTCTTCACCTGCGGCAACAGTTTGCCTACTTCGGGACGAGGCGCCTGGCGGCTTTCGGTAGTGATGGTCACTTCCACTTCGGGAGAGACATAAGTATGTATAGCCGTTTCGGCCGCCTTCAACATTGATTTCATGAAAGGATCCGTCGGTTTCTCGAATATCAACGAGAAACTGACTTTCATCCCGTCAATACGCAGATTATCGGCTACCATCTCTGCCTCAACGAGGTTCTTTCCGGTGCCGGGATAACGCACTGTTGCCAGTGCATCCATTATCAGTTTAGGATAGAGAGTCATATTTTA
>ENA-UEQB01002704-UEQB01002704.1-human-gut-metagenome-genome-assembly--contig:-NODE-2704-length-12253-cov-7.628203_pt1 | contig 12253 bp, 9 predicted proteins | sample MGYA00242901_ERZ507918 | MGnify/ENA primary metagenome ERZ507918 (study PRJEB26167, sample SAMN06115405) | human gut metagenome | host: Homo sapiens | place: China:Sichuan | collected 2016-04-06... | reverse complement strand
TAAGATGGCATACTATAAGAAAGATTATAGATAAAATTAAGGAGTTGAATTATGAAACGCAATTTTAATAAGGTGTTTTCTTCTTTAAAGAAGATAGCAAAGGCTAACTTACCAGCCGGCGCACAAGCACTGCTGTATGGTTCAAGAGCTCGCGGAGATGCCGATGAAACATCTGACTGGGACGTACTTATCATATTGGATAAGGATAACCTGGAAAAATCGGATTACGATAACGTTTCATTCCCTTTCACTGCCTTAGGATACCTTAAAAGAATGGTTAGCGAGTAGTTTTACCCCATTTTATAAAAACGTAGAAGAGGAAGGAGTAGCATTGTTATGAAACTATCGGATGAAGAAAGAAGGAGCTTGGTTACTTTCCAAATGGAAAAAGCTCATATCACTCTGAAACAAGCAGAAGGAAATGTCACCCTCTGTTTCTGGGAAGTAGTGGCAAACCGACTCTATTATGCCTGCTTTCACGCTGTTTCTGCGCTTCTTATAGAGTATGGACACTCGTGTAAGAGCCACGAAGGACTGGTCAATCTGTTCGGAATGCATTTCGTCAGAACCGGTTTGGTAGACATCGAATTAGGACGTTTATTATCTCAGTTGCAATCTATGCGCGAGAAAGGAGATTATAATTGCATCTATAATGTTACAGAAAAAGATATACTTCCAATGATTGAACCGGCCAAGAACTTAATAATGGCTGTAGAACAGTTAATAGAATCGCACGTTAACGCTTAGTTTCTAAGCATTATCCCATATTAAAATCATTCCAACATGTCAAACGAACTTCGTTCTTTGGCATGTTGGAATGATTTTTTTTTGGTTTTAACGCATCACCAATCATTCCCCATGCCCCTTATTTATCGAATTTATTAACCCGGCAGAACTCCTGTTTTACCGACATTATTCATTATAAAAATTATAGATTATGGCAAACGAGATTAAGTATCAGATTAACGGGCAGCTTGCCGACAACACGGTGACTGTGGACAACAAAGAGGATATGATCCTTGTCCCCGTGTCCATCGGCAGCGCTGATGAAAACCGTATTATCGCCGAGCTGAAAGCGGAAGACTCCGGCTTGCGCGAGGAAACCATCCGCCACGTGTTCGACCTGCAAAAACGTGTCATCAAACGGCTGCTGATGACTGGAATGAGCGTGAACACAGGACTGTACTACGCTTCCGTCAGCTTCCGCGGGGTAGTGGAAAACTCCACCTGGAACCCGGCGAAGAACTCCATCGTAGTGAACTTCAACGTGGGCGCCGACCTGCGAGAAGCCATCAAGCAGACCACTGTGGGCATTATCGGCGAAAAGGGCAGCGCCATGTACATCGGCAGCGTACAGGATGCCGCCACCCGCGCACAGGACGCCTCGGCTACTGCCGGACGCGCCTTTACCCTGGCAGGCGGTAAACTGAAAGTGATGGGTAATAACCCGGCAGTAGGCATCACCCTGACAGACAGCAAGGGCACGGAAACCAAAGTGACCGAGGACCTCTGGGTAACGAACGACCCCTCAAAACTGACGTTTATCATCCCCGCCGGCCTTGCCAACGGTACGTATGAGCTGAAAGTAACCACGCAATTTAGTGGTAACAGCAAGGAACTGCTGAAAGCCCCGCGCAGTGTGGTGAAAACCATCTACATCGGCACAGCCCCTTCGGGTGGTGGTAGCGGTAGCGGTCCCGACGGAGATTTGGACGAGAACCCGATGGGATAGCCCCCGGGCGGCCGTACTGTTGCGGGTGACCTTGCTTACCTATTGCGGATGGCATTGCTTACCTATTGCGGGTGGCATTGCTTACCTATTGCGACCGGCCTTGCTTACCAGTTACGACCGGCGTAGCAGTACAGCCCCCGGAAGGCTCTTGAAACAACAACATTATTAACTCTTTTAAATAGTAAAACAAATGATGAACAAAAGAAACATGCTTTGGATGTCCGCTTTACTGGCCCTGCTCTCAGGATGCAGCCAGGCAGAGCTGGGTGTCGAGGAGACTCCGGTCACCGGAGCACAGGGCAAAGAAGTCCGTCTCGTATTTAGTGGCGGGGGAGAGTCGCAGGAATATACCCGCGCCATCGCCTCTGAGAGTGAAAACCAGATTGATAATCTGGACATCTATGTGTTTGCCGCCGCCACGGACGGCGGAGATTACCAGTATCTGGAAACATGGAAGGCGGGCGCAGCCGACGACACCCCGTCGAAAACCTTCAAACTGAGCGGCGCCGGAACCGCCCGCAAGGCGTCCATCTTCCCCACGGAACTGAAAGGCATTCCCAATCTGAAACTGTATTGCGTGGCAAACAGCACGACACTGTACGATGCTGATGGAAATGCAGTAGCTGCCCTGACGCCGGTAGAAACCGATGGCACCGGCACCATCACCCAGGCAGGTACGACATCCACCGTTTTCGAAAGCTACTTCACTTCCAAACTGCTGGCAGACGGCACCGCCCTTGCCACTCCTCTGGTAATGACCGGAAGCGGCACCACGAAGATCCTGGGCAACATCGCCACGGTGAACATCGAACTGAAACGCCGCGTGAGCCGTTTTGACATCGACAACGAATCCGCCAAAACAGGATTGATTATCGAAAGCGTCTCCCTGGGTAACGGACGAAACCAGTCCACAGTGATGCAGGGCACGCTGACAGATCTTACTGATCCTGAACGCGCAACCAAACTCATCCAGTACCCCACCGTCGAAGGCAGCTTCCTGATGTTGCCCAAAGCCAACCAGGGAGTAACCGAGAGCGCCCTCTACACCTATCCGCTGAAGGATACGGACAAGGCGTTCCTCATCATCAAAGGAAAGTACCAGAACCCGATGCAGAAAGACCCCGTTCCGGTGGAGTACCATCTTGACATCCAGCGCATCCCCGATGGTGGCGGTGATCCCCAATTCATGGACGTAGTTGCCAACACCCGCTACACCCTGCACATCAAAGAAGTGATGGAAGCCACCATCACCGCCTTCTTTGAAATCGTAGACTGGACCAGCGGTGGCGGAGTTATCATCAAGCCGGATAATGCAGCGCCGGTGGTGACGGAACTGAATGTGGAAGGAACCGATACTCCTGTCACTACTAAAGAAATCAGCGTGAATGCCGACGGTACGGAGAAGGTTATCACCATAACTGCCACCGCCAGCGGCAAGGTACAGCCGAAGTTCAGCACCGAAACCGGATGGCCTATCGACTGGCTGACGTATGATGAAGCCAGTTCTCAGTCGGAAGTGAAGGACGGAGTGACTACCACCACGATGACCTTCAAATACACTCTGACCGCAGATTCTCCCTATGCCCCCGTCACCCTGACCCTTGCCAACGAATCGGCTTCGCAGGATGAATCGGTATATACCAAGCTGACTATCGTACCGCCCGCCACAGCTCCGACACTGGACTTCGCTACGCCGGCCGAGGCTACGGGAAACTTCAACCTGTATGATGATGCCAACAAGAAAATTACCATGTACAAGACGAACAAAAGCAGCATCACGCTCGGAGCAAGCTGTCCGTTCGGCACGAAGCTGGTATTGGCAAACACGCTGCCGTGGCTGGAAGTGTCGAAAGCAACCACAGGACCTGCATCAAGCGGTACAGGCGCTCCCGCTACGGATGTACACGCAACCACTCCGGTAGAAGAGTTCTATACACTGATGCTGAAGGATGTGACTGCAACCAGCGGAGCAGACAGCCAGTTCGAGATTATCAGTCTGGGAGACAACGACAAGAAACTGGAACTGACGGTAGAACTGCTTGACCCTGCTATCACGGCGATTGAACTGACAACCCCGGCCGGAGCAACTTATGCTGATAACGCCATTACCGGTGTGCCCCGCGATGCTGCAACCGCTGTTGAAGTGAAGATAACTTCTCCGCAAGGCGTAACGGCAAGTACCTTATCGTCCTGGTTCACTGTTGCAGGGACTACCGACTTTACAAAGACCAGTCCGACGGATGCCACCGGCACCCAAACCTTCACCCTGACAGTGAAAGCTGACGTGACCGACTTCACCCCCGCCCCCATCGTGCTGAAAAACAAAATCTCAGGCGCAGAAGACGTGACAGTGCTGGTAAGCCCGGCGGATCCCGTTGCTGCCCCTTAATACTTAGTAATCAATAAATAACAATAAGATTATGATTAAAAATAGAAAACAATTTTCCGCATGGGTGATAGGGCTTCTTGCCCTGTCACTGGCGGGTTGCGGTGAATCGGAAGTAGTGTCGCCGAACACGCCCGGCGATGACCCGCAGGCAAACGACCCCACGCGCCGCGAGGTAGTTCTCGGCTTCCAGAACAAGCTGAACATAAAGACAGCCGATACCCGTGCCGACGATGCCATTGCCACTCCCGAAGAGAATGAAATCACCTCACTGGACATTTATGTATTCTCTTCCGACAAAGAGGAAGGCCCGTACACCTACCAGGAACGGTTCTGCTACCGTTCGGACGGTTCTACGGTGCCCAACGCCACCAAAATACTGCTGACCATGGAAGGAAAGGACGTGGCGATTGCTACCCTGCGCCCCAAGAAAGGCCTGTTCACCAAATTCTACTGCATCGCCAACCAGCCGACCTTGCTGAAAGCAGGTGCGGAATACAATGTCTTCACCCCGCTGGTACAGAACTCACCGGGTACGGACTACAACGTTGTGACCACGGCAGGCGTCCCCACCGAAACGGACTTCCTCACCTTTACCACTCCGCTGCTTGACCCTGCCCAGACCGGTGACGTACTGCTTACGCCCCTGCCTATGGTAGGCTCCTACAGCCCTGCGCTCGACCTTCGCGACATCAGCATGGGCTCGCGTACACGCATCAACATGACGCTGTCGCGCATCGTATCGCGTTTCGACATCATCAACGATGCGGAGTTGTCGCACCTCACCATCAGCAGCATATCCATGGGGCACGGCCGCAAGGGGGTGACTTTCTTCCCGGTGGTTCCCGTAGAGGATGCCGATCCCGCCCAGACGCTTATCACTTATCCCGACCGCGAGTTCGACGGTGTAAATGCCAACAAGGGTACGCAGACGGGAGCTTTCTACACCTACCCCAGTCCAATTGACGACAAAGGCTATCTGATAATCAAGGGCAAGTATGCGCTGAACATGACGGATACCCCGCAGGACGTAAGCTACGTAGTGGAGTTTGAGCAGTCGGTGGCAGGCACGGGCGGATACATCGAGGTGAAGCCGAACCACCGCTACACGGTGCGCATCACCGATGCCGACCCGTTCAAGCTGAATGTGAACATCACCGTATCGGACTGGACGGACGGCGGGGACTTTGAGTACCAGCCGGAAAATGAGGTGACGATCGGAACGTTGACAGCAGAAGCAGGCGGAACTACTGCCATTGATGGTACTACAGCCACTGTTTCCCCGGATGAGACCAATTACTTCAGCATCCCTTTCACCTGCAACTCGGAAGCGGAATGCAGCATCGTCTATACAAATATTTCGGGCGTAGTAAGTGCTGACTGGCTGCAGGCGGAAATAACGCCGGTAACCCGTGCCGGTTCAACATCTTATACCTGCAAGGTATCGAAGAAAACAGGTTATTCTGGTTTTGTTTTCCCGAAAGCCATCGTTTTATTGCGCAGCAAGGCCGGCCGCGAGGAAAGCCAGTTTGTGGTGCAGGCAGCGCTGGGAGTACCCACAATAGCGGCTGCGGCAGCTACCCCGTCAACTCCGGTCGATGCCAATACCTACACGGCAGGCACTGAATCACCGGATGTAACAACCGGCACACTCAGCATGCAGAAACAGGCAAATGCCAGCACGACTTCTTCCATGAAACTGACTGTAACCGCCAAAGGCGGCAGCCGCATTGTCGGCCTGCCTGCATGGCTGAAGGCGGATAAGACAACTGGTTCTGACACCGAAGCCGTGGATTACACATTTACACTGGACCAGAATGCCAAAGGATTCCCCACAGGAGCATTCCCGGCAGAAGGAGCAGCCACCTTCGAGATACAGAACTTGTCGGATGCGACAAAGAAGGTGACGGTAACGGTGAATGTAACGGAAGATACACCATCTACACCCTAAAGTATAGAAGAATCAGAAGGGCTTATCCCAAGCCCTTCTAATACATTCTTTTAGGCACGGATTACACAGGATTACACGGATTGTTTACTAATTCAAACCGTGTAATCTGTGTAATCCGTGCCTAAATCATATTATTACGTTAGCATGAATACGTCTTCGGAATAAATGCGTAACTTTGCACCCGATATAGATATAAAGAAATAGGTGTAATATGACAGGACAAAAGGCGCCCACAGCGTTGGGTACAGAAGAGATCGGGAAACTATTGATGCAGTATGCCGTGCCGGCAATCATCGCCATGACGGCTTCTTCCTTATATAATATGGTAGACAGTATCTTTATCGGTCACGGAGTAGGTACGATGGCAATTTCGGGATTGGCGCTGACTTTCCCGCTGATGAACCTTGCTGCGGCATTCGGTTCGCTGGTGGGCGTGGGTGCATCGACCTTGATTTCCGTGAGGCTGGGGCAGAAGGACTATGACACGGCGCAGCGGGTGCTGGGCAATGTGTTTGTACTGAACCTCATTTTGGGGCTGGCATTTACGGTGGTAACGATGATTTTCCTCGATCCTATACTTTACTTCTTCGGTGGCAGTGACGAGACGGTGAGGTATGCCCGCGAGTATATGCAGATTATCCTGCTGGGAAATGTCATTACCCACCTCTACCTGGGGCTGAACGCGGTGCTCCGCTCTTCGGGACATCCGCAGAAGGCGATGTATGCCACTATCGCCACGGTGGTTATCAACACGATACTCGACCCTGTGTTTATCTACGGCTTCGGCTGGGGCATACGTGGAGCGGCGATTGCTACGATTGTGGCACAGATTATTTCGCTGATATGGCAATTCAAGATATTCAGCAATAAGGATGAATTGCTGCACTTCCACCGCGGCATCTTCCGCCTGCGGCGCAAGATTGTGATAGATTCGCTTGCTATCGGTATGTCTCCCTTCCTGATGAACCTGGCGGCGTGCTTCATTGTGATTGTCATCAACCAGGGATTGAAGCGGCATGGTGGAGACTTGTCCATCGGTGCGTTCGGCATCGTGAACCGGTTGATATTTATCTTCCTGATGATTGTGATGGGACTGAATCAGGGGATGCAGCCCATTGCGGGGTATAACTTCGGTGCACAACAGTATGCACGGGTGTCGCGGGTGCTGAAACTGACGATTATCTTTGCTACGATTGTTACTACCACCGGCTTCCTGATGGGTATGCTTGTGCCCGATCTGGCGGTTTCCATCTTTACTTCGGACGAGGAATTGATAGCCCTTTCGGCACGCGGACTGCGTGTGGTGGTGATGTTCTTTCCCATTATCGGCTTCCAGATGGTGACTTCCAACTTCTTCCAGAGCATCGGTATGGCGAGTAAGGCCATCTTCCTGTCCCTTACGCGGCAGATGCTGTTCCTGCTTCCGGCATTGATTATCTTGCCCCGTTTCTTTGGTGCGGCGGGGGTGTGGTACAGTATGCCGGTGTCCGACCTGCTTGCCAGCATCGTGGCTGTGGTGATGCTGACGAGCCAGTTCCGCAAGTTCAAGCGGGCGGCAGGCTGAAGCCTTTACCGGTATTCTTCTTTTCTGTACCGGGGATTTTGCCTGGTTCCTGAGGTTTTGTCTGGTTCGCTTTGTTAGCAATCTCTTTCTCGAAATTGGAGCGTTGCAGGGTGCGGAGCATCTGGTCCCGTTCACGAATTTGGCAGGCGAGTTTGCGGTCGTATGCCCGTTTGGCTCGGATGCACTCTCGCAACTGGATGATTAGAGCAATCAACAATGAGAGGCTTACAATCAGTGTGATGAATACAATGTAATTCTTCATATCATTGGGTTATTTGTAAATAGTTGTGCAAATCTTGCTTTTTCTGCGCAAAAATCTATTGCATTTTGTCCCAATTTTGTTGCATTTTGTCCCGGAAGTGCTGTTTTGAAATAAAATATAGGGTTTACTCTTGCTCTTTTGCCATTTTTCGGTACGCCGAAGGGCTGATGCCGTATTCCTTCTTGAACAGTCGATAGAAAGTGCTTGGTATGTTGAAACCACAACTGTAGGCAACGGATTCAATGGTCAATTCAGGATGATTGCCAAGCAGCCGGCGGGCTTCTTCTATCTTCATAGTGCGTATGTATTCCATAGGAGATTTTCCGGTAACGGCTTTCACTGCTTCGGATAGTGTGTTTTTGTTCGTGCCGAGGGCCGTAATAATCTCATCGCGGTTGATATCTACATTATTGATGTTATCACCGGTAAGCAGATAATCCCGCAGTTGTGTCACCAAGTCGAACTGCTCGCCGGTATAGGAGAGTGTACCGTTCTGCATCGCCCATGATAGCTCGTCTGTCAGGCGGTCCTGCTCTTTGATTTGTTTGTATAAGTTGCGATTCTTGTTCGTAATCACCCGGTTGTAGTAGAAAACGCAGGCCAAAAGCACCGTTAGGATCAGGCAGGCGCCCAGTGCGAAAAGGAAATAGTGGAAGTTGCGTTTCTTCTCGGAAATGTGCTTGGCCACTTCATACTGAGTGCGCAGTTCGTCGAACCGTGCATTGACTTCTGTATCGGACAACTCCTTGTTGGTTGCGACGATTTTTCGGTATATGTCCAATGCTTCGTTCACACGTCCCGCCCGGACCAGGATTTCCATCTTTACCTCTCTTGCCAGATTGATGTCAAATTCCGATTCACTGACTTTGGCCATGGCGCTGTCTATGCAGGCAAGCGCTTCATTATATCTGCCGCGCGATTGGAGAATCAATGCCTTTGCCCGCAATGTTTCAAAATTATGAATGCTGTTATTGGCGATCTTCTCCAGTTGGGTTAGATAGATTTCGGCTTTGTCGTACTGCCGGGTATCTATATAATTGTTCATCAATGCCGTGTTGAAGTTCACACGGGCGGCAATGTCGGTTCTGCCGATGGCTTTCTCAAAACGGTTGATTGCCTTTTCGTATTCGGGGACCAGTTTCAGGGCATCGTCGTACCGTCCTTGTGCGCGGAGTGACATACACAGAAACGCGTATGCCTGTGTCAGGATGTTGTCGTACCCGGAGACTTCCCATAGCATGGCGATGGACTCCCGGAGGCACTGTTCCTGCTCCTTCCATCTCTCCTGGATGTTGTAGATGGTGGAGGTGGTGTAGAGTGCGGTGGCCATGCCCGCCTTGTCATTCTGTTCTTTGGCCTGGTTGTACATGTTTCGGGCTTCTTCCGACGCCTTCTCATAGTCTCCTTTCAGGTTGTAGAGGGTTATCAGTTGCATGTGTATCTGATAATAGAATCTCCACATCTTATTCTTCTTATAGAAATCAAGGCAATCGGGTATTTTGCTGATGGCTTCGTCGTACTTACCGCCATTTACCAGGGCTATGATGAGGTTGCCGTATACCATTCCCTGCGCACTGATATTTCCCTGTTTGACGGCTTCGGCTTCGGTCTGGTCGAATAAAATCTTCAGCGTGTCCATCGCTTCCTGATTGTTTACGTCCGGCATATACAATTCATACAATCTGCTATATGCTTTCAGTTTGGCTTTGCCTTCGGACTGCGCAATGACGCGGCGCAGGGAGTCTTTCAACTGCTGATGCCGGTTTTGTGCCGGAGCGGGCAGAATAAAACAGAGGATGAGGAAATATAAAATAGCAGTAATACGAAACGTTTTTTTCATCTTTCTGGGCTGATTAGTGTACCGGTCTCAAAAATACGTAAAATAATTGTTTGGCAAATAACTTTTCTCTTTTTTTGTTTCTTTCCTATTAATCCTTACTTTTGCTATTCAGTAAACCAATACAGATTGAAACTATGGACAAGAAATATGTTGTAAATATCGGTCGTCAGTTGGGCAGTGGCGGACGTGAAATAGGAGAGAAGCTTGCCGCCCGTCTGGGGATTGATTTTTATGACAAGGAATTGATTAACCTCGCTTCCGAAGAGAGCGGGCTTTGCCGTGAGTTCTTTGAGAAAGCCGATGAGAAAGCATCACAAGGGATTATCGGTGGCCTGTTCGGAATGAGATTCCCCTTTATAAGCGATGGAGCCATACCCGCCACAAACTGCCTGAGCAATGACGCGCTGTTCAAAGTGCAAAGTGATGTCATCCGAAAGCTGGCGTCGGAGAAATCCTGCTTATTCGTGGGACGCTGTGCCGACTATATTCTGAGAGAGAATCCCCGTTGCGTCAATATCTTTATCTCCGCTTCGAGCGAAGACCGCATTGCCCGCCTCTGCAAAATGCATTCCATTACGAAAAGTGCGGCGGAAGAAATGATGAATAAAGCGGATAAAAGGCGCTCGGAGTATTACAACTATTACAGTTTCAAGACCTGGGGAGCTGCCGCGACCTATCATCTTTGTATCGATTCCTCGGTACTGGGAATAGAGAAGACGGTGGATTTTCTGGAAGAGTTTGTGACTCTGCGGCTTGGGGAGTAGAATAGTTTTTATTGATATAGCATATCATCCTGTCATTTAAAACGAAGCGAAGAATCTGTTTCCTTATATATAAGGAGAATAGATTCTTCGCTTCGCTTTTTTTAGTATGATCGTGAATACTTCTACATCATTGTCAGCAGTATCATCTGCCCTGCGAGGATACGCAGGAACATGGTCAACGGATATACTGTGGAGTATCCTACGGATGGAGCATCGTTTCCTGCTGCCTGGTTTGAGTATGCCAGTGCGGGAGGATCGGTGTTACTGCCGGCAATCAATCCCATAAGGGTGAAGTAGTTGATCTTGCAGTAAAGACGGGCGATGATGCCGATAATAAGCAGCGGAAGGACTGTTATCAGGAAACCGTAGCCTACGTATAGTAAACCGCTTCCCTCTACCACCGTCTGCACAAAGTGCTCACCGGCTTCGATACCTACACTCGCAAGGAAAAGTACGATACCTATTTCGCGAAGCATCAGGTTGGCACTCATAGTGGTATAAGTGACCAGTTTGAGTTTATGCCCGAAGCGTCCGATAAGGATGGCTACTACCAGCGGACCACCTGCCAGGCCCAACTTCACCGGAGTAGGCATGCCCGGGAATGCGATAGGCAGACTTCCCAGCAGGATACCCAGGAAGATACCCACGAAAATCGTAACAATATTAGGTGTATCCAGTCGCTTCAACTGATTGCCCAGTACGCCTGCCACGCGTGCTACCGCATCTTGCTGGCCTACTACCATCACGCGGTCGCCCACTTGCAAGGTCAGGTTCGGGTCGGCAAACAGGTCCATACCCGAACGGTTGACGCGGGTTACGTTTACCCCGTACAGGCTGCGGAAGTGAAGGCTTCCCAGCTTCTTGCCGTTGATTTCCGACTTGGTTACCAGGATGCGGCGCGAAACCATCGGAGTGTCTTGCTTCTCCCAGTCCATCTGAATCTCCTTACCGATGAAAGCGGCTACCGCTTCGGCATCTTCTTCGGAACATACGATGAACAACTGGTCGCCGATATGGAATTCGGTATCCTGGTTCGGGATGCTGACATGGCCTTCGTGGCGGATGCGCGAACATACGAATGGACGTCCCAGGAAATCTTTTACCTGAAGCAGCTTCTTTCCGTCGAGAGATTCGTTGCGTACTTCGAGATGCAGCATATGAGGCATATGTTTCATGTCGGCTTCCTGTGTATTGAGCTCTTCCTCTTCTTTCTTGAGGTTCACGCGGCAGATGTACCGCACGGCAATAATGGAACCGATGATACCTACCACACCGAGCGGATAGGCGCAGGCATAACCCAATGCGATGGGATCTCCCGTATAGTTAAGCTGATTAAGCGCTTCTTGTGCGGCACCCAAACCGGGAGTATTGGTCACGGCACCGTAGAGGATACCTACTATCATAGGCAAGTCTATGCTTCCGTCCAGGAAATAAAGTCCCAGCGCCACTGCAATGTTCAGCGCCACGATACCTACGGCGAGCATATTCAGCGTCATACCCCCCTTTTTGAAAGAAGAGAAGAACGACGGCCCTACTTGCAGACCGATGCAGAATACAAACAAAATTAAACCGAACTCGCGGATGAAGTGCAGAATGTGTGTTTCACCCGTAAAACCGAAGTGCCCCATCAGGATACCGGCGAAGAGTACGAACGTAACGCCCAGTGATACCCCGAAGATCTTGATCTTGCCCAGCAATACTCCCACAGATATCACGAATGCATACAAGCAAACGATGTGGGCTACGGATGCAGG
>ENA-UEQB01002702-UEQB01002702.1-human-gut-metagenome-genome-assembly--contig:-NODE-2702-length-12257-cov-6.039819_pt1 | contig 12257 bp, 8 predicted proteins | sample MGYA00242901_ERZ507918 | MGnify/ENA primary metagenome ERZ507918 (study PRJEB26167, sample SAMN06115405) | human gut metagenome | host: Homo sapiens | place: China:Sichuan | collected 2016-04-06... | reverse complement strand
AGTTGCCGCTGTTCATCCCATCCGGGCACCAATCGCCCTATGGCATTGACTACCCGATGACAAGGAAGGCTTAAACCGGCAGGTACCTGCTTCAATGCACGCCCCACCATACGTGAATATTGCGGCATCCCGAGCAAAGCGGCAATATCACCATAAGTAACAACGCTACCGGCAGGAATTTCACGCACGACACTGTATACTTCATTGCAGAAAGTTTCGGACAAATTAGATTTATTTTCTTTATAATCTTTCATGGGTGTATCGCTTTTATGCAGCAGGTTCTTTTATAATCCGCTTCTTTTTAAAAACTCCGTCGGGCTTTCGCCGAACTGTTCTTTGTAGCATTTCGTAAAGTAGGAAGGTGACGTAAAACCCACTTCATATCCAACCTCTGCTATCGTCATGTCCGAAGAGGCCAGCAGCGAAGCCGCTTTCTTAAGCCGTGCCATGCGAAGCAGTTCGTTCGGCGCAAAATTGGTGAGCGACTTGATCTTCCGGTAGAGCTGAACACGGCTCAGCCCCATCTCCTTGCCCAAATCTTCCACATTCAACTCCGAATCACCCATCTTTGCTTCAATCAGGGACTTGAACCGTTCGACAAAATCTTTATCCATATCGCAGATATCCTCTTTGGCCAATGTCTGCCGGTCGCCAAAGAACTGCTTCATGCGCCGTCGCGACTCAATCAGATTGCGGATACGGGTCAGCAGCAACTGCGAACTGAAAGGCTTGGAAATATAAGAATCGGCTCCTCCGGCATATCCCTGAATACGCTGCTCGTCAAGCGAACAAGCTGTCAGCAGGATCACGGGAATGTGGCAGGTCTGCAATTCCCCCTTCAACCGCCGACAACATTCGATACCATCAATCCCCGGCATCATCACATCGGAGATGATGACATCGGGAACATACTTCATCGCTTTACGGATTCCTTCGGTCCCGTCCGCAGCTTCGATGACGGAGTACTCCGAATTGAGTAATGTGTGCACATAAGCACGGATGTCAGCATTGTCGTCGATCACAAGTACAGAAGGTTTGGACGGATCATTGAAGTTCTCCGCTTCATCCTCCCGGAGCAGGTTATCCACCCGGTCCGGAGCAGATGCCTCCACCGGAGCAGATGCCACGCCGGTCTCCGCTTCGCATGTCCGCACCGGCAAATCGACGGTAAAGACAGTTCCCTGCCGTTCGTCACTCTCCACCTCGATGATTCCGCCATGTATCTCGACAAACGCTTTTACCAGTGCCAGCCCGATACCGGAACCGGTATGATGCCTGTCGATCTTATAGAAACGGTCGAAGATGCTGCGGATATGTTCTGCCGAAATCAGACTCCCGGTATTGGCGACCGTAAAACGGAAGAAAGGAGTGCCCTCTTTCTGCAAAGCCGAAAGCCGGACAGTGACTTTACCATTCTCGGGGGTGAACTTAAACGCATTGCCCAACAGATTGAAGTAGATACGCTCCATCTTCTCAGCATCCGCCAGAGTGTGGTAATCGGCACCGGGCATGCTGTCGAACGAAAAATGGATATGCTTCCGCCGGGCGGCTGCCTGAAACGAATCGTTCCACTCTCCGAAACACTGCAACAAGTTGAACGGGACCGGGGTAAACTCCATCTTTCCCGTCTCGTATTTGCGAAAATCGAGTATCTGATTGACCAGACGCAACAGGATCTGTACGTTGCGCTGCACCAGCAACAACATCCTGCGCCGGTCACCCTCCAATGACGGGTCGGCCAACAACTGCTCCACCGGATCGGCAACCAAAGTGAGAGGGGTGCGGAAGTCATGTGAAATGTTGGTAAAGAAAACCAGTTTGGCATGTGTGGCTTCCTCCAGTTGATGGGAAAGTTCTATCAGTTGGTCTCTCTGCTCTTCCAGTTGCTCCTTCTGGCGGGAAAGTTCCCGGTACAGGCGATTCTTGGAACGGAGAGATTTATACACGACAATCAACAATCCGACGATCAACAACAGGATGACAAAGCCCCCATACAGCACCACCTGCTGCGTGGCCACCCGCGAAAGATACGTCCCTACCCGGCTGTTGAGCGTCTCGATTTTTCCATCCAACTCGCTGATATGGGCTGTCTGCAATTCCATCACGTGCGCATTTACCGCGTCGACTACTGCTGTCTTCAGTTTTGTCTCCCGTTTAAAAGGTTTCTTTTGCAGAATATCCATCGCCAGCTGAACCACCTTGTCTCCTTCGGTGGGATAAATGAAGGTAGCATCCAGCACGCTGTCCAGTACCAGTTCCACTCCGTTACCCTTGCCGGGCAGAGCATCGATACCTACAAACAGCATCTCCTCCTCACGTCCCAGACGTCTGGCAGCCTGATAAGCACCGGCGGCCATACGGTCGTTCATCCCATACACGGCATCAATCTCCGGAAAACACTGCAAGAGGGAATCCATCTTTATTTCGGCAGGCTGCCTCAACCAACCCGCATCTTCCCGGGCAAGCAAGGTGATGCCCGGATACCGGCTGATGGCACTCATAAAGCCTTGGTGACGTTCGATGGCAGGAGTGGAACCGACAAGTCCGCTCAGTTCGACTACTTTTCCGCGCCCCTTCAGGCGATGGGCTATGTAATTGCCGACGGCTTTGCCCAACTCGTAATTGTCGGCTCCGATGTATGCGGTATATTTATCGGAAAGTATCCTGCGATCCACCATAATCACCGGAATACCTCTATCGAAGGCCTCCTCCACAACGGGAGTGAGGGCCATTCCCTCGTTGGCAGCCACAATAAGCAAGTCTACCTTCTGCCGGATGAAGTGACGTATATCTTCTATCTGTCGCCGGCTGTCGTCATTCGCCGTACGCGTCTCTACCTCTACGCCTCCGTAAAATAAGGCTTCGCGCTGTATCTCGTCATTCATCTTATGCCGCCAGGTATCATCGCTGCATTGCGACACGCCGATGACGTACCGGGGAGCATCATGGCTACACGAGACAAGCAGTCCCGACAAAACCAGCCCAAGCAAGAAAAGTACACGTTTCATGGTTGGTTATTACATAAAAGGTTCCGGAGGCAAATATAACAATTTCCCTCCGAAATCTTCCATCCGGCCGGTTTAAAACCAAGACGGATGTGTGTCAAAACTCACCACAGAGGACACAGAGTAACACAGAGATGATTTTAAATCGTTGGTTATTAAAAAGACTCTGTGATACTCCGTGATACTCTGTGGTGAAAAGAGTTATGACACATCCCCACGACTCTATCAACCAATCAATAACCCTATATAAACCAACACATTAATCATCTAAACGATTTCTCAGAGCATCCGGTAGTACGGGCATCGCACCGCTTTGTGTACACACGTAAGCCGACACTTCCACTGCCAGTTTGTGTGCCTCGGGTATACTCTTTCCTTTCAGAACAGATGAGCAGAAAGCTGCCGTGAACGAGTCACCTGCCCCCACAGTATCGGCAACCGGCACTTTCGGGGTTTCCTGGAAAGAGACCGCACCGGGGGTAAATACATAACTACCGTTCGTACCGCATGTCAGGATCAGCATCTTCAGATTGTACTTGGCCAACAGAATCCAGCATTTATCCTGAAGGTCGATGCCCGGATAGCCGAACATACGGCTGATGGTAACCAGCTCCTCATCGTTAATCTTCAGCACGTTACACTTCAGGAAAGATTCGCGCAACACTTCCCTGGTATAGAAACTCTGGCGGAGATTGATATCGAATATTTTCAACTGTCCATCCATGTCGGGCATGGTGTCGAGGAAGCGGTTGATGGTGGCGCGGCTCACCTCGTTGCGCTGTGCCAGCGAACCGAAACATACGGCCCGCGTGTTCAGTGCCAAACGCTTCAAATCGTCCGTGAAGGGGATATTGTCCCATGCTACGCCTTCCTTAATATCATAACACGGCACTCCTTCACCGTCAAGAGTCACCTGCACGGTTCCTGTCGGATAATTGACCCGCTCAAGCTGGTGCTTCAACTGTTTTTCCCGGAATACTTCCAGAATTTCATCTCCCAGCTCGTCATTTCCCACCGCACTGACCACACGGCTGTCAAAGCCAAACTGCGACACATGATAAGCAAAATTAGCCGGGGCTCCCCCGATTTTCTTTCCTTCGGGCAGCACATCCCAAAGTGCTTCGCCCATTCCTACGATTATATTGTTCATGGCATGAATTGGGAAGCCTCACCTCAGGAAGGTGTGTCGGAACTCATATTCACCATAGATTACACAGATAAATATCCATTAGCTATCAACAGATTAAGTTCTCTCTGTGCTACTCTGTGGTGAATTATAACACACCCTCAAGGTTACCGCTTCATTATGGTTATTAAATAAATTACTTTCTGATTCTCAATGTATAGAACATCAGATAGAGTACCCCGACCGTCATCACGGCCACGGCTCCGCTCTGTCCCACTGCATCCGAAGCCACTCCCATTGCCAGCGGGAAGATGGTTCCTCCGAAAAGTCCCATAATCATCAGGCCGGAAACCTCGTTCTTCTTGCCCGGCATATAAAGTAATGCCTGCGAGAAGATGATAGGAAATACATTGGAATTTCCAAACCCGATCAGGGCGATACAAACGTAAATCATCGTCTGATCCTGGAAAATAAACAACCCTGCCATAGCCGCCAGCATACACAACACGCTGATGGCGAAGAAGGTTTTGGCTGCCATCTTCTGCAAAACAAATGCCCCCAGAAAACAACCTGCCGTACGGAAGATGAAGTAGAGACTGGTTGCAAACCCGGCATCTGCCAGAGTCATGCCCAGACGTTCCATCAAAATCTTCGGTGCTGTGGTATTGGTGCCGACATCGATCCCGACATGACACATAATGCCCAGAAACGAGAGCAGGATGAAAGGTTTGCCCAGCAAAGCCAGACACTGCCCGAAAGTGGAGGGTTTACCCTCTTCAGGCTCCTCGGTGATCTGCGTGGCATTGAGCATCAGGATGGCAGCGATTGCCACCACCATGTAGATGGGGAACAGTACCCGCCAGCCCAGATCGAAGGTAGGGATAGCCTGCGTAGCTCCCCACATAGCGATGTAAGGGGCAAGGAAAGAGGCAATGGCCTTTACGAACTGCCCGAAAGTAAGGGTGCTTGCCAGGCGTTCACCGCTCACGATGTTGGAAAGCAGCGGATTGAGTGATGTCTGCATCAGTGCGTTGCCGATTCCGAGCAACGAGAAAGAGACCAACATCAGCAGATAGCTGTCGCCAAAGACAGGCAGCAGCAACGATGCAAAGGTGATCAGCAGACTGAGCAACACGGTCTTTTTACGCCCGATGCGGTTCATCAACATTCCCGTAGGCACCGAGAAGATCAGAAACCAGAAGAACACGAGCGACGGAAAGATATTTGCCTGTGAATCCGTCAGTCCTAAATCTGCTTTCACATAGTTGGAGGCAATGCCCACCAAGTCTACGAATCCCATGGCGAAGAAGCAGAGCATCACCGGGATAAGTTTCATGTAAGAGTTGTTTTTGGTATTTTCCATGATATGTTAATTTAAAAAAAGCAGATTTAAGCTACAGCCTGTACACCCTGCACTGGCTGACCTTGAAAGCTCCCCCACGGCTATAGAAACTCATCTGGTTATAGGGAGTTGTGGGGAATATCAGGTTTGTCATGGCAATCTTTCCACCGTTCAGAAAGATTTCCACCGAACATTTATCAACAAAGATATCCAGTTTATAGCTGTCGGCCTTCTTCACCGGAGCCCAGGTACCCAAGGCAAAATCGTCCACATAGTTGATGGAGTTCTGCTTCCGGCGGTCGTGTGCCTCGATGGCATGAGGGGCGCTGTCCTTTCCGAAATCTACAATGCCGCTCTTAGTGCGGTCCATCACCAGTTTCTTCTCCGGAAGGCTGATATAGATATCTACATTCTCCCCTTTCTCATTGAACAGTTTCAGTCCCATGATTTCCGCCGAACCGGCAGCCAATTCCAGCTCTATCTCGTAAGCTCCCCGGTTATCGGCCAGCAGTGAATCCACATGATAGGCGTCCGCCACCTCAAAGGCCGGGATCTCCCGCGACTCCTTACGCAGCGACTTCGTCTCTTCCACCGGAGCGGCAGCCATATAGATATCTCCATCCTGAGTATAAAGGCTCAGTTCGCGAGGCAACGCATTGGCACTACGGAACTGGCGGGTAGGCACAATATTAGCATACTGCCAGTTGCTCATCCAAGGCACGGCAATCGTACGGTCACCCGTATTCGAGAAGCAGACAGTCGCATAGTGATCTTTTCCCCAGTCGAGCCACTTCACCGTTTCCGGCTTATTGTCGCAAACAAATTTCTCGCCGTCAAAATCACCGATAAAGTACTGAGTGGCACTTCCACCGAAGTAGCATCCCGGATTCACGTTGACTATCAACGCCCATTTCTTATGATTCGGATCACCGTCCACCGGAAGTTCCACCATATCGGGACACTCGAACTGACTGGGCTGAACACCGTAGCCTTCGCCCCAACCGCTCATATACGTCCAGTCCTTCAAGTTCAGTGACGAATAGAAACGCATCTCTTTATCGGCCGATACCACCATCACCCACTTCTGATCCGGAGCATACCAGAACACTTTCGGATCGCGGAAGTCCTTCAATCCGTCAAACGGAGTCAGGATGGGGTTCTTTTCATATTTGGTAAACGTACGACCGTTATCGGTGCTGTAAGCCATACACTGTATCTGTCCGTTCTTGTCACTGGCCGAGGTATAGAAAGAAACGATGGTACCTGCGCCGTAACCGGCTGTATTGGCATCGTCCACCACCGAACTTCCGGAGAAGATATGCCCTAACGTATCGCGGGCAAGCGCCGGTTCCAGATGTTCCCAGTGTACCAGATCCTTACTTACCGAATGCCCCCAGTGCATGTTGCCCCACATAGAGCCGTAAGGGTTATACTGATAGAACAGATGGTATTCGCCATCCTTGTATACCAGCCCGTTGGCATCATTCATCCATCCGTAAAGCGGAGTATGATGATAGACAGGACGGTATTTGTCCGTATTGGCGGTATCAAACGTATCCGAGAGTTTGAGCTCTTTCCAGCACAAGGCATCTTTCGGTAAGTGGCGGATGCGCACAGCTACTTTTTTCTCTCCTTCAGGTAAGGCGTAAGGGACGAAATAGTCCACCTTCGCCCTCGACAGGCGCACGTCCATCTCTACCGGAACCGAATCTGACGCAATGCAAACCTGCGCTTCGGGAGTCTGTTCTTCGATGGGCAAAAGTAAATATCGGGTAGGATTTGTAATATGAATTACGGTAAGGCTGTCGCCTTCTTGTTCAAATGTCATTTCAGATTGTGAGCTCTGGCAAGACGAAATTCCGAGTAAAACAGCCAAAGTGCCGATCACTCTTCTACTTACATTCATAAAAGTTGTTTTCATGATAACAGGATGTTTTTTATTAGTAATGCAATAGCTGTGTTTACGATGGCAAAGATAGCGGAGTTATCTGCCACCGGCTATTATTTTTGTTTCAAATAGTATAACGATTGATACCAAACCGCGTCAGAAACGAATGCTGGCAGCAAATTCCACGGTAAACGGACGAATATAGCTGCCTGCCATCCAATGACCGTTATAGGATGCCGCGTCTTTTTTGTCCACCAGTTCGGCACCGGCAATACTTCCTTTGGCTCCGGTCTGATTGAGGAAATTAACGACTGTGGCACTCAATGCAAGATGTCTGTTCACCGTCCAGTTGACACCACCGAAAGTTTCCCAACGCCCGTTGAAGTAGTAAGCATTTTTAATGTTAGCGTACGTCTTGCTGAAATAGCGGAAGCTGGCCCAGACTCTGAGGTCGTTCGTAATGTTGTAGCTGGGATCGAGTTCGACAAGCACTTTCGGAATCTCCGTCACAATATTTCCCGTGGCATTGATTTCACCTATCGTACCGTCCTTGAAAGTCACACTCGTTTCATATTTCTTGTAAGTCGGGCTTTGGTAGGTAAACAGGAAATGGAAGTTGAAGCCTTTGAACGGTTTGATCACTGCATCCGTCGTCCAGCCGATGGTCTTGATGTCATAACTCAACGGAGCGGCAAGAATCTCGGTCCGGTCATTCGGATTAATCAGATTGAGCGTCGAGTTATTGTTTGTTTTCGAAATGTAGGAAAACAGAGAAGTCAGGCTAATCCAGTTCGTGTTATAATAGACCCCGGCACGTCCCAGGGGAACGGATATTTTATCGGTATTGGGCATTGTGGCAGGTGCAAAGTTCGACAAACCGGGACGTTGTGTATTGTAAGTAAAGTCGGCGGTGAAACCGAACTCCCGGGTCAGTTTATAGGTAGCGGCGGCAGTGAATGCCATGTTCATCCAGTCGTAATCGAAAGGGCGGGGTGTAATCCTGACTCCTTTATCGGATACGGCGCCCAGATAATAATCTGCGAAACGACCTACGGCATTTCCTTCTGCGTCATACACAGCCGCATTCTCTCCTTCCAGATGCTGCCATTCCAGACGTGCACCATAATATACATTCCATTGGGGAGAAATATCCCAGTCGTGGGTGGCATAAACAGCTAACTTGTTTTCGTGCCCTTTGTAGTATTCCGAAGCATTTTTATTGAAATCGTAGTACACGCCGTCCGTATTCCCCTCACGCACCAGACGCTCGGGATACTCTTCTACCGTATGGTCGTACATGGTTGTGTTCGAAGCATAATCCACTTTGTAGTGCCATTCGTTCACACCGAGCCTCCAGGTCATATTGCGATATTGGCGTGAAAGTTCGGAAGTGGCGAAGAACTCGTCAATCGTCCCCCGGTTAAAGCAAGACATGCGACTTTGCACATACCCTTCATACGGTTTCAACGTACCGTCCGTTCCTTTCAGAAAATAGCCGGCGGAGGCATCCTTCTGTTCCATGGCCATCGGGGTCTGATAGACATACGAACCCAAGGCATGATCATACTTCAGGTTAACCTTCCAGTTCAGACCGTTGTCCCAAGTATAGGTATTGAGCAAAGTCAACTGGTTTCCTTTATTCAGAGTGGCATCATAAAGATTGGTCTTTTTCAGCTCCCCCGTACGCATATCACGATAAACCATTTCTCCCGTGGCAGGCAGGTAAGAACTTGTTCCGAGGCTGAATCCCGGTATTTCTTTCACGCTGCCGTCTCCAACATAGATGAAAGGAGCGGAAGTCGTTTCATTACTCGGCCAACGGCTGTTGCTGTAGTGATAGATGGCCGACAGCTGTCCGCGCCCTTCGCTATAATTCTTGGTCAAGGCTGCTTTATAGATTTGAGTGCGGTCCTGATTGGAAGTAAAGCGCAGTTTGAAACTGCCCGGGTCAAAGTTCTGGTAGACACTTCCACTGTAAAACCAGCCTTTCCCCATACCACCGCTGATATTGGCATCGAACTGCTGCTTGCCAAAGTGGTTGGTACTGTAATTGACGATTCCACGGAATTTCTCAGTTCCCAACTGAGTAAAAGAGTTTACGGCATAGCCGATATTTCCGGTAGTAATAGCGGTTTCGGAGATTTTTAGCAGCCCGACGTGTCCGAGACTGCTGTCTCCACGCCAGTGCGTATTTACGTTATGCGGATTAGAGGTATAGACTACAGGAAGTCCGTTTTCGAGTACGTTTACGTCTCCACCAGGCAGGCCGATAGAGATTTCGCGGGGACCATTGGCGCTCGAAGCGTTCAGCATAACGTTGCGATTGCCTTCTTCTTTCGATCCGGAAGGTGTCCGGGAAGATTCTTTCTTTTCTTGTGCGGTTGTGAAGCCGGCCATCAGGAAGCAAGCCAGCAACCAAACAACCCTTTTTTTGTTCTTCATCATGGTACTTAAATTTTTTAGTTGATTGAGATTGTTTTGATGTCGCAAAGGAACGCGGAATCCCATTTCTCAACTAAAAGATTTGTTTCAAAGGCTGCTACTTTTGATTCACCGGCACATTACACATTAATTATCAATCGTTTACAAAAACAGAAAAAAGTCAGTTTACAGCAATAAATATGAGATGATACCATTCTTTCTTCAATTGATTTATAGAAAGAACAGATAAAAGAAGATATCAGATACGCAAAATCACTTTCCTTTTCCTTCCAGCAAATCTGCGATCTTCTGCTTCAGGTTCAGTTTCAACATTTCATCCTGTCGCAACTCGATCTCTAAAGTGACCTTTGCATTTCCCATTTTAAATGTCTCCTCTTCATCAACAGGGAGAGCAACTCCTTTTTTTATGGAATATAGAACAGCAAAATCATAATCCAGTGCCAATGACAAACTATACAGCGTATCTGTATCAATGCTCTTTCGTGTCAGCAGATAGTCCACACTCTGTGGCCTCACCCCCAATCTACGGGCAAGTTCGGCTTTTGTCACCTGCCTTTCGGCCATGACCTGTTTTATCACTTCACCTATGTATACATTACTCTTCTTCATATTCTAAATACCATTCAGTCATCCAAAATGCCAATCACGTAAAAATCCCCGACAGCCGTCACGGACACCGGGGAGGTATAAATAAATGGACTTATTTATAAAATCACCCACCCGACCGATAACCTATCGGCCGGATGGAGATAGAGGTCAAAACTTAAATCCGATCTTCAATGTCGGAGCCGCCAAAACACTGTAGTTATGGCTGTCTGCCGACAGATCGCCAAGACCGGCTTGCGGATTATACGTAGTCTTGTTGTACGTATAAGCAAACGGATCGATTTGCGCACCGACGTAGAGAGCAGGAAGAACATAGTAATCGACACCGATAGTCAGGGCGCCACGAAGATTCCAGCTTTCGGCAACCGATTTGCCCATAGAGGTCTCTTCATCATACTTCATTTCATTTTCGCCGTAAGCAAAACCTACGCGAACGCCTGTATACCACATCAGGTTAGGAACACGCTTGATGTTGAAATAACGATCAACACCTGCCGACACATTATAGGCGAACGACTGAGCATCGGCTACGGCACAGTAGTTAGGGATACTCCCATCACCGATCTCCGTATTTTCGTCTATTGTACCGGGAACAGCCGGATAACCGGGGTTATTCGTGAAGCTGACACCGCCACCCAAATTTAGTTTCCACTGATCTTTGAAGAACCAGCCCCCTTCGAAACCAACCATCAGCTTTTTGTCTGCCCAGTTGGTTGAGAGCGCTCTGACTTCATAGTCAGTCAGCAGCCCCGAAGGGGCTGTGACATTTGTGTAACTATTGTATCCAACAGTAGCTGCTACCGTAAAGTCTCCTTTTTTAGGAGTATTGTCTTTACTACAGTTCTGTGCATTAGCTGCAAGACACATCATGGGTAGAACGGCCAACACTAAAAGTCTTTTTATTTTCATACGATACTTTTTTTGATTTGTTGTTTATTTGCCGTTACTGAATATGAAAAATATTACAAAGCAGCAATGGCATCATCCAGTTGCTTTTTATATTTCTCCACAATCTGTCCCTGACTTTTAATCTGAGCATTCAAAGCTTCAATACGATCTACCATATAAGCATGCAAAGCCTCAGCTGTATCGTTTGCACTACCGCTTACAACATAACCTGGATACCATCTCCCAGTCACAGAGTCGTAATAAGCATTATCGCTCCAAGCATAAATAGTTTTAGTACTATTCGCCTTAGCAATATCTTCTTTTGCGTTAGCAATCTGAACATCACAATCAGCAATCAGTTCATCAATATTAGCTGTTGAACTCAAAAGAGTCTGTACATCCTGTTGAGCTGTTTGGTTTGCACTTAACGGCAACTGCGCTGCATCATCAGCGTCACTTGCTGCAACAAAAGCCTCAGCCAAAGTTTTTGCATCAGCAATATCTTTGTCGTATGCGGCTTTCGCATCTGCATTAGCAAACAATGCCACTGCATCCTGAAATGCTTTAAATTCAGCTTCAGCTTCAGCCAATTCTTCTTTTGCAGCCACTAAAGCCTCGTCAGCTCTTTCAATATCAGGTTGCAATGCATCAATCCGTTCTTGAATAGCAGCTTTTTCTGCCTCAGTAGTAGCTGCTGCCTTATCAGCCTCTAATTGTTTTTTCTGTGCAGCATAATATTCTATATTACTATATGCACCTGAAGCCTGTATACCCTTATCTGTATCAGAAGGTACACCTACGATGTTCTCTTTAATATATTTTATTTTATTTTGGAAAGCACCTATATACGATTAAGAAATATGGGCATGGTTTTATGTCGTATTTGTGACGAAAAATCCTACAAGTGTATATTGTTTGAGTAGTAGAATGTTCTAAATGAAATTTAACGGCTATAGATAC
>ENA-UEQB01002701-UEQB01002701.1-human-gut-metagenome-genome-assembly--contig:-NODE-2701-length-12263-cov-4.786558_pt1 | contig 12263 bp, 14 predicted proteins | sample MGYA00242901_ERZ507918 | MGnify/ENA primary metagenome ERZ507918 (study PRJEB26167, sample SAMN06115405) | human gut metagenome | host: Homo sapiens | place: China:Sichuan | collected 2016-04-06... | reverse complement strand
TTATTGGATTGTGTGTTCATCACAGAGAAGCCGGCAGAGTTCGTGCCTATCCATACATCTGTAGGATTATCTTCCACGCTGTTGACAATGGCAATGAACGGATAACGTTCACCGGAGAAATACTTCACACTGTTTTGAGGGAAGTCCGTATCGCGGTTCTTCCATAGCAGCGGACGGCCATCGGGAGCTATTTTACCGGAAATAACGGCAGAAGTGCAGGCAGAAACCGGCTCGCCGTTCCAGATGCTACTTACAAGAAGCAGGGCAAAGAGTATTCGTTTCATAGACGCATCGTTTTATCGTTAGTATTCACAAAGATAGCGCAAACCGAATGCAGAATAAAATGAACTCGTTCATTTTTTATGCTGAGGTGCAGCCTATCTTCGCTTCAAGGCAAAGATAGATAAAACGACTTGAAGAAACGACTACTCTGCCGACAATTCTTTCAATTTATCTTGCAGATACCGCAACTTTGCATTACTCGTACCGTCTTCTATGCAGCGGATAATTCCTTTCTTATCGACCAGTATAGTAACAGGCATACCACTGACCTTAAAAGTATTGAAGAAGAACATTTCATCGGCAATTTGTGTAAACAGGAAAGGACGGTTCTCTACAATCTTCTTGATTTGCTCTGCCGTATTGAAGGTAGTAGCCCAGTAAGTTACGTTGGGAAAGAGTTCCAACCACTTATTCAGTTCCGGCATTTCGCGGATGCAAGGGCCGCAACCTATATACCAGAAGTTCAGCACCAATGGACGTCCGACAACATCAGCATTCGTCCACACCTTGCCATCGGTATCTGTAACATTGAAATCGGGGAAAGGTTTTCCCAGCCACTCGTTGGGCTTCATGGTAGCAAGTGCGGCAACCGGCATTTTCTTCCCCAACTCTCCACGCATGCTCATCAACAGTGCTTCTGCACCCGGAACTTCTTCAGCAGGCGTAGCATACTTCTTAGCCTCTTCCGACAGCACAACACCTTTACGCAGACGCAGTTCGGTAGCTTCATGCCCTTCTCCATCCTGATGGTCAATGATGGCAGAAACCTTGTCCGTACTTATCCCCGGCGGCATTCCATCAAAGAACAACCCATCCACCAGGTAATAATTCTTGTTCGTTGTTTGAGCGGAGCAAAGCCCCGCCCCAACAACGATTAGAAGAAAAAACAGAAAGAGAGAATTTCGTGTCATAGTCTATTTAATTATTCATCTTTCAAAGTAACGGTCAACGTGGGTTCAGCCTTTACTTTGGCAGTTTCCATATTGATATAAGAAACCGACAAGACGGAATTTTTCTCTGGAACAGACATTCTGAACTTTCCATCGACATTGGTTACCGTTCCCATATTAGTGCCTTCCAGCAAAACAGAAGCACCGATAACCGGATTGCCTTCTTTGTCCTGCACCTGACCTTCCACCTTCATATAGCCGGCTTTTTCTGCATTGGCAGCCTTCTTGGTCGTGATATAAATTACGCCGGTACCGTTTTCATCCTTTTTTACGTTGATGCTTTCTATCTGATCGACCGATATCACTTCGTCCATAGACTTACCTTCCAGATCTACTTTCACATTATCTATATAGAAGGTCACTCCCGCAAGGCTTGATGATGCATCGTCCTTATATCCAACGACTGTTATTTCTCCATTCAGCTTGGAACCTATCGGCTCATTCCCTTTCAGCTTGAACACTACCGGCATCGTATATTTCACCGCTACCGCTTGTCCTTTATCCATCGCCGGTTTCCATTTCGGCATGGCCTGCACCAGACGAACAGCCTCAGCATCCAGTGCCTTATCAACCGAACGAAGGACTCTCGGATTCTTTATACTTCCATCCTTATCGACCACAAACTGTACAGTAACCCGGCCTTGCATTCCGGCTTGCCTGGCCGATTCAGGATAGCGCATATTCTTCTGCAGATAATCCAGGCAGGCAGGCACCCCTCCGCCGGGGAACTCCGGCATTTTCTCCGCAACCTCTAAGACGGTAGTGCCATCGCCAACCGGTACCGGTACATACTTCGGCTTCACCGTATCGGCAGGCAAGGCTTTTACGGCAGGCAAAGCCTTCACAACCGGCACTTCCACTGTTTTCTCCATACTTTCTGCTGCTTTTGTTTCTACAATTGCAGCTAAATCGTTAACTTTGACGGTGGAAATCTCTTCAACTTTTTCCGAGATTTCGGGACGGGCAAAAGCTGTTACTGCAATAGCAGCTACCGGAAGTACATAGAGGTACTTCAAACGTGCCCACGGGCTTGATTTTTCTTTTAACATCATAGTGATACGTTTTTTAAGTTTACTGTGATTAAAGCTGTTGGCCATAGAGTAGAGCCTTGTGCCGACAGCTTTTTTTATTAATAATAATTGGTATTGTTTCGCGTCCACGCCTTCCTTTATCACGGTTTCATCCGCTTCGAACTCATGAATATTCTGCAACTCCTGCTTCAGCAACCACGAAGCCGGATTGAACCATTGCAGGAAGATACAAAGGTCTGCCACCAGCAAGTCCCAGGAATGGCGGTTATGGATATGGGCAAGCTCATGAATCAGAATCTCCCGTCCGTCCTCCTCCAAGTCTTTCCGGGAGATAACGATATACTTCATCCAACTGAACGGAGCGATGTCACGGTCGTGCACAATCAAAGTCACGTGTTCATCCTTTCCCGGCATATAATTGTCAATCTGCTCTTTTCGTCCCGACTTAATCAACAGCATCAGCCGTACCAATGAATAAAGATTACGGAAAGCAAAGAAAAGGATTCCTGCCAGATAGACCAGCAATGCCATTTGTATCCAAGTACCGGTGGAACCCTGCACCTGCGCTCCGGCATCCGCCGAGTTCATGGCATCCGCCATCATCAGCAGTTGTTCCAGCGTAAGCATGGTTTGAGTCATTTCCGTCTGTTGCTTCACGCTGACTTCAATCAGCGGCAGCAGGCAGGACAACAGCAAGATGCCCAGCAAGGCAAAACGATTGAACCGATGGAAAGTCTCGCGAGTCATCAGCAGACGCTAAAACAGATAGAATATCGCCAGGCAGATGGATGATTTGAGTATATAAACAAAGAATAAGCCCATAAATTCATTTATATGTTAGAGGTTAGCCTTTTCCTTTCTCTACCTTTTCTATCAGCTGCTTCAGCTCGTCCAGCGAGATGTCCTCTTCCTCTACCAACGATGACACTGCACTGAGGTAGGAGTTGTTGAAGTATTTGCTGATGACATTCTTCAGCGTCCGTTTGCGGAAGTCTTCTTCGCTCACCACGGCATAATACTGATAGGTATTGCCATAGGTGTTGTGGCTCAGAAAGCCTTTGTCCTCCAAACCCCGTACGATGGTAGAAAGAGTATTGAAATGCGGCTTCGGTTCTTCGTAGAACGCCAGCATCTCCTTCACAAACAATGGTCCTTTTTCCCAGAAAAAGCCCATGAGCTCTTCTTCTTTCGCAGTCAATCCTTTCATAATGTTCTTAATCTATTTTATTGAGATATTATATTCTTTATTTCTTGAAACATCTTCTCTTTGGCAGACGGACGCGGCAAGTCTGTCTTCACCAACTTCCCCTCTGCATCGAACAGAAGATAGCGGGGGATGTAGAGCGAACTGTTCAGAAGCCTCTGCAAGTACTCTTCCGCTTCGGAAGTGATGAAATAGTGATAACCGTACAGTTTATATCCCAGTGCATCCCTCTCCCACTTCACCGAGTTATTAGGATTATCCACACTGCAATACAACAGCCTAATGCCCCGGGCATCGAGAAACTCCTTCAACTCTTCCTTATGTCCGAACTCCTTCTTGCAAGGTGCGCAGTAAGTAGCCCATAGGTCAACCAGCACGGGAGTGCCTGCAAAATATTTCTTCACCAGCGCTTCCAAGTCCATAGAGGGGAACGTTTCCAACCGGGTCAGCCCATTGATGTCGTCGCAAATAAACATTCCCAAAGCATTCTCCGTGTTATGCCCCTCGCTCTTCATCCTTTCCAGGAAAGGAAGATAAATACTGGCGGGGAAAGCCTTTTTCAGCTTTTCTATTTTGCTCCGAAAACTTTCATCGTTCATGATTCCCATAATGGCGTACTGCACCTGAATGCCATCGGCATAGCTTTGTTCCTGTATTTCCCTGGGAGCATAGTTGAACCAACTTCTTGCATCCTCCCACAATCCCATGTCGGTATAAGGCGTTTCGGGCAACAAACCTTCTGAAATCAGCCATCCTCTGTCTATTATATTCCGCCGGGCAGACTGTACATCTTTATATATATCCTTACGGGGGTCGTACTTCTCATAGAAATAGCAAAGAATTTCTTTGCGCTCCCTCTCCGTCAGCTTCTTGGCAAGATAGATGTATCCTTTCACAGCCCATGTAAATACCTGGTCGGCTTCCCGCTGAACATATTCAAAGAAGGGCCGGCTTACCTCCCGCTCCCGATACAACTGCTCCATAGGAGTGAAGATGTCAGCCTTCGACTTTTCCAGATCGGCTATCAGTTTCTTTTTCGATTTAGCCTTAGCTATATTCTCCGAGATAGGCACATGTCCCATTATCAAAGCCTTTCCATCGTTATACTCCCGAAGTCCCGCAGCATTATCCCCCTCGAAAGTAACTTCATTATTTACCGAAACAATCAGCCGTACCGTATCACCGGGACAAACCACCAAACGCTTCTTAGGGCAATACTGATTACCGGTAATCATGATAAAACAGGGGTTCGTCCACGTAAAAGTCTTAGTCGCCACCCCTTGCCGAAACACAAAGACATCCGCCGCATTAATATAATGACTGGGGTTATTATCCACCGGACAACCGAAAGACAGAACTGTATTATCGGGACAAGCGGGATTCGAGATAATAACAGTAGATGGTTGCGCCATCGTACAGACTGTGCTGCCTAACATCCATAGCAGCAACAGCCAACCAGTCTTATAACGTGCCTTTGTTATCATAGTGTTTCGTTGTTTTCTGCAAATAACTAAATAATTTAGTTCATAAACTAATATTCTTCGTTAAATATAACTAAAGGCTTTAGTTTAGAGCCAGGCGTTTAACCTTCCGTCCTCAAAATACCTACTTATGGTGATTGCACATCTCGGAGAAAAGCCGTTACTTTGCAGCCTAATTAGAGAATTAAAACAATAAACTGCAATGAATGAGCAACATAAGTACCGCGCCACAGACAAGATGAGCGACCTCATCTGTGACAACTACTCCTTATTAATGGTGATGAGCCGCTTCGGGCTGTCGCTGGGATTCGGAGACAAGAATGTGAAAGACGTCTGCCAGGCGCAAGGTGTAGATTGCCCTACCTTCCTCGCCGTAGCCAACTTCATCAGCGAGGAACAGTATTCCTATACCGGAAAGGAGAACGACTTCTCCATCGCCGCCCTCATGGATTACCTGAAACGCGCCCATACCTACTTCCTCGACTTCAACCTGCCCGGCATCCGCCGCAAACTCATCGAAGCCATCGACTGCTCGGAGACGGACAACGACGTGGCATACCTCATCCTGAAGTTCTTCGACGAGTATGCCAAGGAAGTGCGCCGCCACATGGAGTACGAGAACGAGGCCGTGTTCACCTACGTAGAACAATTGCTCCAAGGGCGCCTCTCCGATGACTACAACATCACGACCTTTGCCAGTAAGCACAATCAAATAGACACCAAACTGAAAGAGCTGAAGAACATCATCATCAAATACTACCCGGAAAAGGAGAACAACAACCTGTTGAATGCCGTCCTGTTCGACATCTTCAATTGCGAACAAGACCTTGCCACCCACTGCCAGGTAGAAGATTATATGTTTGTTCCCGCCGTAGCGCAAATAGAAAGGAAACTGAAAGATGAACAATAATACTTCTTTGAAGATTGTCGTTGCAGAAACTTCGGTTATCATCCGGAGCGGCCTTACGGCCGTATTGAAACGCATTCCCAACCTGAATGCGCACCCCATCGAAGTATCGTCCATGGACTCCCTGCGAAACTTCCTGCACATACACCCCACGGACATCGTCCTCATCAACCCCACTTTCGGCGGATGGTTCGACCTGCCCGCCTTCAAAGCGGAACTGGGGAAAAGCGGCACCAAATACATTGCCGTAGTATGTTCCGTCATCGACAACAATATACTGAAGGAATATGACGAGAACTTCGCCATCTGCGATGACATCGATGTGATAGCCTCCAAAATAAACCATCTGTTGCACACCGAAGAGGAAGAAGAGAAAGACAACGAACAGGAAACCCTGAGCCAACGCGAAAAGGAAATCATCACCTGCGTCGTGAAAGGCATGACCAACAAAGCCATTGCCGACAAGCTGTACCTCTCCATCCATACCGTCATCACCCACCGCCGCAACATCGCCCGCAAGTTGCAGATTCACTCTCCGGCAGGCCTTACCATCTATGCCATTGTGAACAAGCTGGTGGAGCTAAGTGAGATAAAGGACTCTTTATAATGACTGTAAAAGAGGGATTCACCACAGAGGGCACAGAGTCTCACAGAGTTTAGGGAGTTTACCAGAGCCCTAAGGCTAAAAGGCTTGGCTGCACTAAATTAACACAGATTACTTTAAAACTCTGTGCGCCTCTGTGTCCTCTGTGGTGAACTCATTATATCAACGGCAGTATCTCCTCTGCCTCTACCTCGCAATGCTGGAAACACATTTCCTTCTCCGCCTTTTCCTTCGGGAAGGTGAAGTAGGTGCACGTGGCTTCCGTGCAAAGTTCCCCCATACTATTATACAACTGCGCTTCTATGATGGCAATATTCCTCTTCTGCTCCTTCAGCGAGGCACGCAGCACCACATGCGTGTCCTGCGTCGAAATGGATTTCCGGAACCGGGTTTCCATCTTCGACGTCACCCCGGCAGTCTGCAACTTGCGGAACACCACCCAGCCGCAGATTTCATCCAGCAGCACCGACTGTATGCCCCCGTGCAGCGTATTCAGCCAACCCTGATATTCCGGGCGCGGCTTCCAGATGCTCACCACCTCATCGCCGTCCTCATAAAACTCCATTCTTACACCGGCTTCATTGTCGGGCGAGCAGCCGAAACAATTATAGCCTTCCATATTCTTCCACGGGTTGATAATCTTTTTCATAACAGTACCTTCATTGATTCTTCTTGCCACAAATATAGTCAGATTTCGACGGCAACTCACAAGAAAGCAGCCAAATCGTCCAAAAAACAACAGAAAATAAGAAATACGGAGCAATCTTTTTCCGAATCTGCACCGTTTTTCATATCTTCGTTCTTGGTTAACTAAAAAGGAAGCGATGCTGAAAGGAGTCATCATTTGTTTATGCATATTATTCCCCCTGTCCCTGTTTGCCCAGAGCGAAGAGGGCGACTCGCTGTTACGCCACGACCCCGCTTCCCGCTCCCATCGGGGCAGCTTTAAAAAGGCGATAAAGCAGTTCCTCAATTTCAGCGACTTCGATACTACCTATATCAGTCCCAACCGCTACAACTATGCCCTGATGCTCGACCACTTCACCAATTACGAATATTACTCCGTAAGCAGTGCCTCTCCCCAACCCCAGCATCTCCAGTTCTCGCCCAATCCTCATAACAAGGTAGGCGTTTACTTCGGCTGGCGCTGGATATTCCTGGGATGGTCCATCGACACGGACGGACTGTACGGAAAGAAGAACGGGAAGAAGAAGGGAACGGAACTCGACCTCAGCCTTTACAGTTCCAAGCTGGGCGTGGACATTTTTTATCGCCGCACCGGAAACAACTACCAGATACACCGGGCTACGGGCTTCTCCGACCGCGTACCGTCCAATTACTCCGCCGATTTCGACGGTCTGAAGGTAGACATGAAAGGGCTCAACCTATACTATATATTCAACAACCGGCACTTCTCCTATCCCGCCGCCTTCAGCCAGTCCACCAACCAGCGGCGCAATGCCGGTTCGTTCATAGCCGGGGCTTCCCTGTCCGCGCACAACCTGAACTTCGACTATACCAAGCTGCCCGAAGTAATACAGGAGACGATGAATCCGGGCATGAAGGTGAAGCACATCAAGTACACCAACATCAGCCTAAACTTCGGCTACGCCTACAACTGGGTGTTTGCGCGCAACTGTCTGGCGTGCCTCTCGCTCAGCCCCGCCGTTGCCTACAAGACATCGCGCATCAAGAAGGCGGAAGAGCAGACCGATGACTGGTACAAGAACCTCAACATCGACTTCATCCTGCGGGCAGGCGTGGTGTACAACAACAGCAAGTATTTTGCCGGCGCCTCTTTCGTGGGCCGCACATACGACTACTACCGCCACAACTTCTCCCTGAACAACGGCTTCGGCACGCTGCAAGTATATGCCGGATTCAACTTCTATCTGAAAAAGGAATACAGGAAAGAGCGTAGATAATCCGTGCCTAAAATTTATAATTGCACTCTATCCCCACTATATTCCTGTCATCCCCTTTCTCTGCCTGCCAACAATAGAATACATCCGCTTCCCAGCGCGAAGAGAGAGGCAAAGCAATTCCGCCCCGGTAGCGCATCCGCTTCACATCGAAGTGCTCGGCACGAGCCAGACTGTTGTACATCTCCACCGATACATACGGCTCTATCTTGGAATTCCGAAGCTCATAGGCCAGTTTGAGGCGCGAGCGAAGACGCGGATTGCTCTTATCCCCTGCCGCATTAGCCTGAAAGCGTTCGCGCAACGAGATCTTCACCTGTTGTACCCGGGTAGAAACCGTACCGTCGATGTAATAGCGATGCCGGAGTTTCCAGCCGGCATCTACCCGGTTCCGGTAGTGCATTTCATATCCCACCCCGAACTTCAAGAAAGGAAGCACCGTATAAATGCCGCCCACTTCCAGTCCCAGGCGGTCGGTTCTTCCCAGATTATCCATCGTTCGCCATTCCAGTCCCCCGGTAACAGCAAATGCCGGAGCCACTTCATAACTGGCCCCGACATTTGCCCAAGTTGAAAAGTCTTGTGCCCGCAACGGGTGTTGCGACAGGCTTATCAAGACTACAAGCAGAATATACATTCTCCCCTCTTTCACAGTGTTTCTTAGTGTCATATCCTTTGTACGTATTACATAAATTGAGGGTACAAAGCTAAGGATAAATTCTGTAACAAATCTGGAATAAAAGCGTAAAATAGAGTTCCGGCGGTAACCGTCCGTCTACCACATCTCCGCCAGTACCTCAAAGCAAGGGCACTCCTTCACCCGTTCCCAGGGGTCTACGATGCCATTATAATTCAGGTCGGGACTGAGATCACGATGCCCCACCACCCGGGCATCCGGATAATCCTTCAGCAGCCGTGCCACCAGCCGGTGCAACGCCTCTTTCTGCCGTGCGGTGCGCGTATCCGCCGGACGGCCGTTTGCATCCAGCCCGCCCTCGTAACACACCCCGATACTTGCCGCATTATATCCGCGCGCATGCGCCCCCGGCACATCTTCCGGGCGCATCGGCTCGATTAATCCGCTCTTTCGCACATAATAATGGTATCCCCAAGAGGAGAATCCCCGGTAACGGTGTGCAGTGTCCACATCTTGGGCACTGAAATCACTGTCCGCCCTGGTGGCGGAACAGTGAATAATAATCAGTTCAATCTTTCTCATAACGTCAGACATTCATTCCATGCGCCCCCAGTGCGCCCAAAAACGCCGATGCAACGGCAATAATCACTTTCAAAATTTTGTCCCAGGCAGATGATTTTGTTCTCATTGTTTTTTAATTTTTAGGCAAAACTATTCTACTTACTACTAACTACTCACTACTAACTACTTATCAGAGCTTCGCTCCGTTATCCCATCGGATTCTCGTCCAAATTCCCGTCGCCCCCGCTACCGGAACCGCCGCCACCGACCTGGCTGCCCTGCACGCTGCGGGTTGCCACGCGCGTATACGCCACCGTCTTCGCCATGTTCGTCAGCGACTTGCCGGGGCGGAAGATGACGTGCGTTTTCCTGATGAGCGAAGACGTGAAATCTTCCGCCTTCTCGGCGCCCTTGCTGCTGATACCCATTTGCAGCGAACCGAGGTCGCCCAGCCGCACGATGCGTCCCGCCTTCAAGGCACGGTTCGCCTCGTAGATGATGCCTGCCAGCGCAGCGCGCACATCGGTTTCCGTACAAGTGGTACGCCCCGTTATCGCCTCGCACATCTCTTCAAAGTCCAACACACCCGTAGACTGCGCCACGGCATAATACTTGCTCGGTTCTTCCTTCTTGGCAGGGTTCTTGCGAGCCACCACCGAATAATTCATGGATGTTGCCATAAAAAAATAAAAGTTTCGTTCCGAATACCCGGAGAGAAAAAGCCTTTCTCCCATCGTCCGTAGTACAAAGATAGTGCACCCGCCCGCGCCCCGAATCGCCAATGAAGCCTTATGAATTTTGTTGAAAACAATACGTCCAAAAGTTTCCATAAGTCACTTATTTTCAGTAATTTTATAGCTACATAATAAACCAATAAAAATTAAAATGAAACAAGAAGAGAACAGATTTTTGGTGCATACCTACACAAAATCAGAGCTGGCGCACCTTTACAATCCGCAAATGACCGTCAAAAATGCCACACAAGTGCTACGCCGCTGGATACAACACAACCAAGAGCTACACAAAGCATTAATAAGCATGGGATACACCGACCGGAGCCGCAGCTTCACCCCACGCCAAGTGCAACTAATAGTTGACACACTGGGAGAGCCATAAAGCCATTTTCAGATTTTAATATAACTTTCACATAGAATGCAAAAGTTATTTTCCGCTCCAATATATCCATGTTATTTTGACAAACTTTTTAAATTATGAAAATATCTTACTACAAAAACAAGAAACAACCCCCGAGTTTAGAACTGACCGAGTCAGAAGTAATTCACCTTATCCGAGACGATGAAGAGCTGCGCAGAATCATCACCGAAATACGCCAAAGCATGGCGGACAACGACCTGCCTGCCGCCGAGCAGAAGAAAGGCGAACTGCCCGCCGTCACCTTTTCCGCCCGCTTCTCCGGCGGACGGCGATACGACAAGCTGGTGGAGTACATCGGAGAAATCTCCCTGGACTTTGACAAGAAGACGGAAGAAGAGCTGCAACGCATCCGCCGCGCAGTGGAAGGCTGTCCGCACACCCACATCAGCTTCCGCAGTCCGCGCGGCAGCGGCAGCAAAGTCACCGTGCGCACCAGCCTTGCCGACGGCAGCCTGCCCCAGTCACCCGACGAGGTGCGGAACTATCATGCCCATGCCTACGACCAGGTAGCCGCCTTCTACGAGAAGCTCTGCTCCACCGGACTCGACGAAGCCTGCAAGGACATGACGCGCCTCTGCTATCTGTCCCACGACGACGAAGTCTACTTCAACCCCGACGCGCAGGTGTTCGTCGTCAACCCTGCTCTTCCCCTCAGGGAGAAGCCCAAGAGGACGACCGGACGGAAGAAAGGCTCCGTGGAGAAAAACGTCGATGACACCGCCGGCCGGCCTTCGGACCACATCCGCTACACCCCCGGCGAAAGCCGCGCCCTGCTTGCCACCCTGCTCCACCGGCACGACCACAAGGAGACGTACAGCGAAGGAAACCGCAACAACTACCTGTACAAGCTGGCATGTACCTACAACTGCTACGGCATTCCGATGCACGAAGCGCAACTCTTCATCCGCGCCAACTTCTCCGACCTGCCCGCCGAAGAACTGGACTCGGCAGTCACGAGCGCCTACCGCCACACCGAGGAGTTCAACACCCGCAAGCTGTCCACCGCCCAGTGGAATTTCCTGCACATCGAGCAGTACATCAGAAGCCACTACGACACCCGCTACAACCTTGTAAAGCACCGCATGGAGTGCAGCCCCCGTGGCGCCGGCACCTTCTGCGAGCTGGACGACCAGATGGAGAACACCATCTGGATGGAACTGAACGAAGCCGGCTACACGTGCAACGTCAAGAATGTAGGCAACCTCATCTACTCCGACTTCAGCCAGTCCTACCACCCCATCCGCCTGTACATGGAGCAACTGCCCGCTTGGGACGGCATCGACCACCTGGCGCGCCTCGCCCGCAGCGTAGGCACCGCCAACGCCGACTTCTGGCAGAAAGGGCTCACCCACTTCCTCGTCGGTATGGTGGCCGCCGCCACAAGGGACGACATCGTAAACCACCTCTGCCTCTTGCTTTGCAGCAAGCAGAACCTGGGCAAGACCACCTTCATCAACCTTGCCAACTTCTTCGCTGCTTTTGTAGTCGGGACTGAGTTTTGGAGCTTTCTCGAAAATTCAGCTATAATC
>ENA-UEQB01002692-UEQB01002692.1-human-gut-metagenome-genome-assembly--contig:-NODE-2692-length-12290-cov-5.479735_pt1 | contig 12290 bp, 9 predicted proteins | sample MGYA00242901_ERZ507918 | MGnify/ENA primary metagenome ERZ507918 (study PRJEB26167, sample SAMN06115405) | human gut metagenome | host: Homo sapiens | place: China:Sichuan | collected 2016-04-06... | reverse complement strand
GGCATAGACAATACAGAATTGAACCGGACTGTAAAAGATGAAAAGAGGTTGTGCCAGCATTTTGACACAACCTCTTTTTCTTTTTCCGCCCTATCGGGGGATTTTATTTCTTGGTGTATATCAGTTCTATTCCTTTGCCTGTACCCAGGTTGCGGCTATACTGCTTGTCTTTCGGATTGTTCCAATGTTCCGCCACGCCCAGGCTGGGCAGGGTGGTGCCGTCACCTTCGGGATCGTACCGGGTGCCGGATGGAGCATGGTCGGCTTGTGCTGCTTCCATTAGGTACATATCCGAGTAGTTCACGTCGGGCATGTCGGGGAACTGATTAATCAGGAAGTCATTGCCCACCATATCAATGGCTACAGGGTCGAGGCTGCCGAACAAAGAGCAGGGCCAGTCGCCGTTGAAAGGCTCCATACTCCATTTGGGAGAAGGGGCACCGTCCACTTTCTTGCATCCGTAAAGCCCGTCGATCAGCCAAAGCAGTCCCTTGCCACCCAAGTCCTTGTGCCCCATAAAGTCGACGAAGGTGATATACTTAGGTGTGCCGTCCGCACTTTGGTTGAAGTTGTTGTGGAAGTTCTTCCGCCAATCGGCATGGATACTCATGGTGCCGTACCAGTTCTTGCCGCAGAGGGTTACGCCTTGTCCGACGTGTCCTTTCAGCAGTGCCATATTGATGACATAGTCGGCTTCGGTAAAGGCGGTGGCAATGCCGCGTGCTACCGGGCCGTTGTCGCGAGAGTAGACCATTGCGTCTGCTACGTAATCCGATTTAATGCGTCCGTCACCACCGTGATTATCTACGAAGCGGACGTTGGGGAAGGCGTTGTGGCACTTCTCGAACAGGTAGTTGGTGATGAACCGGCTCGGTTCGGCTACGGTAATGGCCTCTTGTGGCACTCCGGCATCGTAAACCAAACTTTTGAGCAATGCCAGCAGCATTTGGGGAGAAGTGTTTATCTCTTTGCAGTCATCGTGGGCGTAGGTATTGTTGTTGTTTATCTTAATGGCAATTTTCTCATTGGGGGCATAACCGGCTTTTCCTTTCCCGTGGTTGGAGTTGTAGTACTTGAACAGGGCTTTCCAGGCAGCTTTGGGATTCTTTGTTCCGGTCAGCGAACGAAGGGTTTGGACTATCAGCCAGTCGCAGTCTTCCTGGTTGTTGAAGCGGTCGTCGAACCAAAAGCTGTCTCCCTCGTCCCAGCGGGCTGCGCCGGGAGCGTGGCTCCAGGTTACCCGGCCGGGAAATATGCCGCGGGCAGTTCCTACCGGTTGGTTGGGCAGGAGACATTGTTTTACCGGGGACTCTTGCGAGGTGTCATTCCCTTGCGCTTCTTTGGGTGTAAAAGAGCTTCCTGTAAGCAGGATTACAAACAGCAGTATCAGGCTGCCAATAGCCTTCCGGTGATCTTTCGGAATAAAGAAGATGTTTCTCATACAATTACTTTAATTGGGTATTTCGTAAGTCAAAGGTAGTTAATATCCTTAGCATTACCAAAAAATAGCAGGATAACAACGGTATAGAGAGTGTTTTTCTGTCATAACATTTGCGTAAGGAGCTATTCTACCTTATATTTGTGGCGTTTTCTTGCATAGATTGTAAATAGAAATGCAAGAATGGTAATACCTATAATAATGACAGATATAAAAGAAGGTACGGCACAGCGCTTACCGGAATTGAAAGAACGGCATTTACCCGAAGTTTGCCGTGGGGAAGTAAAGAAACTTTTGAAAGAGATTTATGGTTACGACCAGTTTCGCAGTCTCGAAATCTATGATGATTTATTCAAAGGCAAAGAGAAACTTTGCATCTCGCAAGGGCAATTGATAGAGAACGTCATCCTCGAAGTGGAGAAGGCACAGAAGGACGAGGCGCAAGTAGACAATATCCTGCTGACGGCTCCTACCGGTTCGGGAAAATCTTTGCTGTTTCAGCTTCCTGCCATCTATCTGGGGCAGGAATACAACCTGCTCACCATTGTCGTATCCCCTCTGAAAGCGCTTATCGTGGACCAGGTGGAAAGCCTGCAGGACCTGGGCTATACGCGCGTGGCGTATGCTTCTTCCGACCTCTCGCCGGAACAGAAGGCGGAAGTTTACCAGCAGGTGCGCGAGGGTGAGATAGATTTGTTCTACCTTTCTCCGGAACTGCTTCTTTCCTATGATATCAAGCATTTTGTAGGCGACCGCCGCATCGGGCTGGTTGCCATCGACGAAGCGCATACGGTGACTACGTGGGGCAAAGAGTTCCGTGTGGATTACTGGTTCCTGGGCCGTTACTTGAAGACTCTGAAGCAGAGCCTTGGCTATAATTTCCCGCTGTTTGCCTTGACGGCTACCGCCGTATGGAATCCGAAGGGCAACAACGACATGGTGTTCGAGACCATCCGCTCCTTGCAGATGGAGCCTTGTGTGCTCTATGTGGGTACGGTGAAGCGGCAGAACATCGGCTTTGACATCCGCCAGATGGAGATAGAAGAGGACGAAACTTATGATAAAGCCAAGCAACGCGTAATTTCTGCGCGGACAGATGATTTTCTGGACGGGCATAAGACACTGCTCTATTACCCGTTTGCCAGTGGCATCGATATGCGGTTGAAGACCTGGGTGAAGCCTGCCGGATGGAACCTGGTGGCTTCTTACTACGGCAAGAAGGAGAAGGAGCAGAAAGCCGCCATTGTACAGGAGTTCAAAGAAGGAACCAAGCGACTGATTGTCGCTACCAAAGCATTCGGCATGGGGGTGGATATCAGCGATATCGACCGTGTGTACCATGTGGCGCCATCCAGTACGTTTGTCGATTATATCCAGGAGATAGGGCGTGCGGCGCGTGATGCGGATATTCAGGGCATCTCGGCTACCGACTATCACGAACGCGACTTCTATTATATGAAGCGTCTGCACTCGATGGGAAACATTGCCCAGGAACAGTTGGTGCTTATCCTGAGAAAGCTGATGGAAGTGTACCGGATGAAAGGGGAGAAGCCCGAAGTGCTGGTATCCCTGTCCGACTTCGAGTTTGTGGTGAAACTGCCGCGTACAAAGAATAAACTGGAATATGAGGCGGAACTGGGGCAACTCATCAAGACCGCCCTTCTGTGGCTGGAAGACGACCTGTCACAACGTTTCGGCGAACACCTGCTGGAAGTCAGCCCCAAGAACCTGCTGACCGAAGGATACATTCAAGATAAGACAGGCGATGCCTTTGCCCGTGAGTTCGAAGCTTATCTGACGAAGATAGAAGGTGAGGAAGGCGTTTACAAAGCACGTCTGGACGACCTTTGGGAAGAGCGTTTTCCGGAACTGGGCTATAAAGAGTTCAAGCAGAAACTGAATAACGGAACGTTGTGGGAAGGTTCGCGTGCTGTGTCTGTAGGTAAGCACGAAGTTTTGCTGAAAGAGGATGCAACGGTGATTCGCGGAAAGATGGATTCTCTGTTCAAAGACCTGACGGCAATGTTGAAGACAGCTTTGATAAAGTCGAAAGGACGCTTTGACGAAGAAGAACTGCGTGCGCTCTTTGCCGAACATGGTATGGACGTGCGTTCTGCCAAACGCTTCATCGGCTCTTTGCTGGAAAGCCGCACGGAAGAAGGGCGTAGCGTCAGCTACATCAGCAGTGTGAAGAAGAAAGATTCCAACGAACTCTCTTTTACCGTGACAAAAGGTTTCGACCTGCTCCTGTCCCGCTATCAGAAGCTGTTCGGCCAGCGCATTGTGGGTGGCAAAGGAGACCGTTTGCAGTTCTACTGCACCCCCTTCTCCGATTTGAATATGCTTCTCAACCTGCTTTCCATGCTCGACTGCCTTTCATTCAGTGTCGAGGGCGGTGGCACGCCTTGTGTCTTTATCCGCTTCAATAATCCTGCGAGCTTGCAGGCTCTTGCCTCTTCCGATGACTACCGGAACTTCATTCTGGATAACAACGAACGAGTATTCCAGGAACAGATAGAACTGTTCAGCTTCTTCTTCGGAACAGACAAACTGACCGATGAACAGCGCTGGGACTTTATAGAAGATTATTTTACGGGGATGAATGTAGAGGACTTGAAAAAGAAGTTTGCCTGATAGAGTGTACTTGCCCTATCGGCAAGTGTTGGGGGAGACTGTTATAGGACCAACTCCCTGAACAGCCTCTCCAGCGTTTGTTCCAAATCGTCGGAAAAGCCTGCATGCGGACGGGAAGTCTGGATGCAGGAACTCCTTACGGCAGTGAGCCACCGGAAGCGTTCGGGAACGTCGAGCATTGCTATCGGTCCGCCGTCCTTATCGCCCGAGCATATCTTCTGAAATACCTGCAAGTGGGCGGATGCTTGTTCCGGGTCTACTTCGGAAGCATATAGTTTCAGTTTACCCTCGTCTATATGGCATAGCGAGCGGATGAAGTTCGCCTTTTTAGAGAACAGGATGACTCCCACGTTGAAGAACTCTTCCCGTTCTACTTTGGGAACCAGGCGGATGACTGCGTATTCATATAAGTGTTTTCCTTGCATCTTGTGCTTCTTTTACAAATGTTGCGGAATGTGCCAGCCTTTCGGTGAGAAAGCGGGTATATACTTCTCTGATTTCTTCGGGTGTTTCGGACGTATCGCTCCACTGCAACCAGTCATCGGGCAGCAGGGCGACGATGGATTGTATCTTTTCTTCCGTCAGCAGGGCGCTGAGTTCGGCATCTGCCTTGTCGAGCAGGGACGCCTGGGGCAGCAATACATGGTTCCTGATGTAGCTGAACGGGCTCTGTGCATGCTTCTTCCAGTCTCCCCAGGAGTGGTGGAAATAGAGGGATGCGCCGTGGTCTATCAGCCAAAGCTCTTTGTGCCATGTCAGCATATTGGTGTTACGGAACGTGCGGTCGATGTTGGTCAGGTAACTGTCTAGCCAGACGATGCGGGAAGCCTGTTCGGCATCGATGCACGTGGCTACGGGGTCGAAGGTGAGGGCGCCTGACAGGAAATGCAGGCCTAAGTTCAACCCCCGGCTTCCTTGCAGCAGGTCTTGTATCTCTTCGTCGCCTTCGGTGCGGCCGAAGGCTTCGTCCAGGTTCAGAAATACGAGTTCCGGTACGCGGAAACCCAGTACGTGGGCTATCTCTCCGCCTATCAGTTCGGCAATCAGGGCTTTTGTGCCGTGACCGGCACCACGGAACTTGACAACGTATTTGAATTCGTCGTCCGCCTCGGCAAGCGCAGGCAGTGAGCCGCCTTCGCGCAGCGGGGTGATGTATCGGGTCAGGTTGACGGTGCGTAATTCTATCATTCTATTATAAACGGTTCTCTTTCGGTTATTGTTCTATCTTCTGATACGCCAGTCTTTCGTCTCCATTGGCAAGGAAGATGATGCCGCAGTACTTGAAACCGTGCTTCTGCAAGATGTATTGCAGGATGCGGTTATCGCGGTGGGTATCGGCACGCAAGTTCGGAATCTGCCGGTAGCACCATTGCAGGCAGGCGGCGGCCACTCCTTTGCTGTCTTCGGTACTTGCCAGCCGGTGGATGACACCGTAAGGCAGGGTCTCTTCCAACCATTCCCCATCGTAGATGCGGGCGTATGTCGGGTCATTTCCTTGGATGAAAGCAAAAGTGCCAATGATTTCTCCCGCCTCGTCAAGGCATACGTAGCTGTTACCGTTCGCAATATCTTTCATAATCAGCTCTTCAGAAGGGTAGTTGCCCGTCCACTGCTTCATATTCCCGTCTTTGCGCATGATACGCTTGCCCTGTTCAAAGAGGTTCATCAGGATTTCTAATTCCGTAGGTTGCGTCTTTCTGATTTCTATCATAAGCGTTATTGACTGATACAGCCCCTCTCTGTTAATAAAGAAGGTACATTGCAAATGTAATGTGTTTTTGCGGTTTATTGTTGTATCATTAGGAAGATTTTGCATATATTTGTCCCATAATTTTAAACACAATGAATTATGAGAAAGATTATTAGTGCCTTTATGATAGCTATATGCTGTATGCTCGTTGCTACGCCTGCTCAGGCGCAACTTCTGAAGTGGGGTATCAAAGGTGGTGTGAATCTGGCAACAGTGGATGTGAAACATCCGGGAGATAATTTTGATAAGGACAAGATGGGCGGTTTCTTTATCGGTCCGATGGCGGAAATTACGATTCCCATTATCGGCTTGGGTGTAGACGGTGCCTTGCTGTTCTCCCAGAAGGGGATCAAGTCGGATGTAGATGCCACTAAACAGTACGGATTGGATATCCCGGTGAACTTGAAGTATACCATTGGCTTGGGCAGTATGCTGGGTATCTTTGTGGCTGCCGGTCCCGATTTCTACTTCGATTTCTCCAAGAAGGAGCAGATTGCCGGAGCGGATATTGACAGAAAGAAAACTCAGGTGGGCATCAACTTGGGTGTTGGTGTGAAGCTTATCAAGCATTTGCAGTTAGGCGTGAACTATAACATCCCGATGGGCGATAGCTTTACCTGGAAGAATGCCTATGACGGCGTTACCAGTAAAGCCAAGACCAAGACCTGGCAGTTATCTGCTGCTTATCTTTTCTGATATTGACAGTACCTGTTTATATAAGGAAGGCTCTCCATGGTGGAGGGCCTTTTTTGTTGATATGCCGAACGCGCATATCAACAAATCATTAATCACTAAACTCTAATCACCGCTAAAAATAGTATCTTTGCCGTCACGATGAAGAAGTTTGTAGATGTCATATTGCCTTTGCCCTTGCATAGTTCTTTCACCTATTCCCTGCCCGGGGAGTGGGCGGACGAGGTGCAGACGGGTTGCCGCGTGGTGGTGCCTTTCGGACGGAAGAAGTACTATACGGCAATCGTATGCAATGTGCATTACTTTGCGCCGACGGAATATGAGGTGAAGGAAGTATCGGCATTGCTGGATGCCAGCCCGATACTGTTGCCGGAACAGTTTAAGTTCTGGGAATGGCTTGCCGATTATTACCTCTGCACGCAAGGAGACGTCTATAAAGCCGCTTTGCCTTCCGGCTTAAAGTTGGAAAGTGAAACGATGGTGGAATACAACCCGGACTTTACCTCGGAAACTCGCCTGCCCGAGAAGGAACAACAGATACTGGACCTGCTCTCCGCAGAGCCGGAACAGTGCGTGACGAAACTCGAAAAGGACAGCGGCATCAAGAACATTCTTTCCGTCATCAAGTCGCTGCTCGACAAGGAAGCCATCTTTGTGAAAGAAGAAATGCGCCGCACCTACAAGCCCAAAACGGAGACACGCGTACGCCTCACACTGGCCGCCCGCAACGAACGCCGCCTGCATTTCTTCTTCGACGAGTTGCAACGCCGCGCTCCCAAGCAGCTGGACTTGCTGATGAAGTACATCGAACTCTCCGGCTGCCTCTCCGCCGGTGGAAACGTGAAAGAAGTTTCCAAAGCGGAACTGCTGAAACGCGCCGCCGCCACTCCCGGAGTATTCAACGGACTGGTGGAGCGGTGTGTGTTTGAGGTCTATCAGCAGGAAGTAGGGCGGCTGACGGCTGCCTTTGTCCGCGATACGGTTCCCGTCAATCCGCTGAACGAGCATCAGTTGCGGGCATACAATGAGATTATCGGAGATTTCAAAACCCGCAATGTCTGCCTGCTGCACGGAGTCACGGCAAGCGGCAAGACAGAGGTATATATACATTTGATAGAAGAAACCATCCGGCAGGGCAGGCAAGTGCTGTACTTGTTGCCGGAAATAGCCCTGACCACCCAGATTACGGAGCGCTTGAAGCGTGTATTCGGTTCGCGGCTGGGCATCTACCACTCCAAGTTCCCGGATGCCGAACGGGTGGAGATATGGCAGAAGCAGTTGTCGGAGCAGGATTATGATATTATCCTGGGTGTCCGCTCTTCCGTATTCCTTCCTTTCCGCCGCCTCGGTCTGGTCATTGTGGACGAGGAGCACGAGAATACCTACAAGCAGCAAGGCCCGGCGCCCCGTTACCATGCCCGTAACGCAGCCATCGTACTGGCATCCATGTATGGTGCCAAAACCCTGCTGGGCACCGCCACTCCTTCGGTAGAGACCTGGCATAATGCCACGTCCGGCAAATACGGGCTGGTGGAGCTGAAGGAACGGTACAAGGAAATACAGATGCCCGAGATTATTCCGGTAGACATCAAGGAACTGCACCGCAAGAAGATGATGAACGGGCCTTTCTCCCCGTTGCTGTTGCAGTACGTAAGGGAAGCGCTGGAGCAGAAGGAGCAGGTCATCCTGTTCCAGAACCGCCGCGGCTTTGCCCCGATGATAGAGTGCCACACCTGCGGGTGGGTGCCGAAGTGCAAGAACTGCGACGTGAGTCTGACCTTCCACAAGGGGCTGAACCAGCTGACGTGCCACTACTGCGGCTATACCTACCAGCTTCCCCGTGTCTGTCCCGCCTGCGAGGGCACTGACCTGCGCAACCGGGGCTTCGGTACGGAGAAGATAGAAGATGACATCCGGGGCTTGTTCCCCGAAGCCCGCGTCGCCCGCATGGACCTGGACACTACCCGTACCCGTACTGCCTACGAGCGTATCATCGCCGACTTCGAGCAAGGACGGACGGATATTCTGATTGGTACTCAGATGGTATCTAAAGGATTGGACTTCGACCATGTCAGTGTGGTAGGCATTCTCAATGCCGACACCATGCTGAACTATCCCGACTTCCGTGCCTACGAGCGTGCCTTCCAGTTGATGGCGCAAGTCGCGGGCCGTGCCGGTAGGAAGAACAAACGCGGCCGGGTGGTACTGCAAACCCGGAGCATCGACCACTCCATCATTCCGCAAGTCATCTCCAACGACTACGAAGCGATGGTGGGCGGACAGCTTGCCGAGCGCCAGATGTTTCATTATCCGCCTTACTACCGCTTGGTATACGTCTATCTGAAGAACCGGAACGAGACCCTGCTCGACCTGATGGCACAAACCATGGCAGCCAAGCTCCGTGCTGTCTTCGGCAACCGGGTGCTGGGTCCCGACAAGCCCCCCGTGGCACGTGTGCAAACCTTGTTTATCCGCAAGATTATCTTGAAGATAGAGGCTAAAGCTCCCATGGCTCGTGCCCGCGAATTGCTTGTCCGGGTTCAGAAGGAGATGTTGATGGAAGACCGTTTCAAGTCACTGATAGTTTATTATGATGTAGACCCGATGTAAATATTAAATATGAATAAGAAGAAAATACTTTTTGTGTGCCTCGGCAATATCTGCCGTTCCTCTTCGGCAGAGGGTGTGATGAAACACTTGGTAGAAGAAGCCGGACGTGAAGAGGAGTTTGTAATTGATTCCGCCGGTATCCTGTCCTATCATCAGGGTGAGCTGCCCGACAGCCGGATGCGTGCCCATGCCGCCCGTCGCGGATATAACCTGACTCACCGTTCCCGTCCTGTACGTACCGAGGACTTCTATAACTTTGATCTGATAATAGGTATGGACGACCGCAATATAGACGACTTGAAGGATCGTGCCCCTTCCACCGAAGAATGGAGCAAGATTCATCGCATGACGGAGTATTGCACCAAGTTTACGCATGCCGATCATGTGCCCGACCCTTATTACGGCGGTGCCGAAGGCTTTGAATATGTGCTCGACTTGCTGGAAGACGCCTGTGCGGGGTTATTGGCAAGCCTTAGTGATTGACGTAGGTATCCTGGTAGAACCTCTTGCTGTCGTTGAGGCTGCAAGTGGCATCCACACCGGTCTCTTGCAGGCGTTCGGCTATCTCATTCAGTTTCTTTCTTGATACCCTGCCGATATAGAACAACCGGTAGCGATAGTCTTTATCCAGCAACTCCATGACGTGTGTAAAGTTCTGTTCGCGGGCGAAGTCGAAGTTTACCTTTCGCAGGTCTTCGTATGCATAGCGGATGGTTCTGCCTACACTGTGTACCAGGAGCGCGTCATTTGTCAGCGTCAGATAACAGAAACGGGTCATCAGCATACTGATGAAGAAAAGGCTTAACCCGAAGGAAATGATAGCAGGTATGAATCCCCACCATACCGAGCCGCTGATGGAATAGTACCCCAATATCAGGAACATAAGGAACAGTATGAAGAACCAGAACATATAGAGCGAAGGACGCTGATAGGTTTCTACCGGAAGTTCAGCGGCGGTACGCTCCTGGGTCGTATAGTTGTCAAACGGTATCTCTTTTGAGACCAGGAAGCGGATAACCGACGACGGATGGCGGAAAGGCGGCAGGTAAATGGCCTTCTCTTTACCTTCTTTCAGGTGCAGGGTCAGTATGCCGGGACCATATTTGTCCTTGTCCGCAGACTTGCTCTTGCGGGATGCCGGGTGATAGCGCTTCATAAAACTGAAACTTTGAATCTGATGCAGCCCTATGTGCTGGCTTTGCAGCAGTTGTTCGGCTCTTTTCTGTTCTTTTACGGTCACTTCCATAGTCTTACTTTTTTAGTTCGGGATAGCTGATGCGGGTATGGTAAATCGTCTTTAACTTCTCCTTGAACACGCTTTTCACGGTAGCAATGTCCTTGAAGGTGATGGGACACTCTTTGAAATAGCCTTCTGCTACCTGCGAGTCGATAATCTTGTCTACCAGGTTGCTGATGCTCTCTTCCGTATATTCGGACAAACTGCGCGAAGCTGCTTCCACTGAGTCCGCCATCATAAGGATAGCCTGCTCTTTGGTGAACGGGTTGGGACCGGGGTAGGTGAAGAGTTCGTCATTCGGTTCTTCGCCGGGGTGCTCATTCTTCCAGGATATGTAGAAATACTTCGTCTTTCCACGACCGTGGTGGGTGGTGATGAAATCCTTGATTACTTTGGGCAGGTTGCTTTTCTCTGCCAGTTTCAGTCCGTCCGTCACGTGGCTGATGACTACCTGGGCGCTTTGTTCATAATTCAGGTTCTTGTGTGGATTGACGCCCCCCAGTTGGTTCTCGGTGAAGAATACCGGGTTCTCCATCTTGCCGATGTCGTGATAGAGGGCTCCGGTACGTACCAACTGGCTCTTGGCGCCGATGCGGTTGGCTGCTTCTGCCGCCAGGTTGGCTACTTGCATGGAGTGCTGGAAAGTGCCCGGTACGGTTTCGGACATGCGGCGCAGCAGGTTGTTGTTGATGTTGGACAACTCTACCAGTGTTACGTTCGATGTAAAACCGAATACCTTTTCTACCAGGAAGAGTAGGGGGTAGGTGAACAATAGCAGAACTCCATTGATAACGAAATAAGTATACATGCTTCCGTTGAGCTTCGACAAGTCGTTCTCCGTTATCAGTTCAAAGGCCAGGTACACGGCAGCGTATGTCAGTATCACCAGGAATGCTGTGCGGAACAGTTGTGAACGCTGGGAAAGCTCGCGTAAGCTGAAGATGGCAACCATTCCGGCAGAGAGTTGCAACAAGATGAACTCATGCGGATAGCGCAGGCAGATGGAGCATATCAGTATCGTGACCGCTTGGGTGACGAATGCCGTGCGCGAGTCGAGGAACACGCGGATAATGACTGGCAGCATGGCATACGGAATGATGTAGATATTGAATATATTGTTGGCCACCATCACCGCTGTTACGATGCAATAGAACATGATCGATGCAAATAATAATGCCAGACTGCCTTTGCGTGTATAATAATCTTTGCGGAACAGGTCGAGATAAAGCATGAAGCACAGCATGAAGATACTTACAAACAGAATTTGTCCCACCAACATCAACCGTTTCTGCCCGATGGATTCGCTGCGCTTGATGGATTCCTTTCGAAGGCTCTCCAGGATGTTATAAGTTTCCCGGTCGATAATCTCACCGCGGTCAATGATTTTCTGTCCGCTCAATACGATGCCGTTCGCCCATGAGTAGTTGTCGAGCATTTCTTTCCGGGCTGTCTGGGTGCGCGTCTCGTCGTATGTCAGGTTGGGGTACAGATATTCGTTCAGTGAGCATTGACGCAGAATGTCGGGGCGGTAATGGGCGGTGTCGGCGGTAAGTATATAGTTGTAGGCATCTTTCACGGAATACAGTTTGTCCGTGCTTCGCTGGTTGGCAAGCTTGTCATCAATCGCCATGATGGCGGTCGTACTGTCCTTGCGCAGTTTTTCCAGTTCTTCTGTCGAGAGAATTCCTGCATGATACACCTCTGCCAGCTTCCTTTCCAGGAACCGCACGTAGTCCGAAGAAGGAAGCAAGCTGCGCAAGTGGCTTTGATAATCGGCTCTCAGTTTCGTCAAGATGCTCTTTTCTATACTCTTGTCCAACTGGAAATAGGGTTGGAAGCTGGCAAGTATGCTGTCTTGTTCGTGCTTCACCACTTCATCTCCCTTGTAGATGGGAAAATCGAAGGTAGCCATCAACTGTCCGTACTTC
>ENA-UEQB01002686-UEQB01002686.1-human-gut-metagenome-genome-assembly--contig:-NODE-2686-length-12310-cov-2.501431_pt1 | contig 12310 bp, 14 predicted proteins | sample MGYA00242901_ERZ507918 | MGnify/ENA primary metagenome ERZ507918 (study PRJEB26167, sample SAMN06115405) | human gut metagenome | host: Homo sapiens | place: China:Sichuan | collected 2016-04-06... | reverse complement strand
ATACCTCAAATTTATCCGGCGCGGGCTTGCCGAGCAGCACGGCCCCCGACCCGCCGAACGGCTCAACATAGCGGTCGCAGCCTATTGGGAACAGGGCGTAAAGGATATGCAGAATATTTGTTTTATTTCCTATCCAAGTTACGGGGGATTTTATTTCAATCACCTCACTTTGAGGCGGTCAACCGTTATAAAGAAAAAGCGGCGGTATCTTTCGTCTTTATAACGATCGATACCGCCTTTTTTATGTTTTTATTTATCTTTGTTTTCGAGCTTTGCTTTCAGTCTTCGTATCTCGCTTTCATAGTCGTTGTATCTGTTGATTATAAGGCAGGACATTACCGTTAATGTCGTACAGCTGCCTACAAACAGACCGACTATAAGCATTACAATTTTCATATTACATACCTCCCATCGTTATGCTTTCGTCCTCATCGGAAAACAGCTCGGCGGTTCGGATCGCGTCCTCGCCGAGTCCGCATAGCAGGCTGTTGAAGTCCTCAATGTCACAGCAGGAGCGAATACCATAATCTGCGCACAAATCTCTGTAATAGCCGAGTTCCATATCATCTCTGTCCATGAGGATATTTTCATTCAGTTCGAGCCATGCCTTTTGCTTTTCCCAACATACGCAAAGCGAGGTCGGGAAACCCCCTGTTTGGTCGCACTGAAAATCCGGCGAAGTATATACCTCGCCGGATGCGTAAAGTTCTGCGGTTTTTTTCTGCCATTCATCATAGGTCATAGGCGCATACCCATCCCTTCGTCCTCATCCTCGGATTCATCGCCTCCCGTTATATTGACATATTCGCCGATAATGCAGAGAGCTTCGTCATAGCTGCCGCACTCATGAATGCGGCCGGTCATTTCCGTTGCCTGTTCCGCAAGTCCGTTATGGCGGAGAGTTCGGGCGGCAAGCCCCATAAGGTTGAAGATGTTTCCGTCCTCGCCGATGAGCTTGCAGTCGGGCTTGGTCTTATCCGGCTCATGCTCGGAAATAAAGCCACCGAGCCGATTCGGGACATAGTCCGAAAGCCAGGTGCCGCCGAACTGCTCATGGTAACGCAAGCGCCACATAGCGAGCTTGCCCATGTCGATTTCCAGCCCATCCTCAAAGGGAAAGAGAATATTTGTGAGGCTGCCGTTTTGGAATACGGAGATATTCTCGAATTTGCTGCCGTTTTTCAAGATGCCCTCATCGGTGAGCAGACCGTTGATGCCGTCGAGCCACTCCTGCGGATCGCCGCCGCAGCCCTGCAAAACAAGCCCTTCCTTGCCGTTCATCCGGCGAAGGTCATCGGTGGTTACGGTGCTGATGCTCATATTACATACCTCCCATCTGTAAGGTTTCGTCCTGAACTTCTTCCTCGGCAAATTCTTCTGCCGTCATTTCTTCGCCCGTAAAATTCGGCTCGGTGTCCTCATCCAGCGGGATATATCCTTGCTCTCCGAAGTCCAACACTTCTTTCAAAAGTACCGTGCCGCCGTGGTTAACACCAACTCTCGGCTCTACCGAGCAGAAGCGGTCGCCGTCATCGCTGTGGCGGAGGTCATAGGCATACAAGCCTTCGGGGATCTGTTCGGGCAGGAGTCTGCCGTTGGAAAACAGCGCCTTGCGGTCAAGTATCTCAATAACCTCCAGCTTTTCATCGGTCGGTGCCTGCGTTTTCAGTTCCTTTGCCTCCGGCTCGTCATACGGCACAGGCTCAAAAAGATGTCCGTTTCGAGCAGAAATAACGCCGTAATCGGTAAGCGTCGCACCGATGCGACCGAGTAAGCGTTCACCCTCATTTCGCGCAAACAAGCCGCCAAGCCACCGGTTGTCAAAGCGCGTATCCACATTCTCGGCAACATAATTTTTGAAAAAAGCGTCGGCGGTATCGGGTTCGGCGGCAAATTCATACCGCCACAGATTTTGGGCAATGTCCAGTGCGCCTTTTAGCGTTGCGGTGTCCTCCGCGTTCAGCACTGCCTTGAATTTTGTCTGCTCGGATTCGCTCATTGCCGCAATGCGCTGCGCAAGGGTGTTTAGCTCGTCGATTTCCTCCATGCTGTCAAACATATCCGCTGTGATCTGCGGTATAGATGAGTAGAATTCATAGCAGAAACAAAGGTTTATTTCCGGTTCGCCGCACTTGTCTGTTACATTGAATAATTCGTCCGAATCGGCAGGCAGGCACAGATCATGAAGCGCAGGGTCTTCGTCGGAAAAGGCACTTTTCGGATATGCGCCGACCTTGAGCAAAAACGCAGCGTTTTCCGGTTCTCCCTCCGGCAAGGTCACGCCGTCATACACCTCCGGCCGTTCATAATGCACGGTGGGGATATAGTAATTTCCGGCAAATACGCCTTTGTCGTTCTTCTGCTGCACTCTGCCGATCTGCTCCGCATTCAAAAACGGAATCGCGCTTTCGGGAATGTCATCGATGTCGGAAAGCAGTTCATTTTCGAAGGCAAACCGACCGAGCTCGGAAAGATTGCTCACATTATGAGCAACGGGAACGGTGTCCAAGTCGTAGGTGCTGTTGATGAGGTCCTTGATGCTGACGAGTCCACCGTTGTCCGCAGCTCTGAAAACCTCATCGGTTACTGCGTAAAATACGGGCAGCTCCTCATCGGTAAGGGATACAAGTCGTTTTGCAAAGAAGTTTAGTTCATCCAAGCTGAAGGTGTCCAAGCGGATGTCCTGCATTTCCGGCAGGATATCGCATTCGAGGATGCTGACATCAACCGTGTTTTCTCTGCCGCCGGCACGAGTCCTTTGCATAGCGTCCTTGATTTCATAGTCCGCCGCAGGCAGCAGTAATTCGGCATAATAATATCCGCCGTTAAGTGCTTTTTCGGCGGATAGTTCAAGCCTCATGATTTTTCTGTTATAGTTCATTCTCGTTTATCCTTTCGCTTTTTATCGTATTCGGCATAGCATTTTACTCCTTGATGATCTGATATTTTTCATTTACTGCTTTAAGCCGGGAAAGGATATCCACCAGCACCGGCACCATAATACTGTTGCCGGCCAGCTTATACAGCTTACTGTCGGACAGTCCGAGTTCGTTTCGCAATTTATAAAACTGTGCGTCGGAAAATCCCATAAGCCGGAAACACTCCTGCGGATGCAACTTCCGAATCCATCCGCGGTGAAATATACCGTGGCGATCCACCACGGTAAGGCAATAAGACGGAGCCCCGTTTGGGCGAAATCGCGGGCCGTTCTGCCGGACGGTTTCCCGGTCGGGATTGATGACGGGATAAACACCGTCATACTCGAAAAATACGGCGGAATGTTCGCCCTTGTGATGGCTCATGCCGGAATCCTGTCGGGCGGTGATGCACCGTGCCGTATCGGTGAATTTGGAATTTTCATTGTAATCCACCAGATACAGCCCGGTCTTTCCGCCGAAGCCGCCGCAGGAGGCCGTCTGTGTTATGGCTGCTCCGCCTGCGTCGTAGACTCGCTTTCCCTGAGGCTGATGATCTGTGAGTTCGGAAAGAGCTTTTCCGCCTTTTCTCTCGATAGGTAGTATTTCTCCGGCACATCGGGGATCAAGATATCCGACAAGGAACACGCGCTTTCGGCTTTGGGGAAGGTAAGCCGCGCCGTCAATACATTGCCATTCGCACAGATACCCCAATCGAGATAACTCACTGAGGATCGCGGTAAAAACCCGGCCTTCGCAAATCGTGCGGATCGGGGGTACATTCTCAAAGATGAAATATGCAGGGTGTTTCGCTTCAAGTATTCGGGAAAGCTCAAAGAAGAGAGTTCCCCGTGGATCGTCGAAAGCCCTTCTTGCTCCGGCAGAGCTGAAGGCGACGCACGGGAAACCTCCGACAAGAAGGTCGAAATCAGGGATTTCATCGGTGTTGACTGCTCTTGCGTCATTACAGAAATATTCTCCTTTCGTTGGGTGTAAAGTTCGGCAGGCTGCGACGGCGGTGGGATCGTTGTCGCAGTGACCTATAAATGAAAAGCCGCTGATCAGCTCGGCGGCGGCTCGGAATGCGCTCATTCCGCAAAACATATCCAAAACCTTGATCGGCATATATTATCCGACCATTTCCTGTTTCTTTTTTTCGTTTCACCTCTGCTTTCTCACATGGTCATATCGAAGCCCTCGGCTTCGTCCTGTTCCTCGGCAAGCTCCTCATCGGTGAGCTTGCGGAAGGAGTCCTCGCCGGGGATGATACCGAGCTGCCTGCCGTTATCAAATTTGCAGTGAATGGCAGACATATCATCCACTGTTATTACAGTGCCGCGCATATTGTCCTCAACAGGTCGGGGATCGTCGCCCATGTGCAGAAGCAGGATACGAGTTCCTTCGGGATAGAGTTCTTTATATCGCTGTGCCTGTCTGTGCAGGCGGTCATATTCGTTCATTTTATTTACCTCCGTGTTTCCTCTGTAAAATTCCAATTCGTAAATAACGCCGTTTTCACCGTGCTTGTCCAACACCTTAACCGCAGTGCCGTCAAAGATATATCCGCCGGCCTTGCCGAACTCAGTGAAAAAGCCTTTGCCTCCATTGCAGTCGGAGAATCGATGGTTTGGCTCATCCTTGATTTTCGAGTAAAAGCCGTTGGTCTGCACCTTTGTCACCACACGGGTCAGCCCAACGATGTCGGGGTGGTATTTGTGTCTTGTCGCTTTGAATTCCGTGCCGAGTTTAATATACCGTTTCAGCTCGGCAAGGTTCTTGAACGCCATGGGCTGCGGCGGTTTTGCTTTATCTGTCATCAGTTCATCTCCATTCCGTAATATTCCTCCGGCGGTCGTAAAAAAGAGAATTCAACCGCCTCAACGTTGTCGCAATGTCCGGCAAGGAAATTTTCATCCCTTTCTATGCGCATTATCAGATAGGCGACTTCTTCGGGCGTCGCCGTTACGGTTTCCTCGCCGCCGTAAAGGTATACCTCGGCGTGTACGCTGACCTCTGTTTCCGCATCGACATTTTCCATAAAGTCATCAAAGGCTGTCCAGCCGACGAGGTCGTCGTACTCTCTCGGCATTCCTCCGACCGTGAATTCCGCTTCGTCATAGCCTGCGATTACGGTAACCGCAGAAAACAGCAAGGCCATATATTACATTCCTCCCATCTGTATTTCATTTTGCTGCAGAAATTCGTCAAACTCGCTCTCGGTCATCATGGCGTAATCGTCACCGCTGTGCCAAAAGGAAACAAACAGCTTGCCGTCCATTGTATCAATAGGCTGCTGCTCGAAGCCCTCACAAAGACCGTCTTTATGTAGAATTCTACATAAAGACGGTTATGCAAAGCAAAGTAATATGTTGAAAAGGAAGGGATAAATGCCGATATATTAGCAATATCTCTTCCTTTTATTCAACATAAGAAAAGTTAAAGCTTTGCGAGAAAATCCATTAAAGCATTGTCATCACTCCAATTTGGCATATTTTTATCGGTCAATTCCGGATAAGCTTTTTCAAGTGCATCCCGCATTTGTTCAACATTTATTCTTGCATATATATTTGTTGTTTCAAGCATAGCATGTCCGAGTATATCGCGAATGTAAATCATATCGACTCCTGCCTGACACAAATGCATGGCTTTGGTATGGCGAAAAATATGAGGTGTGATCTTGTCGGGAACCAATGACGATCTCTGTCTTGCAATTCCTGCATATTTATTGATGACATGATTAACTGCTGTACGAGATAGTTTTCCATGCTGCTTGTTAAAAAACAAAGGCGCATCATTATTGAATAATTTGCTATAATGAAATTCTTCAAGATATTGGTTCAGTAGTTTAACTGTGTTTTCCAAAAGCGGAACGTATCTTGTTTTTCTTCCTTTCCCGGTTAGCATAACATAGGGATTACCAGATAAAGATAAATCTCTTAAACGCAAATCACACAATTCCTGTACACGTGCTCCTGTGTCATAAAGAACGCAAAGCAATGTGAGATCTCTTCTTCCCTGTTTCGTACTCGTATCTACAGAATCAAATATTTCAGTTAATGCTTCCTTGGAAAGATAGCCAATCATCGGTTTGACATATCGCTTATACGGAATTGCCAATATTCGCTGATATTCCAGAATATATGACGGTTCCTCAACCTGTAAATACTTGTAAAATGCATGGATGGCTCCGAGCCGTTGGTTGAGTGTACATGGATTTACGTTTCGGTCTGATTCAAGATACTCTAAGAAACCACATATCATATCCCGATCAATTTTTTCAAGTGTAATTCGTGCAATCGGGAGACTAATTTCGTCTGTGCAATAACGAAGAAAGAGTTTGAATGTATCACGGTATGATTTAACTGTATTAATACTGAAATTTCTCTTACCGGATAAGTATACAGTCAAATAATTTGTAAGATGATAAGCGAAATCTGTAGGTTTATTCACAGTTATCTCCTCCAATCTCAGGAATAATATCACCTAATACAAGAGATAGTTTTTCGCTAATATCCGGAAACATGTTTCGGGTAAGTTTCAGGTAGTATGCCGTGTATTTAAAGAACGAATGCCCCATGTATGTTTTTAAGATAGGATAATACGCATTCATAGATTTATCACTCATGACAAGATTTCGAAGACAATTTACTGCAAAAGTATGCCTGAAATCGTAGATACGCGGTCCTTTACCTCTTCCACCATGTGAAATTCCTGCATAATACAGAAATCTTCTGAAATTATGACTCAGATTATCAAGTGTTATTGGCTTGCCTTGATATCCCGGAAAGAACGGCATATCATTTGAGGAACCGTTATGAACTGTTTGATAATATGTGCGACACATATTCCACAATGAGTCAGACATAGGAACAAGCCTGTCGGAATCGTATTTTGATGCAAGTATTTTCAATGTTCCGTTTTGAATATCAACATCACAAACTCTTAATGAGATAGCTTCTCCGGGACGCAACCCGCAGCAATAAATCATGCGAAATAATAGTGGCATAACAAACTGGCGATACGGAACTTCGCTTGAATAATGACAGCAGGTATCAACAGCTCTGAAAAATCTGTCCAATTCATCATCGCTATAGATATGTGCCGGATATTTTTCCTCTTTTCCAAGTTCGTTTAACCGGAATACGAAGGAATTACATCCCAGCTTATTCATGTGCAACGCCAAATGAGTAATAGGAGTCATTCGGTGTCTTACAGTAGTGGCTTTTTCATAAGGCTTCCTGATTGCCCAATACTCAGCTATTTCCTTTGTAATGGTATCCGCTTGGGGATAACGCTCCTGAAGCATAGAGTCAAATTTTAAAAGTTGACTTTCCTGTTCATAATATTTAAATCCTAACGCACGTTTTTGGGCTATCAGTCCCTTCATATACGGAGCCAAAGCACTTTTAAATTCGCTCATTTCGATACCTCCGGTATTTTCAACGCACATTCTCTGAGAAGTTCAATGCTTGTTTTCAGATAAACAGAAGCGGAATCCTCACTCCTGTGTCCGAGCGCCGCAGATATATTGCTGTAATCTTCATGATTTTCAAGCATTGTGGTGGCAAGAGTATGCCGAAGTGCATGCATACCGCACTTTTTTGTATATGTATACGGCAAATGAGCTAATTGCATATATTTTCTTATCATTCGACTGTGGTGATTGCTTTCATCAAATGGCTTAAACGGCGCAACGTGTGTAACAAAAATATATGGGGTATCAATATTCGGTCTGCCATTTTGTATGTAGTCAATCAAAGCCCATCCAACATCTTTTAAAAGCGGCAATGCAATTTTGTATTGAGTTTTTCCTTGAGTAAATTCAATTTTATTATTACGCCAGTCAATATTCTGAAATTGAAGTTTGCAAAGATCACCGATTCTGATTCCGAGTCTGGCTACAATTAAAATCATGGCGTAATCCCGTTTTCCGGACGGATTACCGCGATCTATGACAGATAGAAGCTTCAATACTTCATCATGTTGCCACACCGATGGTATACGCAATTGACCTTTTACTTTCAATGGAATAATATCATCACCTAAATTTGTCGTAATGTACTTCTCTGTATACAGATATCTCAAAAAAATCCGCAATCCACCAAGCCGTCCTTTAACAGTTGCTTTTGCCAAACCTGTTAAAGTGAGCATATATTCATTAACAGTAAACGAGGTGATTTCGGAAAAACATTTGATTTTGGAGATTTCACAGAATTCCAAGAAACTTTCTGCATAATGACGGTAGGCACCTGCGCCGGCTTTTGAATATCCATTTCTAAAATGACACTGATAAAATGCATCAAGTGCAGTATTGAATTCAGAAACAGATAATACAGATGATTTTTCTATATATCTGCTTTTGGGTTCAATTCCCGCGTTTAAATCTGCCAGCATTTTTACGATACGACAAACACTGGATTTATGCCGAGCCTTTTTACCGCTATATACTGTAATGTCATCAATTCCATATTGAACAGAAATGCAATCGGCAATAACTTCGCTGGAATAATATCCATTATTATGCTGATTACAGTATTTTGTCATGACATTTAGAATATACCGATAGTTGTTTTGTCCGCTAGCAGAATTCCCCCTGTTCTTTAGACATTCAAGTAGTTCATCTGATAATTGCTTCATTGTTTTATTGACCATATTCATAGCCACCTTTCTTTGATTTACACTAATTATATCAATGAAAAGTGGATTTTCCTATGTTGAATAAAAGAAAGAGATATTGCTAATATATCGGCATTTATCCCTTCCTTTTCAACATATTACTTTGCTTTGCATAACCGTCTGAGCACTGACCGATGATCCAATCCCGAAGTGCTTCCGTTTCCTCTGCCGTGAGAGCTTCTTTGAGGCTGCAATCTATCCGCCCGAACAGCCGATCACCGTGCATTTCCACCAACCATACAGCCGAGGTCAGCTTTTCGCTCACGCCGTCATCCTCATTGTAGTAAGTTGCCATATCGTTTTCGTCATTGGCGGTGTAACGATTCAATGTGTCGGAAATTTCATCGGCACTGTCGGCAAGATATGAATCTCCGACCGTGAACATATCTCCGTCGCCCTCGTCAATGTTCCCGACAAGCGGACAGAAAAATACCGCCTTTACCGGTCCTGCATCCTGCGTCATTTGGCGAACAGCGGCGACTACCTCATCCATAGAGCTGTATTGGTCGTAGAGGATATTCTGTTCGAGTTCCTCCTTGATGTCCTCGCTTGCCGCCCCAATAACAAGCGTCAGCATATTGGCTTCGGCTATAGTGTTTTTCTCATTCAGCGTGAGGAGCAGATGCTGACCGAAGTCGCTCTCGCTGAACAGCTTTACGCCTATATCCTCGCCCTCATTGTCTGTCAGCGGAATTTGTTTCGGCGACTTCGCAATGCCGATAGATTGCAGCTTTGTGTAAACACTATAAATGTCGCAAGGAAAATCCAAAACAAGTGTATTATCTTTATTCCGTATAATTGCGGTTATCATATTCAAATTTCTCCCATCGTCATAGGCTTGTCCTGATATAAAATGTCGAGCAGGCTTGTATCGGTGTCGTTATAGATGAAGCCGCCGACAAATTTGCCGCCGTATTCCTCGGCAATATGTTCTCCGAAACCGTTAAAATCGAAGTAGTCTTCCAGTTCGGGATGCAAGGCATAACAATCGTTATTGTCGACGACATATCTGCCGACATCCTCGTAATCGCTAACATCTTCAATAACCTTGAAGCAACCGATATTTTCAGCAAGACGTGCAAGCTGCCCTGCCTCCTCAACCTCGGCGTATTCCGCAACCAACCATAATTTTTTCAAGTCTGTATCGGCACTGTTTATAGCGTTTGTAAGCCCGTTCAGCTCATACACACCCTCATCTGCGGCAATTTGCTTGAACCTCTCAAACCATTTGGGATTGTTGACGCTGAAATCCTCTAATGTAATTTTCGCATTTTCGAGTGCCGTTCCGAGCCTTGCAAACGCCTTGTCTATAGCTTTTTCCTCGCAGGGCAAATACAGGAATTCGGTTTTTCCGTTGTACTCAGCCCGTATGAAGCAAAGCATTTGATCATACACATACGGCGGAAAGACCTGTCCGTCATACAGCTTTTGAAACGGTGTGTTTTCATTAACAAAGAGCAATCCGTGTTCGGTAAAAACGCCCTTGCCAGATTGGATCAGCTCCCGCCCGAACTCTGCATATTTCGGGTCGTCCTCATCATCGGCAGGCAGACAGCCCTTTACTGTAAGCAGATATTCTCTGCCGATTTTGCCCATATCGCTTATGTCCCGAATAAGCGGGTAACGGTTTAGATTGAAACTCAGATTTATGAGGTCTGGCAGAGTGTCAAAACCCTCTGCTTTCATCGCCTCATAGAACTGATATTCCTCATCGCCGAAAAAGCTGTCCATCCGTTTCCCGAGGAAAGTGACTTCATCCAGATTGACGAATCGATCTTGAATAAAGTTAAGTTCTCCGGGGAATATGACCTCAGCTACATACAGTTCAAGCGGCGTAACATCCTCGGCGTGGATTCTTTCAAGTGCAGCGCTCATTTCCGTTTCCTTACAGGGAAAGCGGATGTCGGTAGACTCATTACCGTATTTGATTTTTAGTTTTATCATGGTTTTTTCACTCCTTATAGCTTAACAGCGGCAAGCCCGAAACGGCGTATCGCCATAGCGTTGCAAATAATTCTGAACAACACCGGCGGCACAAGCTTTATATCCGATAAATCGGATATGGTTATATGCTTTGTTCAGAGTATCTGATCCTTTGCCGCGCAATAAAGCATATATGACCTTTCCGAACAGTTCCTCAGCTTAATATTTTCAAAAAATATACAGCCGTTATTTATATGGTGCTTGCAGCAATTCCACAGTCTTATATCCGCGGTAAGCAGATATATCGCCGACAGCAGCGCATAATTTTCTCTCTCGGCATTTTTCACGGCAAGCGCAAACATTGCCATATGTTTCTCATTTGAAAATGTCATAATGCTTTCCTCGCTTTCTATATACTCGCTAAATCTTTTTAAAAACGGTGGACAGCGTATCTGCCGCATGGCAGCCGTCAGTATTTCGGGCATTGCAGCGGTAATCACGGTAATTTGCGTTTCCGCAAAACGGAAACCGACGCCGCGCGGCTTGAAATTCGGCACTGCGGTCATAAGGCGCTCCATCTGTCTGCTGTACGGTTCTTCTGAAAATATTGTCATGGCTCTGCTCCTTACGGTGAAATAAAAAAAGCCCTCCGGTTTTTGTGTAACCGAAGGGCGATTGATAGTATTACATATTCTGTTGCGGGTCTGCCGTCTGTTCAAAGGTCGACTGCTCGGTTTCAAGTGAGGGATATCCGTCCGTGAGCTTTTCTCGGAGGTTATCCAACTGCCGTTCCTGCTCGTAGGTCAGCGTTTCGCAGTTGGCTATTGCGAAATCCACACAGCGATAAAGGTCTGCCGATTCTTTCTCGGTAAACAGCCTGTGTTCGCTTATAAGCCCCGAACGCATGGCGAATGTTTCTTTAGCACATTCGTAGTTAGTTGTGTAATCTCCCCAACACATCGAGCTGCCATCATTGCTTTGCTGCCATGTAACAAACATAAATCCGTTATTTTCACTGTATGCTGCCGCCAATACAGTATCTCCGAAAGAAGCAAGCTGTTTGTATTCAGTAACGCCGGCAGCTTTCATCTGCGGCGCGCGTTCGTAAAGTCCTATATATTCCCGAACCGTCAGCACCTCATCCTGTATATCCGCAATTTTTTCACGGTATTCATCCGACAGATTTTCATCGTCATTTATAATGCAGTTGCCGTTGTATTTCACTCGGCAAAGAGGGATGCCGTCTGAGGAGACATTCAGCCATCCTTTGTCATCCATCTTGGTTTCATACCTGCCTTTAAGCCGTTTAATCAATTCCTTTTGTAACATATTTTTACCTCCTGTTATGTCAATAAAAACCCGATATTTTCTTCCTCATATTCTTCAATATTAAAAAGATATGCGGGTTCAACAACTATTTCCGATTCATCCCTGCCGTCAAATAACGCAAGTATATGTGATTTTTCTATTTCTGCGGTATATACCGTTCCGTCCGAATCAAAGCGTTTTGCAAACCACAAAGCCTTTTCGTAATCCAGTGTCCAGGACATTGCCCTTACGGATTTTGCGTTATACGGTGTTACCCCTCGGTATACCGTAACCGGATCGTCAAGCTCGTCCAGCCGTTTTCTTTCCTCGGCTGTCATAAGCAACGATTTATCTGCGCTCCTGAACATCCGCAGCAGTTCCGATTGGCTTAAATTAACATCGCTGTTGGGATTTTCGGAAGTAATCCAAGCCGAGCACAGCATTTCGGCGAAATCCTTTTCCGAAAGATATTTTCCTGCATATTTCAT
>ENA-UEQB01002678-UEQB01002678.1-human-gut-metagenome-genome-assembly--contig:-NODE-2678-length-12334-cov-4.319980_pt1 | contig 12334 bp, 16 predicted proteins | sample MGYA00242901_ERZ507918 | MGnify/ENA primary metagenome ERZ507918 (study PRJEB26167, sample SAMN06115405) | human gut metagenome | host: Homo sapiens | place: China:Sichuan | collected 2016-04-06... | reverse complement strand
GACCGTCGCCCGCATGGGTGATTCACTCGCTACGCTGAACGCGAAAGCCGCAAAGATGGACGGTCTCGTAAAGGCACGCAAGGCTGTTGGCGAAAGCTCACGAGAGTACATCCGTGCGAAAGAAAAGGTCGCAGCACTCGGGAGAGCAATGAGCGCGACCAGGGAGCCGTCCGCCCAGATGGTCTCCGAATTCAACAAGGCTAAATCCGCCCTTGAAAAGTCGAAGGCGGCTCTTGAGCGGAATCGATCCGCTCTGCGCGAACTTGACGGTCAGATGGGAACAACCGGCACGCACCTGAGGACGCTTATCGAACGACAGAATGCGCTCGCTCAGTCAGCCGACAGGGCTCGTGCGGCACAGCAAAAGCTCGCGAAGATCAACGAGCGTTTGAGCAAGGCTCAGGGCGTTCAGGATAAGGCCAGAGAAATGCGGTCTTCGAGCGCGGGCGCTCTAATGGGCATTGGCGCTACGGTTGCCGCAACAGCTGGTGCTCCAGTCAAGCAGGCGATGAGCTTTGAAGACCAACAGGCTGAACTTCGCAAGTTCTCGGACGACTACAAGCAAGTCTTTGATGGCATCCAGAAGCTCTCGCTCCAATACGCGAAGAGCACTGAGGACATGACAGCGATGGCGGCGAACGCCTTCCAGTCCGGTATCGCAAAGACGGCTGACGAGGCTCTGAAGCTCGTTGAGATTCAGAACCAAATGGCCATCGCCTTCGATATGACGGGGGATGAGGTCGGTGCTGCATACGCGGACATCCAGTCCAAGATGGGCATCAACATCGAGCAGAGCAAGGCAATGTTCGACATCGTCAACCAGATCGGCAATACCACGAGCGCGTCGGCAAAGGACGTCGTCGAGGTGCTTGCTCGATCCGGTGGTGCCCTCAAGGGCTTGACCGCGATGAACGAGAAGCAGATTGCTGCATTGGCCGGGTCTTTCCGATCCGCGTCTGTGTCGTCAGAAGTCGCTTCGACCTCGATGATGTCATTCATCAACGCTTTGTCGTCCGGTGAAGGCGCCACGAAGGGACAGAAGAAAGCCATGGAAGAGCTCGGCATCGACGCAGGCAAGATGGCGCACATGATGACGTCGAACTCTGAAAACGCTCAAAAGGCGATTCAGGACGTTTTCAAGCGCATCAACGGCTTGCGAGAAGACCAGAAGTCCTCGATCATTGGCGCTCTATTCGGTAACGAAGCGGGCGTGAAGTCTGCGGTGGCAACGCTTGCCAAGCAGGGCGACCTGCTTGCAGGAAACTTTGCGATGATTTCCGATCCGGCTCAGTATGCCGGTTCGATGCTGAAGGAATTCCAGTCCAGGGCTGACACGACCTCGAATTCCCTGCAGATTGCAGGTAACGCGGTCAAGCTAGTCGCCGGCGGGATCGGGACGGCTCTTCTTCCAGCTGTTCGAAAGTCGGCGGAAGCCTTCGTGAAAAATAGCGAGAGCGTCATCAAGTGGGTGAGTGAAAATCAGTCGCTAATTCTGACGGCCATGAAGGTCGGTGGCGCGATCCTCGGCTCTGTGGCTGCCTTTCATGCGTTACGCCTTGTCTTCGCGCTTTTGGCGAGCCCCGTCATCTCAATGTACAAGGGCTTCCTGAACATCCAGAAGGCCATCACCTTGATGCGAAACAGCACGGTGCTCGCGACAGCGGCCTCGAAGGCGCAGGCCATTGCGCTCGGCGCGTGGAAACTCGTCGTCACGGCTGCGACCACGGCTGCGAAGTTGATGCGCGGTGCGATGGTCTTGCTGACTGGGGCCATGCGGGCGAACCCGGTCGGGATCGTCATCACGGCTTTCACGTTGCTCGTCGGCGCAGGGCTCGCGGTCTACAAGAATTGGGACACCATCAAAGCGAAGGCGGTTGAGCTCTGGAGCGCGTTCTCGTCGAACTTTCCGAACATCGCTTCGGTCGTGAAGGCGAACTTTGCGATCGTTGCCGACATTGCGAAGAACGTCTGGGGCGTCTTCTCGAACCTCATTGGGTTTGTGAAGAACGTTTTCACCGGGCAGTGGTCTGCCGCATGGGAGAACGTGAAGGGCATCTTCTCGAATGCTTTCAAGGCCCTTGTTGGACTCGCAAAGGCGCCGATCAACAACGTCATCAACCTTGTGAACGGCGCGATTGGAGCCATCAACGGCATCAGCGTGGACATTCCTGACTGGGTGCCGAAGTTCGGTGGGCAGACCTTCGGCGTCAACCTGCCGAAGATTCCACAGCTTGCCGAGGGCGGCATTGCGACGCGCTCGACGCTCGCGAACATCGGCGAAGGCGGAGAACCCGAGGCGGTCATTCCACTCTCGAAACTCTCCTCGATGCTCGGTGCGGGCGTTGGGGCAGGTGGCGGCATCACCGTCAATTTCGCTCCCGTCATCAACGTGTCGGGCGGCTCTGGCGACGCTTATGAAGGCGTGAAGCGCGGCCTTGATGAAGGTCGCCGACAGCTTGAAAAGGACCTGCGCCGTCTTTGGGCGGATCAGCAGCGTCTATCTTTTGCTTAAAGGAGGCGGCAACGTGAAAACGTATGAGACCCGCGCGATGGACACCTGGGACATCATCGCCAAACGAGTCTATGGCTCCGAAGCGTTGATGGATCAGTTGATCCGCGCAAACCTACAGCACCGGAAGACGGCGTTCTTCAGTGCGGGCGTCGTGCTCAATGTGCCGGACATTGACACTGACTCGATGGAGTTTGCTGAGAACCTGCCGCCTTGGAAACGTCAGGAGGGGACGCGATGAGCGGACCTATCCAGACCTATTTGAGGCTCCTCTTCACCGAAGCCAGCAAGTCGGTGTCGGAGGACATTCTGCCGGATCTGCTCTCTTTCACGTACGACGACAAAGAGACAAATGAGGCTGACGAAATCAGCATCACTTTGAAGGACCCGACGGGAAAGTGGGCGAGCAAGTGGAAGCCGGACGGCGGTGAAGTCGTCCGAGCTTACATCGCATCCGGGACGGTTGATGGGAAGAAAGGGCGCGAGCTTTTCTGCGGAAAGTTCTTCGTCGATTCGCTCCGCACCAGTGGCTCGCCTCGTGTCTTCGAGATGCGCGCAGTGTCGATCCCGATGAACACGCCGATCCGACGCAAGATGATCACGAAGGCTTGGGAGAAAAAGACGCTCAAGGGCATCGCTCAGGAGATCGCGGCGGCCGCGAAAGTCAAGCTCCTCTTTGATTCTAAGGAGAACCCGAGCTACGACCGACAAGATCAGAAGGCTGAAAGCAACTTGAAGTTCCTCTCGCGCCTATGTGAAGACGCCGGGCTTTCGATCAAGGTGACAGATTCGCAGATCGTGATCTTCGACCAGGCGTCATACGAGAAGAAAAAGCCCGTCAAAACGCTCACGCTTGGCGTTTCGGACATTCTCTCGTGGGACTTCGAGTCGCAACAGTCTGAGACGTACAAGAGCTGCACGATCTCGTACAGAAACCCGAAGGAAAAGAAAAAATCCTCGGCTGGCGGCTACACGTCGGACGAGTACGACATCGATGCTGTGCCTGGCAAAAAGAACCCGGCCGTCATGACCTACACCTATGTAGATCCTGACGTCGAGGACAACGGGCAGGAATACCAGATCAAGAAGCGTGCGACATCAATCAACGAGGCGATGCGAATCGCGAAGGCCACGCTGCGCAAGCTCAATCTTCGGAAGATGACAGGCAGCCTTTCTCTTGTCGGTGACACGTCCCTTGTGGCGGGTGTCGTCATCAAGCTCAAGGGATTCGGAAGTTTCGACGGCGGTTTCATAATCGAGAGCGCTTCGCACAGCGTCAGCACTAGCGGCTACGTGACGAGCCTTTCGGTTCGCCGCGTCAACAACAACTACTGAGGAGGTGCGGCATGAACCTATTTGACATGCCAGAGGGGGTGCCGAGCCTCATCAAGATTGGTGAAATCTCGAGCATCGACCCTGCGAAATGCACAGCCCGCGTGGTCTTCGACGACGAGGGTAGCATCGTGAGCTTCGACCTCCCCGTTCTTCAGCGCAACTCGCTCAAGAATCACGACTACGCCATGCCCGACGTCGGCGAGGACGCCATCGTGCTCTTCTTCGGCGAGGGGCAGGAAGACGGCGTCATTCTCGGTTCGATCTACGCGGGAGAGGTGACGCCTCCGGAATCGACGGAAAACCGCCGCACGGTAGTTTTCGACGACGACACGCGCGTTTGCTACGACCGAGCGGAGCACAAGCTCACCGTCACGATTGAAGGCACGGAGGTTGTGTTCAATAGACAGGATGGCTCTATCACGGTGCCGAATGCGGTGACGATCAATTGCACGACCGCGACGGTCAACGCCTCGTCGGGCATAACGCTTGACACGCCGAAGACGGACGTTACCGGTGTTCTGAATGTCGCCGGTCTCATCACCGGAAAGGGCGGACTCGCCGTCAGCGGAGGTGGAGGTGCTGCGGTGACGGTCACAGGGAACATGAAGCTGCAGGGCCAGATCGAAGCTTCGAGCGACGTGACGGCGGGCGGCATCAGCCTCATGAAGCACAAACATCAAGAACAAGGCGACGGCGCTCCGACGAGTCCGCCGCTGTAAGGAGGCGAGGAGAAAATGGGCCTGGGATTTTCGGCAGTTGGTCTTTTCGGCAAACTGCCTTTTCTCTGCAGTAGTGCAGTGACATTCACCTTCAAGGACCTGTCAGTTTCACGCTCGGTTCGATGGGCGACGCACGAAGTGATAGGCAAGAAACCCGTTCTTGAATACATCGGTCCAGGACTCACAGAGGTCAGCTTCAACATTCAGCTGAACTCGATGCTCGGGACCCCGCCTTTGGCAGCGCTCATTCAGCTCAAGAAAATGCTCGAGAAGAAACAGGCTGAGCGTTTGCTCATCGGTCCAGATTATCTCGGAAAGTTCGTAATCGAATCAATCGGTGAAGAGCGCAAGTATCACAACAACCTTGGCATCTGCGTCTCTGCAGAGGTCAGCATCACCTTGAAGGAGGCGGCGTAATGGCTCAGTACACAGTGACGCTATCAAGTCAAGTCGACTTCGCGCCGTCTGACGAGGTGCGAGAGATTCTGCAGAACGTGCGGACGATCCTCAGCACGCGTAAGGGCTCCGTTCCTCTGGACCGAGACTTCGGGCTGACGTGGGCGCATATCGACAAACCAATGCCGGTAGCAAAGATGCTGATGCGGTCTGAGGTGATTGACGCGATTGAGGAGTACGAGCCAAGAGCAACGGTCGTGTCTGTCGACTTTGACGAGGACACTGCGAGCGCAATGGACGGTATTTTGAAACCGCGCGTTGTTGTGCAAATCGGAGAGGAGGAATAAGACATGGCTGAAACAATTCCCCGTTGGCACTTGCCGGCGGTTGAATTCCTTGAAACGGACGCCGAGACCATCAAGGCCGAGATTATCACTGGGTACAACAAGCAAGTGGGCGAACCCTCGCGGCGGGCGACCCCGTACGACTCTACCTTTTGAGCCTTGCTGCCGTCATCATTCAACAGCGCACGGCTGTGAATCTGGCGGCGCAGCAGAACCTGCTTTCATATGCTCAGGACGGCTACCTCGATGCACTCGGCACGCTTTTGAGCGTTACGCGTCTTTCTGAAAGCAAGGCCGTCACGACGATCAAATTCACGCTTTCGCAGGCTCTGGCGACGGTCTACACGATCCCTGCAGGAACTGAGGTGACGAACGGTGTTGTGACATTCGCGACGGACCATGAACTCAATATTGAGAAAGGTAAGCTCGAAGGGAGCGTCACGGCATCCTGCACCGTTGCAGGGACGGTCGGCAACGACTACCTTGCCGGTCAGGTCAACACCATCGTCAAGCCAATGACGTTCGTAGCGAAAGCCGAGAACACAACCATCACGACAGGCGGCTCTGAAGCGGAAAGTGACGAGTCCCTTGCCGAGCGCATTCGACTCGCACCGAACGGCTTCTCTGTTGCGGGGCCTGAGAAGGCGTACGTTTATCACGCGAAGAGCGTGTCGAGCTCCGTGCTTGACGTTTCCGTTACCTCCCCGACACCGGGCGAGGTCGATGTCTATGTGCTTCTTGCGGGCGGCGAATTGCCTTCCAAAGAAACGCTTGAGCAGATCGATGCGTACTTGAGTGATGAAACGCGTCGACCTCTCACGGACTTCGTTCAGGTGCTTGCGCCGAAGGCCGTGAATTACGAGCTCGAGATTCACTACTGGATCAGTCGCGAGGACAGTTCGCGCGCCGAGCAGATCAAATCTGATGTCGAAAGGGCGGTCGAAAAATACCGCGTGTGGCAGCAAGGAAAAATCGGTCGCGACATTCTCCCTGCAAGGCTCATTCAGTACGTCATGCAGGCGGGAGCTTCGCGCATCGACAACCCGACGATGAAGCCAGTTGACTTCCAGAAGCTCGAAAGCGACCAGGTCGCCCAATGCACTGGCGTGAAGATCGTTTACGAGGGCTACAAGGATGAGTAAGGGGCTCGCGGACGTAAGGCTGAGCGACTTACTTCCGGACTCAATTGCTCAAGACGACAACGTCAAGCACAGCGCGACGGCGCTTGACAAGCAGTTGCTCGATATGACGGCGGCGGTTGATCTTCCGTCGATCTACGTCAGCATTGACAAACTCACGAGCACGCAGCTCGACCATGTCGCCTACGGGTGGGATGCGAGCGTCTGGCGCGATTCGTGGCCCGTTGCTTTGAAGCGCAGCGTCTTGAAAAACGTTGTGCGCGAAAAGCGCAAGAAAGGCACGCTTCGTGCTGTCAAGGATGCCGTTTCTTCGATCGGTTCGGCTGCGACCATCAAAGAGTGGTGGCAGCAGGAGCCGAAGGGAACTCCGCACACTTTCGAGATTCAGGCGACGCTTGGAAACATCGACGGCACGCTTGATGCCGAAATGCAGGAGGACCTTTTCGCGCTCGTCGACGACGCGAAACCGGTCCGTTCGCACTACACATTCGTACTCGTTCGTCAGCTGGATGGCGGGCTCGGGATCGACGGCTATCTGCGCCCGGTAGCTTACGCGCGTATTCGCTCTGAAGAAATTGTCAGCCGTGACATCGATGCGGCAGTCGGCATTTTCGTCGGGGCACGACCTATCGCGATGCGCTCGCTCGTCGGGCTTGCAAAATAAGGAGGGATTCCTATGGACATCGTTTTGACGACGGCAGGTATTCAGGCCGTCATCAACGCAAAAGAGACCGGGACGAACGCCGTCACGATTTCGGAAATCGGCGTCGGCACCGGCAAATACACTCCAACCAAGGAGCAGACACAACTACAAGCTCAAGTCAAGCGCATGCCGATCCTCGAAGGTGGGCAAGCAGGCGACAACGCGATTCACGTCGCGTGCAAGGATGACGGCCCGGGCTCGTATGAAGTGTTCGAGTTCGGGCTTTTCCTTTCTGATGGGACGCTTTTCGCGGTCTACTCGCAGAACGTACCGATCATTGAGAAGCAGGAGAAGAGCAATCTTCTGCTTGCTATCGACATGAAGCTCGAAGGCGTGAATGCCGGGAACATAACTTTCGGCGACGTGTCTTTCTCTTTCACTGCTGCAACAACTACGAATGCGGGGATTGTTGAGCTTGCTACTGACGAAGAAACGCAGGCCGGAACCGATTCGCAGCGAGCTGTGACGCCCGCCGGTCTGAAGAGCTTGACTTCTACCGCAGACCGTGCGGGTCTCATCCGCACAGCATCGGAAGCCGAAGCAAAGGCGGGAACGGAAGGCGCGGCTGCTCTCACGCCTGCGACCATGAAAGGCGCGGCTGCTTCCGAAGCGGAAACGATTGAAGGGAAGTCCGGGACGCTCTATGTGACGCCTCTCGGCCTTCGAGGCTTGAAAGCTACGACTGGACGAAACGGGCTTGTCGAACTGGCGACCGAAGCAGAGGCAAAAGCGGGGACGGACAAAGAACGCGCTGTGACGCCTGCGGGTTTGAAGGCTGTTGTCGATGAGGCAACACCGGACGCAAGTGAAGCCGCCAAGGGGCTGATACAGATCGCTTCTTCGGTTGAAGCTACGACAGGAACAGACGCTCTGAAAGCAATGACGCCCGCAACTGGAAAGGCTGCACTCGATGCGCGAATTGCGACAGTTGAGGAAGCGAAAGTTGGCACGTCGACGACGAAGCTCATCACGCCTGCAACGCTGAAGGCCGTTGTGGATGCAGCTGTGGCGGCGGCTCTTGCGAAACAAGGAGGTGCCAAATAATGGCCAATACGATTCTGATCACAGATGCCGGCTTGGCCGAAGTAGTCAACGCGGAGCAGTCTGGAACCGCGCCCGTCGTCATTACAGAGGTGGGCTACGGCACGGGGCAATACACGCCGACTGGTGATATGACGGCTCTGAAGGAAGAGTTCAAGCGTCTGACGACCATCGCAGGCGGTGCGGTTGGAGACAACGTCATCCACCTTGCGGCCCGCGATGATTCGGCCGAGGCCTACACGGTCTACGAGGTCGGCCTCTACACGGCGAGCGGAACCCTTTTCGCGGTTTGCTCTCAGACAGTTCCGATCATCCAGAAGGCTTCGCAGTCGCAGGCTCTGCTCGCGATTGACCTTGCTGTGACGGACTTCTCTGCAGATTCGATCGCGTTCGGAGATACGAACTTCCTGAACCCGCCGGCGACGACCACGACTCTCGGTGTCGTTGAACTTGCGACGAATGAAGAAACGATTGCAGGAACAGATGGGACGCGTGCTGTCACTCCGAAGAGCCTCAGCGCACGGACATCGACGGAAAGCCGCACCGGTTTGATCCGCATCGCGGTGCCTGCGGAAGTGCTTGCTGGCAAGGAAAACACAAAGGCAGTGACGCCGTTTGGCTTGCTTTCTGCCTTCTTGAAGAATCACGGCGACAGCGGCTTTCAGAAGTTGCCGAACGGTTTGATCGTGCAGTGGGGAAAAGCCTCGATTGCATCCGATGGCTCGACCGTTGTTGCCTTCCCAGTTGCTTTCCCGACGAGCGCCGTTTTCGCGAACGCGACGCCTACTGGTGAGGTTGCTGCGGACTTCGTTGCCACTGGTTTGACGAAGGGGAACACGACCTTCAAGCACAACGCAAACGGAAAGGTCCAGGCGCTCTGGATGGCGCTCGGATTCTGAAAGGAGAGGACAGGATGGCTTACTACTACAGCGCGTCTCAACGCGCGTTTTACTGCACAGAGATCGTGTCTGTGGACGTTATGCCCGCAGACAAGGTGGCAGTCGCGGACGAGGCATACAAGAGCCTCATGGCCGCCCAGAATGCGGGGAAGTTGATCCGTCCAGGTGCGGGCGGAGCTCCTGAAGCCGTCGACCAGACGGGCGCTGCCGCAACTGGCATCGTCCACGAGCTGACGGCTGCAACTGCTGACAAGCTGGGCCACATCAAGATCGGCAAGAACGTCGATGTTGCAGCAGACGGAACGATCTCGGTCAATCTCTCGAAGGACGTTGGCGATCAAAGGGATCGTGCTCCTGAAAAGCCTGACTATGGCTTGAGTTGAAGGAGGTGAGGGAATGGCTGCTGTTCACAACTTTTCTCTCGATCAAGGTTCGGACAAGGTTGTCTATTTCGTCTTGCGAGATAAGAGTGGACCGATTGATTTGAGTGGGTACTCGGCTGCCATGCAGGTGCGCCGGTACGCATTCAGCGAGGCGGCTATTGACACGCTGACAACGTGTAATGGTCGCCTTCTTATTGATAGCCCTGCCGGGAAAATCACAGCGAAGTTCAATCACGAAAACACCGAGCAATATCCGGGCGATTCGGTGCTTTATGACATTGAGCTTGAGTCTCCGGACGGTGCAATCACAAGGATTCTTGAAGGAAAAATCAAAGTTTCTCCGGAGGTGACCCGTGTCAGATGCAAGCCTAAGGCGTGAGAAGTTTCGCAGAAAAATTGCTTTAACTGAAGAAATCTACATCGAAGGTCAATGTAGCGATATTGCTCCAAAGGTCGTCACGGTAGAGGTTCCTGGCATCCAGGGACCTCCGGGCAAGGATGGGGCAGACGGAAAACCCGGAGAACCTGGTAAACCAGGCGAAGGGGCTCACGTCGAAAGCATTGACAACTCTTTCATTGACAATCTTTTTTAATCGTAAAAGGAGTGAGAAAAATGAGTGAATTGAATGCATTTTTAGATAAGCAAGGTTTGACTCATTACGACAGCAAATTGAAGACGGTCGTTGCCGGGCAGATGACGATCGAGGGGCGCACGATCACGCTGAAGAGCGTCTCTGGTGCAACGCTCGCAACGGTGACGATGCCGCAGACGATCTATGAGCTTGCAACGACTCAGAAAGACGGTCTGATGAGCAAGGAAGACTTCGCCAAGTTGCAAGGTGTCGCAGCTCAGGCGACGAAGGTCGAAAACTCTGAAACGAACGGGAACATCCAGATCAATGATGTTGAGACGCCCGTTTATGTACACCCGAGCGTGACGGCAGGTGCTCTTGGTGCAGGACTTTACAAAATCACGACTGACGGCAATGGGCACGTCACTTTAGGCACGAAGGTTGTCAAGGGCGACATCACGGCGCTCGGTATTCCGGCTCAGGACACGACGTATGGTCCGGCTTCGGCTGATGCTGCGGGTCTGATGTCTGCTGCCGACTTCACGAAGCTGCAAGGAGTCGCTGTGGGCGCACAAGTGAACGTACTCGAAAAGGTGAGCGTCAACGGCGGCGCTCTGCCGATCACAACTAAGGGCGTCAATATCGATCTCACGCCGTACGCGCTGAAAACGGACATTGCGAGCGCTGTGAACTACAAGGGTTCCGTCGAAAACTATGCGGCGTTGCCGACCAAGGATGTGAAAGCCGGCGATATGTACAACGTCGAGACTGCCGATCCTGCTCATCAGATCGACGCCGGGATGAATGTCGTTTGGAATGGCGCGAGTTGGGACCCGATGGCTCCGATGATCACGATGACTGGCATTACGAACGAAGAGATCGACGCCCTCTTTGCATAAGGGGGCATTCCGATGGCTAACTCTTTTCTTGATTTGATAGGGCTGGCTCACTTCAAAGAGAAGCAGAGTCAGCAAATTAGCAAAGAGTTCGCAAAGAAGTCCGAGGTCGTCACAAAGGCTGAGGCTTCGGACTTCGCGAAACACAAGACGTGCAGCGCGATTCGAGATCGCTCTACGTCAAAGCCTGACTACGGGCTGAATACAAAGGAGGGGGCTAAATAATGGCTCTGAAAGAACAGGACATCGTCTTTACGACGACGGATGAGGCGGGTAACCCCGTCATTCAGTTTCCGATTACGCGCGTCGAAAATGTCGAAGACGCCGTGCGTACTGTGAACAAGAAGAAGCCTGACAGCAATGGCGACATTCAGATCGATGTCGACATGAGTCATCTGGCGACAAAAGATGAGCTGACGAAGGGCTTGGCGAATAAGCGAGATCACACGATCCAGATCGCCAACGCGGACCTGAACACGCTGCTTGAGGACAAAACATGGGCCTGCAGTGGGACGCTGAAAAATACACCGATCGCTTGCACCTTCTGCATCGTGCAGGCTTATGACACGGGTGCTCCTGTCAGCGGGAACATCGTGCAGGTCTGCTACGTCCCGAACCTAACCGACAACACGGTCCGCACCTTCTGGCGCAACTGCAATAATGGGGTGACCTTCGGAAAGTGGAGCGAGTCTGGCGCGGTGAAGACGGTGAATAGCATCGCGCCTGACGCATCCGGCGAAGTGACGCTTCCGAACGCTACGACGAGCAAGGCCGGTCTCGTGCGCCTTGCTGCTGAAGAGGACGTTTTGAATGAAGCTCCCCAGACGGCGGTCTGCACTCAGCTGATCTACGAAATCAACGAGTTCAGACGCAAGTCAACGGCGTACCAAGTCGGCGACAAGGTGGACTGCGCCTTCCAGTACGAGCGCTTCCTCGAATGCACGAAGGCGGGGAAGACGAGCGCGGAGCTGCTTGATACGCGAAATGTCACGCATGGTCAGGTCATTGCGGACGGCATGGTTGAATGGACCGTGCGGACGCATGTGCGTTCGATCAATGGTTCAGTGGCTGGAGCCGACGGCAATGTGCTCGTCGATGTTGGGGCGAAGACGGTAAACGGAAATACTCCTGATTCGAACGGAAATGTTTCGGTCGACGTTGGTGTGAAGACGGTTAACGGAAATACTCCTGATTCGAACGGAAATGTTTCGGTCGACGTTGGTGTGAAGACGGTTAACGGGAACGCGCCGGATAGTGCGGGCAATATAACTCTGAACATCTCCTCATCTGCCGATATGACATTTAGCGCACTAATTGATTGGTCGGCAATGAATCGAAAACTAGGTGTAACTGACTGTAGAACAATAAAGTGGGTAGTAGCTCCTTAAAGGCTTTTGG
>ENA-UEQB01002676-UEQB01002676.1-human-gut-metagenome-genome-assembly--contig:-NODE-2676-length-12349-cov-5.685544_pt1 | contig 12349 bp, 10 predicted proteins | sample MGYA00242901_ERZ507918 | MGnify/ENA primary metagenome ERZ507918 (study PRJEB26167, sample SAMN06115405) | human gut metagenome | host: Homo sapiens | place: China:Sichuan | collected 2016-04-06... | reverse complement strand
AGTAGGCTGATTCCGGGTGAAATACACTCGAACGGAGATAATACTTGCTTCTGATTTCCTGTTTATTCATTGCTATTTCAAAGTTTGTGCAAAGTAACGACTTATTTCTATAATTACAAAGGAATCTGGTAAGAATATTCGTTTTATTTGTTACTTCAGCTGATTCTGACTATCTTTGTCCTTCGATTAAAAATAAAAATAATGGGAAAAGAAAAAATCATATTGACAGGTGACCGTCCTACCGGAAAACTCCATATCGGACACTACGTAGGTTCACTGAAACGAAGAGTCGAATTACAGAATTCCGGCTTGTTTGACAAAACTTTCATCTTCATCGCCGATGCGCAGGCATTGACCGATAACATCGATAACCCCGAAAAAGTACGCCAAAACGTAATTGAAGTAGCCCTCGATTATATGGCTTGCGGACTCGATCCGGAAAAGTCGACAATCTTCATCCAGTCCCAGATTCCGGAACTGTGCGAATTGACATTCTATTATATGGATCTCGTCACCGTATCACGCCTGCAACGTAACCCTACCGTGAAGACGGAAATACAGATGCGCAACTTCGAAACCAGCATTCCTGTAGGCTTCTTCACTTATCCCATCAGCCAAGCTGCCGATATCACTGCCTTCCGTGCCACTACAGTACCGGTAGGTGAAGATCAGGAGCCCATGATCGAGCAGGCCAGAGAAATTGTCCGCCGTTTCAATTATATCTACGGAGAAACATTAGTCGAACCGGAAATCCTTCTACCGGACAACGCAGCCTGCCTGCGCCTGCCGGGTACCGATGGAAAAGCCAAAATGAGTAAATCGTTAGGCAACTGCATTTACCTTTCCGAAGAAGCGGACGAGGTACAGAAGAAAGTAATGAGCATGTTCACCGACCCCGATCACTTACGGGTGCAAGACCCGGGCAAAATCGAAGGTAATACCGTATTTACATATTTGGATGCCTTCTGCCGTCCCGAACATTTCGAACGTTATCTGCCCGACTATCCGAGCCTCGATGAACTGAAAGCTCATTATCAACGCGGCGGCCTGGGAGATGTAAAGGTGAAACGCTTCCTCAACGCTATTATGCAAGAAGAGCTGGAACCTATCCGTAATCGCCGGAAAGAATTTGAGAAAGACATTCCTGCCATCTACGAAATGTTGAGAAAAGGCTGTGAAGTGGCAAGAGCTGCCGCTGCCGATACGTTATCCGATGTTCGTAAGGCCATGAAGATAAACTATTTCGATGATGCCGAGCTGATCAACGAACAAGTAAAGCGATTCAATAAATAAAAAAAGAAACGCCCTGTTACCAGTCCGGCAACAGGGCGCTTTCTTTTAAAGAAGGTTGAGTCTGAATTTATTTAGCAGACTCTACTAATACAACGCGGTTTAGGTAAATAGGTTTACCGAATTTATCCACACCACCTCCGGCATCAACTTTCAAGCGGCTGGAATCTACTCCGTATTTCTTAACCAATGCATTGACAACAGCCTGAGCACGTTTCTGGCTCAACTCCTTATTGAATGCAGGAGTACCGGTTGCCGAGTCAGCATATCCGTATACGGTATATTGTGTATCCGGGAATTCTTTCATCTTAGCAGCCAGATAAGACAAGTTCATCTCTTCACGCGGAGACAGTTCAGAAGAACCGATTGTGAAGAATACAGTACGCGGAGCAATATTAGCATCCGTTACAACTACTTGTTCGGCAACTTCTGCCACCGGCTGGTTCTGTGCATCAACCAACTGCTGTTGCAGTGACTGGTTGGCAGCAGCCATTTCATTCATCTGGCGACGCATATTGGCCAATTCTATTTCAGAGATAATCTGTGGCATCGGACGGGCAAATCCACGGGCCGGGAAGCGGTAAGTCAGACCTGCAGTCAGGCTGGCAACGCCATCATACCCATGTTTTCCACCAATTTCTCCGTCAAACTTATCTTCAGCCAGCATACCACCGATTTCGATATTGATATCTACCGCACTCGATACGCGGAAACGGTTGATAATACCTGCGTTCATAGCAAATGCCTCACGATGAGGTTTAGAGTATGAATGAGTAAAACCGGCTCCCAAATAAGGGATAATTTCATATACACGGTGAGAGTTGTATCCGCCAAACAGAGCATTCAAATTGAACATCACGTCACCGTGAAGATTCATATAGTTGAATTTCTGTTTATAATACCCATTGGCCAATTTACCACTCTTCACAAAATCGGCTGTTTCCGAATGGGCAAAGCCGCGCCCCTGCAAGCCACTGTACTGCAATCGCAATCCCAACCCGGGAGTAAACCATTTACCGACAGCCACATTCAATGTCGGACTGATACGGTCTCTGAACTTTCCGGCATGGTCGTTGTCACCAAACATGGCTTCGGCACCGCCACCGATAGAAAAGAACCAGTTATCCCAGAAGGAGTTAGTGATCACTTGATATTTGTCTTGTACCTGGATAACTTCGTATCCCGTAATCGTAGTTTGTTGCGCTGAAGCAACAGATGTAACGCCGGCTAAAGCCAGCAGCATTAGAATCTTTTTCATATACCTTAATAGTTAAAGTGGTTATTACAAATCTTCCTATTTATTATTGAAACTATTTAAATAACACCAACGAAACTAAAAGGTTTTGGATAAATGAAAATTTCCGAAGCATTTTCTACAAAGATCCGGAGATACACCTTATTATATATAGCTCCAAAGCTACTTTGACCTATTTTTGTTCCATGAAAATTTTTCGTAGCGGCATAATCAATCTTTCCAGCAGGCGAAGATCGTCCGTGATGATTTCCGCACTTCCCTTCATCTCACGAGTCAACGGCAGCATCTTTCCATAGTTGGTTGTCAACCCATCCGGCAAAGCAATATCGACCACATACATGCCTTCCGCCGTCGGCAGAGGCGAAACACTTCTCACCTCCCCCCTTACATAACCAAACTCCTGGTCCGGATAATTATTCAGACGCAAATTCACACGCTGTCCGGCCTTTACTTTACCCGATCCCTGTAAAGGCAGCAATGCCGTCCCTACAGGTAAGGATTCCTCTTTCGGGGCAACCACAAAAACGGTAGCCCCCGACTCCACATACTGATTCACGCTCCACACATTCAGAAAAGTAACTTTTCCTCCGACCGGACTTCGAAGCAGGTAATGTTGTTCCCACGCCGCAAGCTGACCCAACAACTGATCCGTAGCATTTCTCAGATTCACCTCCTGCGTCTGCTGCTCTTCAAACGCCTGTTTTTCCAGATCAAGCAATGCCTCTTCCGATTGCTCTATCTGCATATCTACCTGAGTTAACTGCATACGGGCCGATTCCTTTGACTGAAGGCTTTGCAAGTAGCGACTGCCGGACTGTTCAAACTCCGTAATAATCATCGCCTTACGATGATAAAGAATCGAATCTCTTGCATATGAGGCATGAGCTAAAGCATATTCTTTCTCTATCAGAAAATATTGCCTCCGAACCTGATCATAATATTTCTTCTGTGTAGCCAGCAATTCTTTCTGTGACTGCAACTTCTTTGCATAATATCCTAACTCTTTCATACGAACCACCTCGGAGAGGGTACTCACAAATCCTGCATAAGCCGACTGTATCTCACCCAGCCGCCAGCGGTCGGTCTCCGAAAGCAGAAAAAGGCTTTTCCCCGATTCCGGTGTATATCCTTCCTGCTTCCACTTCTGCATCTTCCCCTTCAAAGAAAACACATCCACCGCACGAGCCGTATTCTCTATTACACCCAAATTCATATCCGGCTTCACCTCCTGGCCGTTCTGTACATACAGGTCCGCCAATCTACCGGCCGAACGTGCCATTACATAAGATGGAGGCTCCTGTGTACTCACCGTCACCTCCGCAGTTATCACATCCGGATATTTAAACCAATAGCTGCCTGCCACCAACACCACTACGATGATAAACAATACCGTAATGCCACTACGCAGAATCCACGCCGGAACACGGTTCATCACCTCCTGTACCTCTTCACTGCGAAGCTCGATTTCTTTATGTGTGTGCTCCTTTTCCATACCTAACTTCCTAACTCCAGCTGATTCTTCACCAACTGATAATACAATCCTTTCTTCTCCGTCAGTTCCCGGTGAGTGCCCTCTTCAGCCACAGCACCTTTATCCAGCACCACGATCTTATCCGCATCACGAACCGTACTCAAACGATGTGCTACCACTACAACCGTCTTACCCCGATAGAATGTATGGAGGTGTTCCATAATCTCACGCTCGTTATTGGCATCCAGTGCATTCGTCGCCTCATCGAAAAACAGGAACTCCGGATTCTTATAAACCGCACGGGCTATCAGCAGGCGCTGTCGCTGTCCCTGACTGATGCCGTTCCCCTCCATTCCGATCTTCGTATTATAGCCCAAAGGAAGAGAATCGATAAAATCACGGATATTGGCAACCGTCACAGCATGGCGCAAACGTTCCACATCCACCTGCTCCTCACCAACAGCAATGTTGTTCGCAATCGTATCAGAGAAAATAAAGCCATCCTGCATCACCGAACCACTCTTCGCACGCCAGAGATGCGGATTCACCACATCCAAAGGAGTCTCACCTATTTTGATATCCCCCTTATTCGGAGTATAAAAACCGAGCATCAACTTAATCAGTGTAGTCTTACCACTACCACTCGCCCCCACGATCGCTGTCACTTTATGTTCGGGTATATCCAGATTCACATCCTTCAGCACATAGTCACGGTCCGCCCCGTCATAGCTAAACGACAGATTTTCAATACGAATATCACGCCGATCCGGAAGAACCGTCAGTTTTGAAGTGATATCCTGTTCTTCATCTTTCTGACCGTGAATCTCGTTCAAGCGTTCCAGACTGATCTTTGCATCCTGAAGTTGTTGGGCAAAGCCGATAAAAGAGCCGATGGGGCCACTCAGCTGACCGATGATATACGTCAAAGACATCATCATACCCAGAGTCATATCCCCTTCCACAACCGATTTGGCAGCAATAAAGGAAATTACGATATTCGTTGTCTGATTAAAAAAGACAGAGCCCACTTGCTGAACCTGCCCCAATGCCAGTCCCTTCACGCTGATCTTGAAAAGCTTCACCTGAATGCGCTCCCACTGCCAGCGCTTTTGCTTCTCGCAGTTGTTCAGCTTGATTTCCTGCATGGCAGTCACCAACTGAATCAAACTGCTCTGTTCGCCCGCCGCCTGCGCAAAACGCCGGATATCCAGTTCACGCCGGTACTTCATGAACACAAGAATCCAGCAAATATAGAGTGAATTGCCTACCAGAAAGATGGCAAGAATACCCAGATTATAATAAGCCAATACAAAAGCAAAAATAAAGAAGTTTACGAAAGAGAAAAGCGTACTGATGGATGAGCCTGTCAGAAAGCTCTCGATACGTCCGTGGTCACCGATACGCTGCATAATGTCACCGATCATCTTCGTATCGAAATAATGGAGCGGTAGTTTCATCAACTTTGCCAGGAAGTCAGAGATCAGCGAGATGTTGATACGTGTGTTCATGTGAAGCATGATCCAGCTACGGATAAACTCGACCGAAAGTTGCGAAACGGAGATTACCAGCTGTGCAATCAGGATCAGAGTGATAAAGTTCAGGTTACCGTCACGGATACCCACATCCACCAACGACTGTGTCAGAAATGGGAAGATAAGTTGCAGCAAGCTCGCTGTCAGCATTCCCAGAACGAGCTGTATCAACTGTTTACGGTAAGGCGACAAATACTTAAGAAAAAAACGAAGGCTGCGACTGCCGGACTCTTCCTCGTCCCCCTGCCCTTGGAATTCCGGGCCCGGTTCAAGCGCAAGTGCAGCTCCTTTCTCCTCTCCGTTCACCTTGGTAGACAACCAACACTTTTTAAATTCTTCCTCACTGTACGAAATCAACTGACGTGCCGGATCAGCGATATAGAAACGGTAGCCACTGCGCTTCTTCTTTATATTATAACAGACCACAAAGTGGTTCTGGTTCCAATGCAGGATGCAAGGCAACGGTACGTCCTCTTTCAGTTGCTCCAAAGAGATACGGACCCCCGAAGTACGGAAACCGATGGATTCCGCCGCATCACTGATGCCCAACATGGAAACTCCTTCACGGGTAATAAAAGAACGTGCACGGAGGGTCTGCAGGGAATAGCTCTTACCATAGTACTTCGCAATCATGCGAAGGCAGGAAGGGCCACAATCCATAGCGTCCAACTGGAGGTAATGAGGAAAAGAACTTAGCTTCATTTATTCATAATATTAGTCTACGTAGCAAAAATACATCACATATCCGGAATATAATGCGCTTCTCCCGGAATTTGTGAAAAAAATTCCCTGAAAGGATAATTTATCTGTTTCCCGTTCAGAAAATTCAGCAGCAAAAGCATGCCCTTATACTGCCTTTTCTTTAAAACTCTTTCACAAGCATTGCTCAAATCAAACAAATAGGTTTCTTCTCTGATCCGTACACTTTTATCCCCCGAAGACAATCGAAGCAGGACATACCACGCAATGCCCTCCAGTCCCGTAGCTAAAGAGTAGTCATCCAAACGCCTGACATCATATTCCATCACTTTCTTATCAATCTTATTCCGTTCTTCATTGCCGGCATCTTCCACAAATCCGTACCGGACAAGATATTCTATCCCCCAACCTATGCCAGCCCATCCGAAAGACAGACCGACCGGCATACCCAAACGAACATACTCCATCACTTCATCCAGCAACTCTTCGGCAAATTCTCCAAAAATTCGCGATTCGGCAACATGAGAATAATGAAAAAAGAAAAGACAAGATCCCATCTTTCCATAAAACAGCCCTATGTCAGTTTGCCTGTAGGAGAAATAAAGTGATTTTGCTATCTTTTCTATCTGTGTATCCATAACATTTCTTTTTTAATAACTGACAGGTATTTCATAGTCGAGGCGATAAAGTTCTTTTATCCGTGCTATCTGTTTCTCATCTCTCAGTTCAAACTGAACGGATGTCGCATTCGACCTCTCCTCAGGTATATCAACTCCTTTCTCTTCTAAGAAACAGTTTAATTTACTGAGCGGTACAATACAATCCACCTCTGCAGAAGTATAAAAATCAGATTGCCTGCGTATATGTTCATCCTGCCACAACAGATTTGTCTTCCCCAATTCAAACTCAACAAACGAAAGAAAGCGTTCAAAAGAATGATCCTGATAAAGATTACACATATACATATAACGGTTAAAAGTACGTTCAAGTATAAAATATTTATAAGCAGAAATCAGTCTTTCCACCGGATCCCTCCAAACCGCTACCTTCAAATACGATTTATGCTCCCTTTCATAACCGGACATCTCAGAAACCGGTACCAAAAAACGTTCGGGTTTTACCCGGGCGATATAAAAATGAGTCTGATCTTTCCTATCAGGAATCATACCTATAGACGCATAGATAGCTATATTCTCCAAAAAAGTGAGTCCACATTTCGAAATAAGGACAAAAGCCATACGATGCTTCTCTACAAGACAAAAATTACATCCGAAGAAGTCTAATGGTGCTTTGTTTAGCATTGCAATATCTTTCATGATATACTACGATTTTCGATGTCCAACATACATACAATAAAGTGATTCAGTTCCCTGCCATAGCCCCTTATCCTTCCATCGTCTGGAGCCGGTCATAGTACAGTTTCATCCTGTTCAGTATCTCCTCACTATACCATCTTCCAAGAGACTCTTGCCGACTGAGTTCCTCACAAACACGAAGCATTTCTCCCGCCCTATCGTACAAAGTTGTATAAGTTCCGTCCGGATGTAATGTACAGGCAGTAGAATATATTTGCAACAGCCTCACATAAAGCGCTTCTTTTACCTCTCTATGTTTTTTCTCAAACAAATGTTTACGGCTATATTCCAGTAACTTCTCAATAATCAATTGAATGGAAGCAATCCGCCTACCCGCTGCTGCCGCTGTCATAATCGATCCTTCCCGTTGCCGGTAATAATAAAAATCAATATCGGCAACCGTCATTTTCTGAGCGGTTGTCAGCACCTGCGGAGTCCATAATTCATCCTCATGAATCAGCCCCGGCTCAAAGCGAAAACCGTTTTGCTCAATAAAATCTCTCCGATATAAATAGTTGTACACCATAGGGACATAACATCTGCAATCCATCACTCTTGAGAAATACGTACTTCCAGACACCACGGTTCCCGTCGCAAACAACTCCCTGCTCCTTCTTTCCCAACTTCGCACCTGCCCATCCGGATGTACCGCCAATGTATTTCCTGAGACAATGTCTGACCGGGTCTTCGCAGCTATAGTACAAAGCACCTGCAAAGCATTCTCTGCCAGCCAGTCGTCACTGTCCAGAAATGCCAGATAATGCCCGGATGCATGTTCTATTCCGGTATTCCGTGCAGCAGAAAGTCCTTGATTCGCCTGTTCCACATAAACGCAACGAGCATCCTTACCCGCATACTCCCGCAGCAACTCTCCGGAATTATCCGTCGATCCGTCGTTCACCAGAATGATCTCAATATCCGTCAAAGTCTGCTTCTCCAAAGAGTACAGACATTCCCCCAGAAAAAGTTCCGTATTATAGACCGGAACCACCACCGAAACTACCGGTCTTTTTACCTCCTTCATATCCCTCTCAATTTTAGTTCGTGTATTTTTGGGGAATCAATATACCCATCCACCATCTATCTTTTATCAAGCTGCGAAACACATTTATCTGCCACTACTCGTCCTCCCCCTTTCAACATCCTCCACGGAATCCTTCCTTTACCCGTCATAAAGAAATAAGCGAATACCGGTTCCGCCCAACGTACGGTAACAAAAGGTTTATATCTCTGTTGTAAACTCCTGTACGACAGCTTCACAAAGGTGCCCAAAGGTATAAACCGCTCCGGATGTTTCCGGTAAGACTGCCGATAGCCCTCTTCATGTTCCTTCATCAGGGCATGCAAATGAAACCAACAAAAACCGGCATCCAATATTTCATTCGGACAACACATCACCTCCAGCCCCCGATGACAGCCATCCGGCTTCGTTTCCGTCATATACCTGAATATCCGGTCCGCAGACACCTCAAAAAAGAAAGTATCACGCACGCCATTAAACGGAGGGAGTATCTCTTTGCTATCAGGCTCCGGATGTTCCTGCCCCAACCCTACCATCCACTCCCGGTCTTTCCGGAACAAGTTAATGCCCGACATCGAGACAGGCACTTTATACCGGATGATCATCTTCTCCAGATAAGAAGCATACAACGCATGCGTCCACAACGCAATTCGTTCCAGCCACCTGAACGGTCGCATCTCTATACGGTTGAAAGAGTCCAGATAAGCCCGATACAGGTTGTAAGAGATGCATTCCGCCACGTTGAACCGCACTTTTTTATCAGAACGGTAAGCATCACAGATATGTTTCAGCCGATCCGTAAAATAAACCTGATCGGCATCGATCTTCACTGCGTACCGATAGCTTGCTTTCGACAATGCATAGTTGCAATAACCTGCCAGCGTATGGATAGAGTCGGGCGACAACAGCTTTGCCTTCTCAAACTCCTCATCATCCAGATCGATCGGATATACAGACGGCTGATACTCAAAGACCCTGATTTTATCCGGATATTGTGCCGCCTTCTGCCTGAGAATCTCCGGCGTACGATCCATACAATCATGATAGACAGCTATCAACTCATCCAATCCGTCGATACACGAATCAATGCACATCTCCAAAAAATCCTCACAATTCTTACAACGCAATACCCCCGATACCCCAACGGGCCGTTCGCGTGTCAACGTATCCGTATCAACCACATAAATTTCCTTCAAAGTAACAGGAGGCATTTTTTCTTTAATAAACCCGACCATATTCCGGAGAGTTTCTTCTCCTGTTGCCTGAAACCACAGAGGTTGCCCCTTCTCCATCCTCTGTTCAAAATCTCCATAATTCTCCAGTATCCGGGACAAACCGCCGATCAACTCCTCTTTCGTTTTCGCTATCATCCCCAGCCCCTCGGCTTCCACATCCGGAGAATACCGCGATCCCTCGGTCGGATCGTACACCAACGGGGCAGCACCATGCGCTACTCCCTCCATTAAAGAAGAAGAATAGTGTGCCACCCCTACCCGTGTGCGGACAAATACCTCTGCCAGCTTTTCATCCGTTACCATTTCTATATTGGGAATCTGCTCCCATTCCATGCGTACCTCCTCACCTATCCTGAACTCAGGATGTTCACGCACCAGAAACCGCCGGGCGGGAAACTCAGCGGCAACCGTCCCTATCAGACAGATCATCTCTTGAAGATACTTTTTGTCACTCAGAAAAAAAGGTCCCTGCAAGAAAAAAGTAACACACTCCTTTTTCGTTTCATTGCGTGGTTCCACCTGATACATATAGCCCGTCGGAACAAAGTCCGGCAGCGGATTATGCTTCTCCCACAAAGTCCGGAAACCTTCCCCCCACATCAGATAGTACCGGTAAGGCATCCTCCTGAAAGCAGTGTGCATCAATGACGGCCATCCCTGCTGGATACACAAGGTCGGTATTCCATAATCACGTCCTATGGTGGCAAGCAATAACTGCTGGTAATGGCAGCCTTCCAGAAAAATCAATCCTTTAGGTTGCAAGATCCTCATCAATATATCAAATGTATTCGCATATTGAAAAATCAAGGGGAACCACTCTTTCAGGAATGGATTAATCAACGGAGCTGTTTTGGTAAATTCAAGAGTAATGGCCGTTACAAAGTCCGGCAACTCCGTTTCATCCGGAATCTCATATTCCGACAAGAGCAACACCGGTTCTTCCAGACGTTCAATTAACGGAGTCAGATAAGCCAATTGACGGGCATTATAAATATAGATCACCAACTGCCCGCCATAAGGTGCCAGTGCTTCATACCATTCATGGTCGTAGATTTTGTATTCCTCTTCCTGTCGCTCCCATTCTTCCACCTGCTTATCGGCCAGTATCTCCTTTACGCTACCCAATGCTTCCCCACAGCTCTTTCCTTCTTTACGTAACCGGTCGTACTCCTCTCTATGCCATGTGAACTGCCAGAATAGTAAATTGATCAAAGGCACGCCCACATCATGCCCCCCAATTTTCAGCCAATACTCTTTCCCCTCCCTCAAATGGTTCACGTAGTCAGACAGCACCCTATCCAGCACCTCATAATACTCCACATAATAGTCCCGTTTATCCATATCTTTTTTTATTAAAGCCCGGTTTCAATATAATGTTCAGCCAGTCTCCAGTCCGCTTCTTCATCGATATCTATCATCCCTGCAGGACCGACCTCCACCACCTTCACAACTCCCGAAAGAAGCTGCCCGGAGTCCAGTATTCTCCCCACCGTAGAAGCATAGAAAGCTCCCGACTCTATCAGAAAACCTTTGTACTCCTGCCGGCGAGGTTTGGTTTCGAATGAATAGTCCAAAGGTCTCCCCTCATCACTCCAACGAAACTTCTTCAAACGGCAACAGGCAACATAGGAATCCGCCTCACCCCTTTTCATCTCTTCTGCAAGCCCCCTTAGTTCTTGTGCAGTCGTAAAAGGAGAAGTAGCCTGTAACAAAATAAAATCATCATTCCGGTCCGGCTTACAAAAATGGAAAAATTCCTGTACAACTTCCAGACTGGAAGCCTCATCCCTTGCACTCCACTCACTGCGCCTGAATATCCGTACAATTTCTTTGTAACGGCCTCGTATCAGACTCTCCATTTCATCACAATTTGTCGCTACACATACCTCGTCCGCTATGCCGGAAGCAAGGACGGTATCGATAATCCAACATACCAGAGGTTTGTCTCCCAGCATACGCAGGTTCTTACCGGGGATACCTCTACTCCCTTTGCGAACCGGAACAAAACAAAAAGTACGATTCATAAGCTATTATCGTTTATGGTTTCACATGACAGAGGTTCGGTTTTCCAATAGCTAATTCATAATTAGAGGGCGAAGGACACAGCCATTGGTAAATGCAGTCACAGCAAGGTTTTTGATTGCGAATACGAAGCCAGGAATGACCTTCGGTCATCTCACGATAAACAATGGTGTATAAACTCTCATCAATCGTCCCAATTGCAGGTTCATTTATGTCACCAGAATAAACTTTTCCATCCGGACCAATCGTCAAAACTCCAAAATAATTAGTATTTATTACTTGATTTTTTTCATCATACGAAGTTCCACCATTAAGAATTCCATAAAATTCAAAAGTAAGTCCATTTTTAGCCAATTTATCTTTTTCCTCTTCATTATCATATTTTATTTTAATATAATCATCAACACCATCAAAATTAAAAGCCTTATTAGAAAGACCACTATCATCATTCCAATTTCTTTTTTAATTC
>ENA-UEQB01002673-UEQB01002673.1-human-gut-metagenome-genome-assembly--contig:-NODE-2673-length-12357-cov-5.395847_pt1 | contig 12357 bp, 8 predicted proteins | sample MGYA00242901_ERZ507918 | MGnify/ENA primary metagenome ERZ507918 (study PRJEB26167, sample SAMN06115405) | human gut metagenome | host: Homo sapiens | place: China:Sichuan | collected 2016-04-06... | reverse complement strand
CTAACGGAACATTTAACTGTAAAAAGTATGAAGAGATTTATCTGTTTATTCCTTTTGAACTTCATAGCTATTCTATCTTTTGCACAAACTTTCAAGGGCTCCGTGGTCGATGCTGCCGGTAACCCGGTTCCTTATGCAGCCCTTTACTTGCGCGAAACACAGTCCGGTTTTACTACCGATGAGCACGGCCGCTTTCAGACTAAGCTGGCTGCCGGGCAATATACTTGCGATGTGTCTTCTTTGGGCTTCATCTCCCAAAACTTTTCTTTCCGTATGCCGGAGCGTGATTATGAGAAGAACATCACCCTTGCCGAGCGCATCTATTCCTTGCCGGAAGTCAATGTGGTGAAAGGGGGAGAAGATCCTGCCTATGCCGTGATGCGCAAGGCCATAGCCCGTGCCTCTTACTATCGTACCCTGGTGAAAGGCTTCACCGCAGGCACCTATCTGAAGGGTACGGGAAAAGGAACGTCCATTCCTGCGATACTGAAATTATCCAAAGAGGTGCGGAAGGAATCGAAAGAACTGCTTGGCAAACTCTTCTTGCTGGAAGAACAGCAGATAGTGACCTTCAAAGCCCCGAACGTTTGGAACAAGCGGGTATTGGCTTCCAAGAATTCCTTCCCGGAAGAGTTCCAGATAGAGATGGGACTGACTACGGTCAACTTCTATACACCGGAAATCTTCGGCAAGGTCTCCCCGCTGAACCCCAAAGCCTTTTCCTACTACCGCTTCAGGCTGGACGGCTATTTCATGGAGAACGGGCGGATGGTCAACAAGATACGCATCATTCCCAGGCGGGCGGATACCCGCTTGATAGAGGGCGATTTGTTTATTGTGGAAGATCTGTGGTGCGTGTCCGCCATCGACGCCGGTGTTCGTGGCAGTGGGATGGATGCGAAAGTCAAGGTTATCTGCAAGGAAGTGCAGCCGGAAGTTTTCCTGCCGGTATCTACCACCATGTCAGTCTCCATCAGCGTGATGGGCTTTAAGGCAGAGGCGTCCTATCTGGCTGCCGTGCACTATACCGATATAAAGACAGATATCACTATAAAGACCGATGCGAAGCAAACGGCAAAAGCCGCCGCACCGGTAAAACAGGTAACTGCCGAGGCCGTACCGCCGAAGCAGCATAAGTACGAACGTCCTGCAAGACGGGTGCGCGAGAACACGCAAGTGGATTCGCTCGCCGATAAGAGAGATTCCCTTTACTGGGATACGGTGCGCAGTGTGCCCTTGCGGCAGGAAGAGTTCCAGAGCTACCAGTACAAGGAAGTGAAGATACAACAGAAGGACTCTCGGAGTGAGGCCAGCCTTCGCAAGTCGGGCGGTGCGGGCGATGCCCTGAATGCCTTTCTGTTTGGAAAGACGTTTACTACCGGCAATAAAAAGGCATGGCTCACTTTATCGAACCTTTCCTCTTATATCCCCGAATACAACTTTGTCGACGGTTTCTGGTTGGGAGCGAAGCTGAAGATGGGCATCGACCTGTCCCGGTCCTCGTCCCTTCGTTTTACTCCTTCCGCCTACTACACCACTGCCCGCAAGGAATGGGTAGGGCAGGGGGAATTGACGCTGGAATATGCCCCCCGGCGTTTGGGCCGTTTGTCGTTTGCAGGCGGCACTACCTCTGCCGACTATAACGGCGAGAGTGGGGAGTCGCGCCTGATAAACGCCTTCTCCAGTGCGTTGTTCGGTCATAATCATGTGAAGCTCTACAAGAACACTTTCTTCAGTGCCGACCACGCGATAGAGCCTTTCAACGGATTGCTCTTTTCTACTTCTCTTTCGTGGCAGCGCCGTAGTATGCTGGATAACCACATCCGCCATAGTTGGTTCAAGAGAGATGCCGAACCGAACCTGCCGGAAAACAAGTCCTTCCGCCCGATGCCCGGGAATGATCTGCTGAAGGCTTCTTTCGGTCTGGAGTACACCCCGGCGCACTACTACCATATGTCCGGTGGCAAAAAGGTGTACGAAGATTCCCGCTATCCCACTTTCGCCTTGAAGTACGACCGCGCCTTTCCCGTAGACGGTAGCCGTTACCTTACTTCTTATCACCTGATGCAGTTCTCTGCCAGGCAGAAGGTGGAGTTCGGCATGTTCAGCTACCTGCTGTGGTCGGTCAATGTAGGCACGTTCTGGGATGCAAAGAACCTGCAATTCCCCGACTTCAAGCACGTTGCATCTACCGACCTTTGGGTGACGGAGCGTACGTTCAACACCGGTTTCAATCTGCTCGACAACTATGCCCTGTCCACCGACACCCGCTGGGCGCAGGCCAATGTTTCCTGGTACACTCCGTATCTGTTGCTGAAACAACTCCCTTTCCTGTCGGGCAAACTCTTCGACGAGGCTTTGCATCTCCGTTCCATAGCCCTGTACAAACAGTGTCCCTATACCGAACTGGGCTATTCGGCAGGCCTTTCGGGAGTGGCACGTATCGGTGTGTTCGTAGGCTTCGAGCGTTTGAAGTATCGCTCGGTGGGAGTTTCCCTTAGTCTGCCTCTGTTACATTCTGCTTCCCGATAGTCGTTTTGTAGAATTTATGTTAAGCTTTTATTCCATCCATGTGTCGGATTAGAAAAAAAACTGTATTTTTGCCAATCCCAATAACGAGAACTTAAATAAATGACTATGAGCAGTTCGTTACAGAATAAAGAAACCATGAAGGTGCCGGAACCCACTTTACGCCGGCTCCCGTGGTACCTTTCTAATGTAAAGTTGCTGAAGCAGCAGGGCGAGCGCTTTGTATCGTCCACGCAGATCTCCAAGGAAATCAATATCGATGCTTCGCAGATAGCCAAAGACCTGTCGTATGTCAACATTTCGGGCCGTACGCGCGTGGGCTATGAAGTAGATACGCTGATAGCCGTGCTGGAAGACTTCTTGGGATTTACCAATATACATAAAGCTTTTCTATTCGGTGTCGGAAGCCTGGGCGGTGCCCTGCTGCGCGACTCCGGTCTGAGCCATTTCGGCTTGGAGATTGTGGCGGCGTTCGACGTCAACTCGGAGCTGGTGGGCACTACGCTGAACGGTATTCCCATCTATCATTCCGATGACTTCCGGCAGAAGATGAAGGAGTACAACGTCAACATCGGCGTACTGACCGTGCCCATCGAGATAGCCCAGCAGATAACGAACACCATGGTGGAAGGCGGTATCAAGGCCGTTTGGAACTTTACCCCGTTCCGTATCCGCGTGCCGGAGAATATTGTTGTTCAGAATACTTCCCTGTATGCCCATCTGGCAGTGATGTTTAACAGATTGAACTTTAACGAAATCAAGTAATGAAGATTATTGCCGTAGGAATGAACTATGCCCTGCACAATCAGGAGATGAAACATACGCAGGAGAACCTGGAACCGGTCATCTTTATGAAGCCCGACTCGGCTCTGCTCAAGGATGGGAAGCCTTTTTTTATTCCAGATTTCTCCAACGAAGTGCATTATGAAACGGAAGTGGTGGTACGCATCTGCCGTCTGGGCAAGAATATTGCGCCGCGCTTCGCCCGCCGCTACTACGATGCGGTGACGGTAGGCATCGACTTTACCGCACGCGACCTGCAACGCCGGTTTCGCGAGGCGGGCAATCCGTGGGAACTTTCCAAAGGGTTCGACAACTCGGCGGCTATCGGTACATTCATCCCCCTGGAACAGGCGGGCGGCGATGTGCAGAATCTGGACTTCCGCCTGACGATTGATGAAAAGGAAATGCAACACAGCAATACCTCGAATATGCTTTTCAAGGTCGATGACATCATTGCTTACGTCAGCCGTTTCATGACGTTGAAAATCGGTGACTTGTTGTTTACCGGTACGCCTGCGGGGGTAGGCCCTGTCAGCATAGGGCAGCATCTGCAAGGGTATTTGGGCGGGGAGAAAGTGCTCGACTTCCATATTAAATAAAGAAAGACTATATGAAGATACGCGTGGGTTTCGGCTTCGACGTTCACCAGTTGGTGGCGGGGCGTGAACTTTGGTTAGGTGGCATTCGCCTGGAACATGAGAAAGGTTTGTTGGGGCATTCGGATGCGGATGTGCTTATACATACCATCTGCGATGCACTGCTGGGTGCGGCGAATATGCGCGACATCGGCTACCACTTCCCCGATACGGCAGGTGAGTTCAAGAACATAGACAGCAAGATCCTGCTGAAGAAAACTGTAGAACTTATTGCAACGAAAGGTTATTCCGTCGGTAATATCGACGCTACCGTCTGCGCCGAGCGTCCTAAGCTGAAAGCGCATATCCCCGAAATGCAGCGCACGCTCGCCGCTGTGATGGGGATTGATGAAGACGACGTCTCCATCAAAGCCACCACTACCGAGAAACTGGGTTTCACCGGCAGGGAAGAGGGGATATCGGCGTATGCGACGGTACTGATAATAGCGGAGTAAGCTGACTACTTAAAAAACAACCATAGTATGAAACAATTCTCATTAATCCTTTGTATGGCACTCCTGTCTGCTCTTTTCTGCCGCGCGCAGGTATCTCCTTTGCAGTTCAACAGGAACGGGGAGTTTAAAATTGTCCAGTTCACCGACATTCATTTCAAGTATGGCAATCCGGCTTCGGACATTGCCCTGAAACGCATCGGCGAAGTGCTCGATGCCGAACGCCCCGATTTGGTCGTCTTTACGGGCGATGTAGTGTATGACGCACCCGCCGATACGGCAATGCGCACCGTGCTTTCCTGCGCTGCAGACCGAAAGATTCCTTTCGTCGTAACCTTTGGTAACCACGACAACGAGCAAGGTAAAACGCGTGCCGAACTATACGACGTCATCCGTTCCATGCCTTTCAACATCCAGCCCGACCGTGGCGGAGTGGAATCTCCCGACTATATCCTCACCCTGAAGTCCTCGGACGGCAAGAAAGATGCCGCCTTGCTCTATTGCCTCGACTCCCATTCCTACTCCCAGCTCCCCGATGTGAAGGGCTACGCCTGGCTTACCTTCGACCAGGTGAACTGGTACCGCCAGCAAAGCGCTGCCCATACGGCGAAGAATGGCGGCCAACCTTTGCCCGCTTTGGCCTTTTTCCACATCCCGCTGCCGGAATATAACGAAGCCGCCGGCGATGAAGATGCCATCCTGATAGGCACCCGCATGGAGAAGGCTTGCGCCCCGGTACTGAATACGGGTATGTTCACCGCCATGAAAGAAGCCGGTGATGTGATGGGCATCTTCGTCGGACACGACCACGACAACGATTACTCCGTCATGTGGCGAGGCATTCTCCTGGCCTACGGCCGCTTTACCGGTGGAAATACCGAGTACAACCATCTGCCCAACGGCGCCCGCGTCATCCTGATGAAAGAAGGTGCCCGTAGCTTCGATACCTGGATTCGGTTGAAGGGCGGTGAGATTGTCAACAGGACGGTATATCCCGACAGTTACGTCAAGGACGACTGGACTGCCCGTCCGCTGGTGACGGAATAAGGGAAATCCTTTCTTCTCTTCTGCCGCTCACTATTATTGTTGCGGCAGAAGAGCGGTTTACTGCGCAAAATTATTAATTTTGTAAGCAGTAAAACCAATATCAGTTATGGATAAGAAAACCGGATTAGCTGCTTACGGAATGTCGGGACGCGTATTCCACGCACCCTTCATCTTCACCAACCCCCATTTTGAATTGACTGCCATCACGGAGCGTAGCAAGGAACTCTCTCGCGAGAGATATCCCGATGCCCGCATAGTCCGCAGTTTCGACGAACTTATTGCCCTGGACGAACTGGACTTGATTGTAATCAACACCCCGGATAATACGCACTATGAGTATGCCCGCCGCGCCCTCGAAGCCGGCAAGCACGTCATTGTGGAGAAACCTTTCACCACCACCGTGGAAGAAGCCGAAGAACTGGTTGCCCTTGCCGGCTCGAAAGGCCTCGCGTTAAGCGTCTACCAGAACCGCCGTTGGGACTGCGACTTCCTGACCGTGAAGGACATTCTCGCCAAAGGCCTGCTGGGACATCTGGTAGAGTATGAATCCACCTTCCCCCGCTACCGCAACTTCATCAAACCGAATACCTGGAAGGAAACAGGCACCAACGGCGGCGGACTGACTTATAACCTCGGCGCCCACGTCATAGACCAGGCAGTGCAACTCTTCGGAATGCCCGAAGCCCTTTTCGCCGATATCGCCACCATGCGCAAAGGCGGCAAAGTGGACGATTACTTCATCATTCACCTGCTGAAACCCTCAAAAGCGCCTGAAGTGAAAATAACCCTGAAAAGCAGTTATCTGATGTGCGAACACGAACCCCGCTTCGTGCTCCACGGCCGTGAAGGTTCCTATGTGAAGTATGGGCTCGACCCGCAGGAAGCTGCCCTGGTAGGCGGCGTTATGCCCGATACCCCGCACTGGGGCGAAGAAGATCCGTCGCAATGGGGGCTGCTCCATACAGAGAAAGACGGCAAGGTGGTACGCCAACCCTATCCAAGCCTTCCCGGCGACTATGCAGCGTTTTACGAGAATATCTATCAGCACATCCGTCGGGGAGCGCCTTTGCAGAGCGATGCCCGCGAGGTAATCGGCGTTATTCGCCTGATAGAAGCGGCGTGGGAGAGCAGCCGGACGCAGAGTGTAGTCCGGGTCTGAACAGTTATCAGATTGTAATCCGTGATTTATGCCAGCTTGACGTAAGCCAGCCGTGTGTACTTCACGCTTCCTATCATATAGGTGCGCGCTATGCGTGCCGATGCAATATTCACCGTTTCGCCTACTTCGTAGGCATGTTCCACGGCAGGCAGTTGACACGAGTTTCTGCTTGCCGTGCGTGCATTCACCCGGAAGGTGACGAGGTTGCCCACGGAGTCTTTCAGCTTCAACACCTGGCGGACGTAGAAGTAGGGCGTCGTTCCCTTGACCTGGGTTTTATAAGGATTATCCTCTATACGCACGCTGGTAACGGTCAGGGTCAGATTCTCCAGTTTGTCCCCTTCTTTCCCCAGGAAGCGGTTGCCGTTGCTTGACTGATGTGCTTTCCTGCGTTGGATGTCCAGGTGAACCGAATGGTAAATCTTCGCAATCAGCATAAAACGTTCCTGCTTCGGCATCCGGGGCTCGAACTTGAAGGCTATCCATGTGAGGTAGGCGGGATCTATGCGGAGAATTTCGTGCAGGAAGTGTCCGCGATACTTCCCGAAGGAAATGAGGTCATCGCCGTTGCTTTGCATTCTCTTGGCATTGTATTCTACCAGCATCAGCCTGCGGATAGAGTAAAAGCAGAGCGTACTTGCCATCCGCAGCGTTTCCTGTATGTCGGTGGAGAGGTCGCAGATGTAGAAGATGGACTGCCGTTCGGGCAGGGGAGAGTAAATCCATAAGGTGTATTGGGGATGTTCCGGTCGTGGCAATGCAATCAGATAAGTACCTTCTTCCTTGAAAGAGGCCCTTCCCTCGTTGTATGCGTTTAGCTTGCTATACAATAAGTCTTGCTCTGCCCGGGATATACCCGGAATGATCGGATTAGCCATGTCTTGAATTTAGTTTCCTCAAATATACGTTTTTTGAGGCTTAAATTCAAGCTTCCCGGCGGAAATCTTTGCGCGTCGATACGAAATATTGGTTAAAGACGATGCCCGATACGATGAGTACCAGTCCGGCATAAGTAGTTGCTACGATCTGCTCGTTCAGGATGATGGCAATGAAGAACAGAGACAGGAACGGGGCAAGATAACACAACTGGTTGATGAGTGCCGGGTTGGATGTTTTCCGTATCGCCAGCCCGAAGCAAAGGAAGGAGATGCCCATCTCGAAACAGCCCACGTACACACCTGCCAGCACGCCCGGCAGGGTAGAAAGATGTACATCCGTTCCGAGGGTGCCTGCCAGCAGATAGGCCGTACCGAACAGGAAACTCATGAAAAGCGTGACGCTGCTGTCTATCTTGTCTTTCAGTTTATTGTTTACAATCCAGTAGGATGCCCAGAGCAGGGCACTCAGTGCTGCCAGCAGCAGTCCGAAGAGGGAGATGCCGCCGTCGCCTATGCTGCCGCTTCCGATGGAAATCAGCGCCACCCCGCCGAGGGATAGGAACATGCCGATATACTTCTTGGGCGGTATGGGCTGGTGGGCAAACAAAGCCAGCAGAACCAGCAGCACAATGGGCCAGGCATAGTTGATGGGCTGTGCCACTTGTGCCGGCAACAGTGCGTAGGCTTTGAAGAGCACAAGGTAGTATGCCACCGGATTCAGCAATCCCAGAAACGCAAAGAGCCCCCACTGCCGGGGTGTGAGCCGGGCTATCAGTTTCCACTTCTTCTGAAAGGTCATCAGCAGGGTGAATATCAGTAAAGTGGTGCTACTGGCTATCAGCAGCATCTCATAATGGGTGAGGTACGTCAGGGCTATCTTGAAGGATGTAGCCACCGTAGACCAGCTAAGCACGGCTATGCATGCATATATTATGGCTTTTGTATCGTCTTTCATACTATTGCTTCCTTAATTAAAGAGGGGGCAAAGTTAGTGGAAATACGTATAAAACGATACTTTTCCTTGAGAATAATTTGTAACAAGATACCGGTTGATAAACCTCTGTGAAACTCTGTGTCCTCGGTGGTGAATCAGAAACGCACCATCAGTTCCAATACGATCTTGTCCTGTTCCGACTCCTTGGCGATGCTGTTCTTGGCATAGAAATATTTCTCGTAGTTCAGTCGCAGGTCTGTGCGGAAAGCCTTGCTGAGGCTGAAAGTGATGCCGCCTGTCAGGCGTTGGCGCTTGTAGTCGGTGATAATCAGTTCGCCGGCTTCATTGGTGGCTTTGGCGTCGCTTTGGTCGGTCATCATGTCGTAGCGCAGCAAGAAAGACATTTGGTTGAATACCTTTCGTAGCGGCAGGTCGTAGTTGACGAAGGCGTTTACGGCTTGCACGTCGCCGAAGGCATTGTCGGAGTATTGCTTGTACAAGTATTCCCCCTCGATGTGGAAACGGCCGGACTCGTAGTAGGCGCCGATGTCATACGACTGCATCCGCACCTCTTCCGGCTGGATGCTCTGCAGGCTCAGTGTCAGATTCAGTCCTTTGGTGAAGAGAAACTGGGCTTTGGCGGAGTAGTTCACTTCTTTGTGCCATTCCTTCTGGTTGGTCAGTCCCGAGCCGTTGAAGAATCCGCCTTCTACGGTGATGGGCATATCGGTGTCGAAAGTATATCCTACGGTCAAACCTACGTCACGCACGTTTCCCACTTGTTTGGCAATGAACGAACGGTTGGGGAAGTATTGTTGGTGTGGTGAGCGGTGGGCGTCGATGGTGAAGGGTACGCGCATCTGTCCGGCAGTCAGCGTCAGCCCTTTGGTGGGGAAGAGCCGGGTGTAGGCATCCAGCATCTTGATTTGTCCTTCGTCCGAGAGGTCGATTTCGGCTTTATAGGCTACGGTGGGTAGTACGTTACCCGTGAAACTGACGCGGGCGTTGCGCACTTCAAAACGTCCTGCGCCGATTGTGGTCTGATACTCGTACTTGGAGCGGATGGTTCCGTGAATTTCCGGCATGTAGTCTTTGACTTCCAGTACCTCTTTATCTACTATCTTTCCATCCTCGTTGCTGTAGGGATGCTCTTGGGCATTTACAGCCAGTGGCAGCAATGCAATGAGCATTATCAGCGCGTTTTTCTTCATAATTCCTTTTTATCGATTAATTTATCGGCGGCAAAGGTCGGTCATATATGTTATGCTTTTATGTCATATATGTTGCATTACTGTTACAAAGGCCTGATTCGTGCCCCTTTAAATATAGGTATCGTTTTAATCTTTTACGGTTCGGTTTTGTTGCGGGGCTATTATAAACTATTGATTCTTAGTAGTGTACTTCTTCGGGCGTAAACGCCCTAAGCTGGAAATCCAATAAAATAGTTCTATCTTTGAGAGAAAATACCGGAAAAGAACAACTAATATAAAATGCTGATGCTTATGAAGAAACACTTGCTTTTGGCCGGAATGGCTTTGGTGTTGGGCGGCGTGTCTGTGCTTGCCCAGGAAATACAGCCCGTAAAGGCTGTGCCTTACGAATGGAAAAGTGTACCGATTGTAGGGGGTGGTTTTGTAGATGGTATCGTCTTTCATCCCACCGCTCCCGGTGTGCGCTATTGCCGTACGGATATGGGCGGGGCTTACCGTTGGGATGCTTCCGCCGGGTGCTGGATTCCGTTGCTGGACTGGATTCGTCTGGACGAAAGCAACCTGCAAGGGGTGGAAAGCATTGCCATCGACCCGCAGAATCCCGACAATGTGTACCTGGCGTGCGGAACTTATACCAGCAGCGCCAACGGTGCCATACTCTATTCTTATGATGGCGGCAAGACCTTTACCCGCGTAGATATCCCCTTCACCATGGGCGGTAATGAAAACGGCCGCGGCAATGGCGAACGCATGATGGTAGACCCGCAGAACGGAAACATCATCTATATGGGAACCCGCCTGCATGGCCTGTGGCGCAGTACCGACAAGGGGCAAAGCTGGGCGCGGGTGGCTTCCTTCCCCGATGTTACCGAGGCGTTCAACCCCGCCGACCGTGCCAGCTGGGGAAACCGTGGCAGCGGCATCATCAGCGTGGTGTATGACGCACAGGGCGGCAGCGATGCACGCGGCACGCGCGATATCTATGTAGCTGTTTCGTTGATGGATAGGGACAATCTTTTCGTGAGTCACGATTACGGCAACAGTTGGCAACCCGTAGAAGGGCAGCCCACACAATACCGCCCCATACACATGATTCTGTCCGGTGACCGGCAGTTGGTCGTGACCTACGGCGACACCCCCGGACCGAGCCAGATGGCGGACGGCGGCGTATGGAAATACGAACCCGCGAAGAACAAATGGACGGATATTTCGCCCGTCAAGCTGAAAGCGGGTGAGAAGGCCGGCTTCGGTTATGCAGCCGTGTCCGTAGATGTCAATAATCCCAAGCACATGATTGTCAGTACCCACAGCCTGGGCGGAAAGCATGGCTATGACAGTGACGAAATGTTCCGTTCCACCGACGGCGGCAAGCGCTGGAAACCGATTTTCAAGACTGGATATGAGTACGACTACTCCAAAGCGCCTTATGTAAAGGTAGCTCCTCTACACTGGATGTTCGATATCGAAATAGACCCAGCCAACGCAGAGCACGCCATCTTCACAACCGGTTTCGGCGGATGGGAGACCTTCAATCTTTCTGCCGTTGAGCGCCGGGAGCCGGTGAAGTGGAGCATCATGTCGCAGGGCATCGAAGAAACCGTTCCCCTCGAACTTTATGCTCCCGAGAAAGGCGCCCGCCTCATTTCCGGTATCGGCGATTATGGCGGCTTCACCCACTTCGACCTGAACGCTCCCGACCCGCTGGGCAGCCACGGCAAGCCTCACTTTGGCAATACGAACGGCGTGACCGGTGCCTGGTTGCAGCAGAACCTGATAGTCAGAGTAGGTACCTTGTTCGGCCACCAGCCGGGCGGACTCACCATCTCTTACTCGGAAGACGGCGGAAAGACTTGGGCGCAGTGTGCCTCTCTCCCCGTAGACAAAGCCCGCAACGGACATATCGCCGTATCTGCCGACGGTGCTTCCTGGATTTGGACGCCCGACCGTTCGGATGCCTACCTCACCCGCGACCGGGGTACTACTTGGCAACTCTGCCAAGGCCTGCCCCGGGACATCCGTACCATTGCCGACAAGGTCAATCCCCGACGCTTCTATGCCGTAGATGCCGTGAACGAAGTGGTGTATAGCAGCGAGGACGGCGGTGCCACCTTCCGTGCCGACAGTCTGCACCTGACCGTGAAGCGCATGATGCGCCGTGGCAATGCCGCCCCCATGAACCGGGGCGACCAGCGCGGGGGGCAAGACCGCATCTACTCCACTCCCGGTTTTGAGAAGGATTTGTGGATTGCTGCTTACGACGGGCTTTATCATTCCACCGCGCAGTCGGGCTTCGACTTCCGAACTTTGGATAAAGTCCGCACCATCTATGCCTTCGGCTTCGGCAAGGCAAAGCCGGGCAGCAATTATCCTACCTTATATATAATAGGAGTCATCAACGGCCAGTACGGTTTCTTCCGTTCCGACGATGCCGCCGCTTCGTGGGTACGCATCAATGACGATGCCCACCAATACGGGCTGGTGCTGCATATCTGCGGCGATATGCAGGAGTATGGTCGTGTCTATATCGGCACGCACGGGCGAGGCATTATAACGGGAGTTCCTGTCACGCGGTAATTATCGTCGCTGCGCCTGAGGAAAGATACTCTTTCCTGCTTCCAAAGATATATTGTCCGTAAGGAAAACTTGGAATAAAGAGGTTGTGTCAAAATGCTGGCACAACCTCTTTTCATCTTTTACAGTCCGGTTCAATTCTGTATTGTCTATGCCGC
>ENA-UEQB01002669-UEQB01002669.1-human-gut-metagenome-genome-assembly--contig:-NODE-2669-length-12368-cov-3.711822_pt1 | contig 12368 bp, 8 predicted proteins | sample MGYA00242901_ERZ507918 | MGnify/ENA primary metagenome ERZ507918 (study PRJEB26167, sample SAMN06115405) | human gut metagenome | host: Homo sapiens | place: China:Sichuan | collected 2016-04-06... | reverse complement strand
GAGCGGCCCGGAAATATTATACAAAACAAATACGAAGGATACAAAAGTGCAAACCGCTTTTAAAACGCCGATACTGAAAGTCAGCGTCATTTCCACAAACAGGCGCACATCTTCACTGATACGCTGGTCAGGGTTATCGGTATCGGCGCCGAAAACCTGCAGGCGGTAATAAGTTTTATTGCGCAGCCATTCGTCAATGTAGCGGTCTGTAAGCCAGCGGCGCCAGTTAATTATAAGCACCTGCTGCAGATAAAACGAATATACCATTAAAATAATGTACAGCGCGGCCAGCCACGAAAAATGTATCAGTTCATCAAAAATTTTCTCGGTGTCGTAATTTTGCAGCGCTTCATAAAATACGTTAAACCAGTCGTTAATTAAAACAATTACATATACAACCGCCAGCGTAAGCGCAATTATTACCGCCAGCAGAGCAAACGCCTTCAAGCGTTCTTCCGACTGCCAGTAGCTTTTGGTTAAAAACCACACATTGCGCATAAAGCGGCTTTGTTCTTTTAATCTGTTCAAGCAAATTCCCCTCTATTTCAAAATAGTTTGTTTACTCTAACTATTATACAACACAAATTTAAAAATTCCTGCTATAAAAAATGCCCCGCTGTCAAGCAGGGCATTTTTCACTAATTATTTACTTTTATCAGGCTTCTTCTTTATGCTTTTTGCTGAAGAATTTTTCTACAACTACAAAGCATACCGGAATCAGGAAGATACCGAACAGCGTGTTAAAGGTCATACCGGCAACTACGGCGTTACCCATGGATACACGCGCGCCTGCGCCCGGGCCGGTTGCAACAGCCAGCGGCAGGCAGCCGAGGATGAATGCAAACGAAGTCATCAGAATCGGACGGAGACGGAGGCGGGATGCTTCAACAGCCGCATCAACAACACCCATACCTTTTTCCATATTCATCTTGGCGTATTCTACAATCAAAATTGCGTTCTTGGCAGCAAGGCCGATAAGCATAATCAAGCCAATCTGCATATAAACGTCGTTTTGCTGTCCGCGCAGGTACTGGCCGAGAATGCAGCCCAGTACGGCAGTAGGCACGGAAAGGAGAACTGCCAGAGGAATGGTCCAGCTTTCATACAAAGCTGCCAGACAGAGGAATACGAAAATAAGGGAAATTACAAAAATCTGCATGGAGCGGTTGCCTGCTTCAATCTGGTCACGGCTCTGGTCAGTCCATTCATAGCTGTAAGTTACCGGCAAAGTTTCTGCCGCAACTTCTTCCAGAGCATTCATGGCCTGGCCGGTGGAATAACCTTCGGCAGGATCGCCTGCAATTTTAATAGCGCGTGCGCCGTTAAAGCGCGTCATAACAACGGAGCTGTTCTCATTGTCATAAGTTACAAGAGTGTTCAGCGGAACCATCGTGCCATCGTTGCTGCGTACAAAGAAATAACGCATATCGTCAACGTTGGAACGGTATTTGTCATCAGCCTGCATAACAACTTTCCATGTACGGCCGAAGTTGTTCAGGTCGTTGATTTCGTAACCGCCGAGGAAGGTCTGCAATGCGCTGAATACGCTGGAAACAGGTACGTTCAGGCTCTGTGCCTTATCACGGTCTACGTTGAATTTATACATAGGCGTGGTGGTGTTCAGGGTGGTGTAAATCATGCCTATTTCCGGACGCTGGCGTGCTTTCGCCAAAAATTCCTGTGCACGCTCATTCATCAGGCTTACATCTTCACCGCCAAGGTTCATAATGTACATGCTTAACGAACCGGTGCTGGAAGCGCCAGGCAATGCAGGCGGCTGGAAGGCCATAACTGTGGCATCCGGGAATTTAGGACCGAGGCCCTGAATCATAGGAATGATATCCTGAATAGTGGTATCACGTTCTGCATAAGGCTTCATGGCTACAACTACGAGGCCGGCAGACGCTTTCTGCGCAGAACTCAGAATATCAACGCCGGATACTTCCATTACATAGTCAACGCCCGGGAATTTCTGAACTTCTTTACTGAGTTCGCCCATCAGCTGAATATTACGGTTGCTGGAAGCGCCTTCCGGCAGGCTGAAGGATACGGCGCTCATGCCCATATCTTCATTAGGAACATAACCGGAAGGAGTAATCTTAAACAGGAAGCCGATTAAAATTACGCCAACCAGCAGGCATGCCATAACAACTTTGGAATGGCGGATGCATTTTTCTACGTTAGTTACGTATTTAGCCAGCGTTCTTTCAAACCATTTGTTGAAAGCATGCACGGCTTTGCCGATAAAGCCTTTAATTTCGGCTTCATCTTTTTTAGGTTTCAAAATCAGAGCGCACAGCGCCGGGGTCAGCGACAATGCAATAAGTGCCGAAAGCATCATGGAAACGGAAATGGTGATGGCAAACTGTTTATAAAGTTCGCCAACGGTACCTCCGGTAAACGCTGTCGGGATAAATACTGCGGAAAGTACGAAAGCAATAGCTACAACAGGGCCGGAAACTTCGCTCATAGCGCGGTAGGTTGCTTCTTTAGGCGTAAGGCCCGTATCCTGAATATGATGTTCTACCGCTTCTACAACGACGATAGCGTCGTCGACTACGAGGCCGATAGCAAGGATAAGTGCAAAGGCCGTCAGCGTATTAATGGTAAAGCCCAAAAGCACGAACGAAGCAAAAGTACCAACCAGAGATACCGGTACTGCCAGCAGCGGAATCAGCGTTGCGCGCCAGCTGCCGAGGAACATGAAGATTACAAAAATAACCAGTACCAGCGCTTCAAAGAAGGTATGTGCAACTTTGTTCAAAGATTCGGTAATAAACTGCGTGTTATCCTGAATAACCGTCAGTTTCATATCTGCCGGGAAACGTTTTTCGGCGTCAGCCAAAACTTCGCGGATTTGCGAAACCGTTTCAATGGAGTTGGCGTCACTGGTAAGGGATACCGGGAATACTACGGAGGCACCGCCGTTCAAACGGCTGAGTACCAGGTCGCTTCTCGGTGCTTCTTCAATACGGGCAATATCCTTTAAGTAAAGGTTTTCGCCGTTAATGGAACGGATAATAATATTGCCGAATTCTTCAGGTGTTTTTAAACGGCCCTGAGCATTGGCAGAGTATTGTTTTTCCTGCTCGTCAACAGTTGGGCGGGCACCTACGGTACCTACAGGCGCCTGAATGTTCTGAGCTTCTACCGCCGTTTCAATATCGCTTGTTGTAAGGTTAAGCTGAGCCAGTTTTTCCGGGTTCAGCCAGATACGCATGGAATATTCCGGGCCGTATTCATCAACGGTGGATACGCCTTTAACGCGCTTAACAGCGTCGATAAAGTTAACGTCGGCGTATGTTCTGAGGAACATACTGTCATAAGTATTGTTAGGCGAGGTAAGTGCGAAATACATGATGGTTTCCGCAGATTCCTTCGTCGTGGTAATGCCGTATGCGGTTACTTCCTGCGGCATGGAGCTGTTTGCCTGCGATACACGGTTCTGTACTTCTACCGCAGCTATATCGGCGTTCTTTTCCAGGTTAAACTGTACGTTCAAGCTGTATTCGCCGGTAGCGGTACTGGTAGAACTCATATCCAGCATATTTTCTACGCCGTTTACCTTCTGTTCTATTGCCTGCGCAACAGATTCTTCTACCGTCTGGGCACTTGCGCCCGTATAGTTGGTAGTTACGGAAATACGCGGCTTGGTAATATTAGGATACTGAGCAATAGGCAGGCTGAAACCGGCAATAGCGCCCAGCAGCGTAATCAATATGGCCAGCACCATGGCAAAGACCGGACGGTCAATAAAAAATCGTGCCATTCAGCTTACCTCCTTATTTTGCTGCACCGGCAGCATCGCCGGATTCTGTTCTGTCGGCGGTAGTGTCAAGTTCTGCTTCCGTCATCGGTTCGGGGTTTACAAGCGCACCGGCCGTAATTTTGCCGGTACCTTCAACAACGATTGTTTCATCGCCGTTAAGGCCGCTTTCAACCATCCACAAACGCCCTACGCGAGGCCCAAGGGTAACTTCGCGCATTTCAACCTTGTTGTCTGCGCCGATAACATAAACAAATTTCTTATACATCAATTCCGTAACGGCACGCTGCGGAATGAGAAGTGCGTTAGCCCTGGTACCTGCCGTTGCCTGTACATGTGCGAACATTCCCGGCAGCAGCACACGGTTCGGGTTATCGAACAGCGCTTTAATGGTAAGCGTACCGGTATTGGCAGTCAATGCACGGTTAACCTCGGCAATGCGGCCGGGCAGGTCATAAGTAGTGCCGTCGCTCAGAACAATGCTCAAATTTTCCAGCGGTGCTGCCTGCCCTCTGTCAACGGCAGTGTTGGCAAGCTTCAGGTATTCAGGCTCAGCCATGCTGAACTCTACAAATACCGGGTCGGTATTGGAAATTGTTGCCATGGTAGTCTGCCCGTCGGTAACATAGTTGCCCACTTCAAGGGCAGTAGTATCAATGCGTCCGGTAAACGGAGCCGTTACATTGGTTTCGTTCATATCAATCTGCGCATTTTCAAGCATGGCTTCCTGTGCATTTACGGATGCCTGTGCCTGGTCGCGCGCCATAATGGCGTTATCGAGAGTCTGTTTGGAAACAGCGCTTTGCTCGTAAAGTTTTGTGTAGCGTTCGGCATCTACCGAAGCGTTAGCAAGCTGAGCACGGGCATTGGCAAGATTTGCCTGTGCCTGCAAAAGGTTGGCGCGGTAGGTACGCGGGTCAATCGTGTACAAAATCTGCCCCGCCTGAACGGTTTCGCCGCCGTTAAAATACTTGCCGGTAATCTGCCCGCTTACCTGTGCTTTCAGCTCCATTTCCTGCTGAGCCTGCACAAAGCCGGTATAATCGTAAACCAGCGGTGTATCACGCTTTATTACCTGCATGGATTTTACAAGCGTAGCCTGCGGAGCTGCTGCTTTTTCGCCGCCGCAGCCGGCAAGCGAAAACACAGTTACGGCAGCAAGCGCTGCAACTGCTGCTTTGCCGCTCCTGTTCTTACGCAAAAAATTCAACATAAATCTATTCCTCCTTCTAACTTAAGTTTCAAGTACAAAAAAGCAAAAAGGATATACTTAAACCAAAGTAATATAATTATATTCCTTCAAAAGCAGAAAGGCAAACCTTAATTTTAGCAAATTTCATTAATTTTACTTATCGTTGCTTTTATTTTCTCGGTTTTTCGCCATTAGACTCTCTAGTCAGTTCCTTTGTGGCAAATTTGTTTATTTTTTGTTATTTTTTCAGCAAATTTTTGTTAAGCATAAATTTTTCAAGTTCGGATGCCGGTATCGCGGCTTCATTCCAGCCCGTGCCGTCTTTCATCTTCTGGCAGAACACCAGATTCTTTCCATTATAATACCATGAATTCGGCACTTCTTTGGTAAAATCAACCTTATCTTCAGCGCCAAGCAGAGCAAGCACCGGCAATAAATCAGGGTTTTCAACATCCAGAACATCACTGATATCAAGGACTTTGCCGTCGCTGAGCGATATGTTCAGCGGCAGGCGTTCAAAAATTTCTTCGCTGCCCTCACCCATTACGCCGAAAAACATCAGCGACATCATGTCGGAACCTGCAAAAGGCACCGTATAATCAAGCTCGCAGCTTTTTTTGCCAAGCTCTGCGGCATAGGGCTGCCAAACTTTCTCCAGTTCGCCGTTAATGGTATTTTGCAGTTCTTGTTTGCCTTCAACCGCCATCAGCGGATAAGTTACGCTGCTGCCGTCCATTACTGCCTGCTGCTTATAAAGCATGCCGTTGCCGAAAACAAGGTTGCGGCGGAATTCGCCGTTCTGCACGATTTGCGTATATAATTCGCGTTCCTTTAACTGCCAGCCGCCGTCATATTCCCATTCGGCAGCAATTTTGGCAAGCGTGTCCTCGCTGCCTGTGCCGCTTACGGTCTGCAAGGTTGCAAGTTTGTCCATGCCTTCGGGGTCTGCAATAACGGTAACCCCGCTCATGCGGCTTTCCGGCTTGCGGTAGGGCTTTAACAAATTTCCGTTTTCATCATACAGACCGCAGTTAATATAGTAATCTTTTTCGTTCGGCAGCACGCCGTATTCAACGGCTTCCGTACGCACGCCGTCTTTAAAATCTTCAAACACAAATTCCGTTTTAAAACCGGGCTTAAAAGCAGCGTTAACGGCTGCGCCCATATTATCGCTGCCGGTATAAATTTCCTGCACGGCATTTGGCAGCGCTGCGTCAATAATGCGCACCTGCATTTCCTGTGCCGCCCCGCTTAAAGAGCGCACAATAATCTGTTCGCCCTTACCGGTAAAATGCCCTTTCTGCAAAATATTGGCATAGCCGCCCTCAAGCGAAGGCGTATAGGCGGTTATCAGTTTGCCGCTGCCGTCTTTAATCATCAGCAGCAAATCGCCGTAATAGCTGCTGCCTCCCGTAAGTTTACTGCCCCACAGCTCGGCGGTTTCCTGAGTTCCGTTGCCGTCGGTATCCGCTTCAATGCTGGCAAGGCACACAGGTTCCGCGGCTGAAGCCGCACCATGCCCCGCCGCCAAAATAAAACCTGCCGCCAAAGCAAAAAATCTATTCCATTTCATAAATATAGCCTCCGTTATTTACAGCATTACAAATTATATTATACCAACATCACGCTGATAACAAAAGTAAAACCTGCTCAGTAAACAAAAATAAGTTTTACAGTGTATTTTTTAATAAAAGTAGTGCAATTATCGTTTTTTTGATGTAAAATAACTGATAAGACGCTTACACAGTGTTATGCTGACAACCACTAACTACGCAAAGGATGATGACGATGAAAAAATTACTGTTTTTACTGGCAGCACTTTGCCTGGCATTTGCCCTTACAGGCTGCGGCGGCAGCGAAAAGCAGGCACCTGCAGCGGCCTAAGCACAGGTTAAGCTCGGCATGCTGCGCCTTACCAGCAGCGCGCCGCTGTTTATTGCCATGGACAAAGGCTTTTTTGCCGAACAGAATATAGAAATACAGCCGGAATGGTTTGACGCGGCACACCCCATTGCCGTTGCAACTGCTTCTTCTCAGGTTGATGTAGGCGCAACCGGCATTACCGCAAGCCTCTTTAACATGGCAGCAAGCGGCCAGCAGCTGGCAATTGTAGCCGATAAAGGCCGCGAAGAAAAAGGCTTCCCTTCTTCCGCACTTGTTGCGGCAGCAAACGCTTATAACAACGGCTTTACTAGCCTGGAAAGCATTAAAGGCAAACGCATCGGCATTACACAGAAAGGTTCTACCTTCCATTATATGCTTGGCAGAATGCTTGAACAAAAAGGCATGAGCCTCGACGATGTGGAACTTGTGCCGCTCGGCAAAGTAAGCGCCGTAATGGCAGCGCTTGAAAGCAACCAGATTGACGGCGCAATTTTAAACGAGCCCAACATCACCAAAATGCAGACCGCAGGCACTGCGCAAACCATTGTGCAGGTTGGCGACATCATTCCTTATCAAACTTCCGCACTGTTCTTCTCGCCTGAATTTATGAAAAATGAAGACGCCAACATCCGCTTTTTAAAAGCCTATAACAAGGCCTGCCACTATTATTACGAAGCAGCCATTGAAAAGAAAGACCCCAAAAAACTTGATGAAGTTGTAAGCATTATTGCCAAATACGTAAAAGCCCCTGCCGGTGATATTAAACTTGGCCTGCCGTACATTGACCGCGACGGCAAACTTATGGCGGACGATATTAAAACACAGATTGACTGGTATTCTTCACACGGTATGATGCAGGGCACCCTTGACCCTGCCAAAGTGGCAAATACCACTCTGCTGGAAAAAGCACTGGTACAGTAACAATTTAAGGGCGGAACAGTTTCCGCCTTTTTATTTGGAGGCACTTATGAAACTCGTTATAGACAACGTAAGTAAAAGTTTCGTTTCGCGCACGGGGCATAACCTGCCTGTTTTGCAGGATATTAACCTTACCGTAAACGAAGAAGAATTTGTCGCCCTGGTAGGCCCGTCAGGCTGCGGTAAATCCACACTTTTAAACATCACAGCCGGGCTGCTTGCGCCGACAAGCGGCAGCGCCAGCTTTACGCATCTGCCGCAGGGGCATGTGCCGCGCACCGGCATTGTTTTTCAGGAAACGGGGCTTTTTCCCTGGCGCAGCGTTTACGATAATATCGCCTTTGGGCTGGAAGCAATGGGCGTGCCCAGACAAGAACAAAAAGACCGTATAAGCCACTACATAAACCTTGTTGGCTTAACCGGCTTTGAAAAAGCACTGCCGCACCATTTAAGCGGCGGCATGCGCCAGCGCGTAGGCATTGCCCGCGCCCTTGTTATTAACCCCGACCTGCTTTTGATGGACGAGCCTTTCAGTGCGCTGGACGCGCAGACGCGCACCATTATGCAGGAAGAGCTTGTTACCCTGTGGGATAAAACGCGCCTCAGCACTTTATATGTAACCCATAACATTCAGGAAGCCGTTATGCTTGCCGACCGTGTTGTGCTGCTTTCGCGCCGCCCGGGCAAAATAAGCCGCATTTTAAATATCGGCATACCGCGCGCAGAACGCGAACTGCCGCAGCATACCGAAGAAATTGCCGAATATATCCGCATTATCTGGGAACACATCAGCAAAGACGCGCGCGCGGCCTTAATGGAGGTGGAAGGCAATGAATGAGTATAAAATTACCGATAAAATGCACAGCTGGCAAAAAACTTACCCGGTATGGGTTTCCGCACTTTCCGTCATTGTGCTGCTGATAATCTGGGAACTCATCTGCCGCGCAGGCATTGTTTCTCCGCTGTTTCTGCCTTCACCGACAGGTATTTTAAGCGCACTTGCTGATATGGTTGCGGGCGGAGAAATAGCTGTAAGCCTTGCCGCAAGTATGTACCGCATTATTCTGGGCTTTGTGCTCGGCAGCGTTATCGGCCTTGCCGTAGGGCTTTTTACCGGCACTTCCGCACTGATTGACCGCATTGGCTCGCCCATTGTAAACGCGCTGTACCCAATACCTAAAATTGCGCTGCTGCCACTGTTTATTTTATGGCTCGGCATCGGCGAACTCAGCAAAGTAACAATTATCGCGCTGGGCGTGTTCTTTCCGGTAGCAATGAATACATACTCCGGCGTAAAAAATGTAGACCCGCTTTTAATTAAGGTAGCCGTAAGCTTTAACGCCACCCGCTGGATGACCTTAAAAAAAGTTGTGCTTCCGGCAGCCCTGCCCATGATTTTTGCCGGGCTGCGCCTTGCGGCAGGCACCTCGCTTCTGCTTCTGGTTGCCGCTGAAATGATTGCCGCACAGGAAGGCATCGGCGCGCTGATACTGCATTACGGCGATTTGATGATTACCGACCGCTTAATGGCAGGCGTAATTGTGCTTTCGCTTTTAGGGCTGGTGTTTAACCTGCTTTTGCAATGGGCAGAAAACCGAGCCATACCCTGGAACAGATAATTTAAAATTGTATACATTATTTTTGCGCGGCAGGGCTGAACTTGCCGCGTTTTTTATGGTATAATAGCGGCATACAATTTTTTGTTTTGTAAATTTATTAAGTGAGGAGCAACCGATATGAAAATTTCCCAGCGTGTACAAAATTTAAAATTATCACCTATCAGAAAGCTGGCGCCCTATGCAGATGCCGCAAAAAAAGCAGGCAAAAAAGTTTATCATCTTAACATAGGCCAGCCGGATATTGAAACTCCGCCCCAGTTTATGGACGCCATTAAAAATTTTGACGAAAAAGTTATTGCTTACGGCGCCAGCAAAGGCGAACCGTTTTTAATTGAAGCAATTCAAAAATACTATGCCGAAAAAGGCATGCACTATGAAGCAGGCGATATTTTCATCACTAACGGCGGCAGCGAAGCCCTGACCTTTGCCGTTATGGCTTTGTGCGACCCCGATGATGAAATTATGGTTTTTGAACCGTTTTACGCCAACTATACAACTTTTGCCACCGAGTTCGGCGCTAAAATCAATGCCGTAACCACCAGCGTGGAAAACGGCTATCATCTGCCGGACGCTGCCGAAATTGAAAAACATATTACGCCCAAAACCAAAGCAATTCTCTTAACCAATCCGGGCAACCCGACAGGCGTTGTTTACACCGAAGCAGAAATGCAGACCATTGCCGCGCTTGCCGTTAAGCACGACCTTGCCGTAATTGCCGACGAAGTTTACCGCGAATTTGTTTACGGCGGCGAATATAAGAGCTTCGGCACTATGCCCGAGCTCGACAACAACCTGATTATTATCGACAGCGTTTCCAAACGTTACAGTGCCTGCGGCGCACGTATCGGCTGCATTATCAGCAAAAATAAAGACTTCTGCCAGCAGATTAACAAATGCTGCCAGGGCAGGCTGTGCAGCCCGATTTTGGAAGAAGTTGGCGCAGCAGCACTTTACACAACCCCGGTAAGCTATCTGGAAGAAGTCAACAAAGAATACCAGAAACGCCGCGACACCATTGCCGAAGGGTTGAAATCACTGCCCGGCGTTGCAGCCAGCGACCCGAAAGGCGCTTTTTACGTAATGGTTAAATTCCCGGTAGACGATGCAGAAAAATTTGCCATCTGGCTGCTGGAAAACTTTGACGTTGACGGCGAAACCGTAATGTTTGCCCCCGGCAACGGCTTTTACAGCACCCCCGGCCTTGGCGTTAACGAAGCCCGCCTTGCTTACGTGCTGAACTGCGAAGATTTAAAACGCGCCATTTACATTTTAGGCGAAGCTTTAAAAGCTTACCCGGGCAGAACATGCTGAACATAATAAAGCACAAACGGCATCACGTAAAACGTGATGCCGTTTTTTATTTACTGCTTATAATTTGCATCCTTTAATAATTACCGAAACAGCGGGCTGGCTGATGTTAAACAAATTGGCCAAAAACACCTGCGACAAGTGGCATTCATTATAAAGCCTGCAAATTTCTTCGTTGCGCTCAGCACGGTTTGTAAAAGGCTGCACCGCCACTTCCGTGCCGGTAACATTTAAACCGCTGTCGCGGATTACTACAATTCTGCGGCTGCCGTCTTCATCCCTTATTTTTAATTCCCATGTGCGCATGCCGCTTCTGCAGCGCGGCAGATAATTTTCAAACTCTACCGTACCGCCTGCCGCAAATTTTTCCAGCAACGTTTTATCAAGCCCTGTATTTTCCTGATTCATGTTTACCTCGTTCTTTCTTTCACATCACCCATAAATAAAAAATAACTGTTTTTATTTTATATTTTTAAATTTAAAACTCCCAGCGGAAGCCGCCATTAATTTGCCAAGTATTGTCAAAATCCGCGCCAAAGGTACGCTCTACATCAGCCCAGAAATAACTGTTTTTGCCAAGGCTAATGTCTGCACCGATACCAATGTCGCACCAGGTTTCCTGTCCGTCATATTCTTTGTCGTAACGTCCGTCATTACCGGTCAGGCTAAGGCTCTTGTCGCCCGCAAATTCGTGCAACAGGTCGGCCTTAATGTAAAAGTTATCGTGCTTGCCATTGTCTTTTACATATTCGCGCCCAATGCGGAAGCCCGCGCGGCCGATTAAGCTTGTTGCGCCGTCCTGGTCAACGTCAATGCCGCTGTCTGATACATAGCTTGCACCGCCGACACGCGCCAGCTGAGCCTGAACCTGCGGCTCAAAATACCAGCCTGTGCCTATGTCGTTTTTGCGTCCCCATTCGGCACTGATGCTGCCAAACCACTGGTGGTAATCGCCGCCAATATCTTCATAACCGCTACTGAAAGCGCCGCTTACATCATAATCGCTGTTAATGCGTCCGCCGCGCAGCACCAAATCACGGTAATGCCCTTTTTCGCCCAGCCATGTATCGTACAGGCTTACGGCGTAACGCTCGTGTTCTCCTTCCCCGCTGATACCTATAATATTGGTATCAGCATCGGTGTAATCAATAGCAACGCCGCGGTAATGTTTGCCGTCCTTTTCGGTTACTTCGTTATCAAAACCAAGCTGGAACATATCTCCGTTGGTTTCGTAGGTATCATCCCAGCCTGTTTTGCTGTGGCGGTAACGAACCCAAACGCCGTCATTTTCTTCAAGGTAACGTGCCTCGCCCATGCGTTTGTTTAAAGTATCAAGCTCTGTACCCAGCGCATATCCAGCATACATTGCGCCCTTGGCCGCACTAAAGTTAGGGTTGCTTTCAGCAGATTTACCGCTGACGGAAATATACCAGTCTGTGCCTTTACTGCCTGTACCGTAAGTATAATCAAATACATTGCCGGCATTGCTGTAAACACTGCTTGCGGTGATAAAAGAAGTAGTACCATTTTCAACATTTGCAAAATAAAGTTTATCTTTATTGATTTCCATATTTTCCAAATGTGCTTTGCTTGCGTCAAAATCAACAATCTGTTTAGATTCAGCGTCTACAACTTTTTCAATATAGATGTAATCACTGTTTTCCGTTTCAACATCTTGACC
>ENA-UEQB01002666-UEQB01002666.1-human-gut-metagenome-genome-assembly--contig:-NODE-2666-length-12375-cov-9.140673_pt1 | contig 12375 bp, 10 predicted proteins | sample MGYA00242901_ERZ507918 | MGnify/ENA primary metagenome ERZ507918 (study PRJEB26167, sample SAMN06115405) | human gut metagenome | host: Homo sapiens | place: China:Sichuan | collected 2016-04-06... | reverse complement strand
TACCGATTAATCTTATTATTACCAGATAAAAGATATAAATACAACATATATAGTTTATAAAATAACACTTAGATTGGATACTTACTGACTATCTATAAGCCATCTATATCAAATAATAAAACTAGACTTTAACTTGATATTCAGAACATTGTGAAGGAATTTAAACTTTAAAGCAAGATTAAATCCTTCACTCTGTTTTGAATATTTTTATATATCTGTACAAGAAGCAAACCTTATATCTTTTTCATCCGATCACATATAACTATTGTATCGTTAATGACGAAATATAAGATACTACATATTAGAATAAAAGCCAGCCACAACAATGCATAAAGAACGCTTCACCAACCTTCTATATCAGTAATATTTTCCAGTTTCATATCTGTGAGCCATTCAGACCATATACGTGAACCGATGAGACCACGCATGTGAATCTATTGATTCACGTACGTGAAACGAATCTACATTACTATCAAAAGATATTGATGTAATATACAAAACTGTTTAATAAACAATACATAGCCTATTAATGCAGGTATATCATCCTGCAAAAGGAGCCAGAATTCCACTACTTAACAGTGATAATAGAAAAGTCAGAGGTCTTTTTATTGTCACTCTATTATCACTACTTATTATCACCGTCATGTTATTGGTTAATAAGCTTCTAAGTCTAAAAAGTGATAAGTGATAATAAGAATCACATTAAAATGCCTGGTCCTTCGTCACTTTTTGTTCAACCGGTTTAGTTTAGTTCTGACTAATAAATATTATATTTGCATGAGAACATTTATAAAATCATAAATAGAGACTATATGATAGAAGCACCCGAAGCCCGTTATCTCTGCGAACAACTCACTGAGACAGTTGTAGGAAAAAGAATAACAGATGTATTTATTCAATTCAGCCCTCACAAATTCGCTTGGTTTAACGGCAATTCCGATGAGTTTGCCGAATGGCTGGTCGGTAAGAGAATAAACGGTGCGCAGTCTCAGGGAGGCATGGTAGAGATAACAATAGAAGATAAAGTGCTCGTACTCACAGACGGAGTAAATCTGCGTTATCAGACTCCGGGGACCAAGCTGCCGGCCAAGCATCAGTTACTTATCGCATTCGAGGATGAAAGTTGCCTGATAGCTTCCGTACGGATGTACGGCGGACTCATGTGCTATGACAAGAATGCCGCTACGGGCATGCTTTCCGAATATTACCGGATAGCGAAAAGCAAACCGCAAGTGATGACAGATGCCTTCAGCAAAGAATATTTTATCGGACTGATTAATGAGGAAGGCGCACAGAAGAAATCTGCCAAAGCCTTTCTTGCAACAGAGCAGACTATTCCGGGATTAGGAAACGGTGTATTACAGGACATCTTGTATCATGCCCACATCCATCCGAAGAAAAAAATAGCCACATTAACAGACAAAGAGAAAGAAAATTTGTTCTATCAAGTAAAGGAGACCATGAACGATATCTACCGGCAGGGCGGACGAAGCACGGAATCGGACCTATTCGGAGCGAACGGCAAGTACGTTGCCTGCCTCTCTAAAGATACGGCAGGCAAAGCCTGTCCCCGTTGCGGAGAAACCATCGTCAAGGAGAATTATCTTGGCGGTAGCATTTATTATTGCCGTGGTTGCCAAATATTGGAATAAGAACCCAACCAATGACTAAAAGAAAACAGAAAATGAAGAAATTTACCAAGATCAACTACATTCTAACCTTTATATTAGTATTCTGCATCGGAGCTACCCTCCCCATCCTGATCGGTAGCAGCCATGTAGACGAGCAGCATTCCGCCAAATCGGAAGTGCCTTATTGCGTCACCTCACCCACCGTCCCCGAACAGGTCACCTTTGACGGAGAGACAATCGACCTCCGCCGCTACGACCGTCGTGAGCGGATGGACCGGGAGATGATGGCGTTTACTTATATGCACTCCACCACTATGCTACTCATCAAGCGTGCCAACCGTTACTTCCCGATAGTGGAACCAATTCTGAAAGCGAACGGTATCCCCGACGACTTCAAATACCTGATGGTTATCGAAAGTAACCTCAACAACATAGCCCGTTCTCCCGCCGGTGCAGCCGGATTATGGCAGTTCATGCCCGCTACCGGACGCGAATTCGGACTGGAAGTGAATGAAAATGTAGACGAACGTTACCACATCGAAAAAGCAACGGTAGCTGCCTGCAAATACTTCAAACAGGCTTATGCCAAATACGGAGACTGGATGGCAGTATCCGCTGCCTACAATGCCGGACAAGGACGAATTTCGTCCCAACTCGACCAGCAGCTTGCCAGTCATGCGATGGACTTATGGCTGGTAGAAGAAACTTCCCGGTATATGTTCCGCCTGCTGGCAGTCAAGGAGATATTCAACAATCCGCAACGATATGGATTCCTGTTGAAAAAGGAACACCTATATCCGCCTATCCCCTACAAAGAGATCACTGTCAGCACCCCCATCGCCAGCCTGAGCGATTTTGCCAAACAGCAGGGAATCACATATGCCCAACTTCGGGATGCTAACCCTTGGCTGCGCGAACAAAGTCTAAAGAACAGGACCGGAAAAACATACGTTCTCAATATACCGACACAAGAAGGAATGTATTATGATCCAAAGAAAACCGTGGCATACAACAAGCATTGGGTAATAGATTGAGAAGCAAGCATTCTATGAATAACAAGTAACTGATTATTCGCATGAGACTGAAAGAAAGAATCCATCATTTCCTGCATAACGAAAAACTGAAACATAAGTTATACGTTATCATTTTTGAGTCGGACACTCCTTCGGGAAAGCTGTTCGATGTGATTCTTATCGGTTGTATCCTTGCCAGTGTGTTGCTTGTCATTATAGAAAGTCTGAAAGGACTCCCCTCCTGTCTGACCACTCCATTTGTCGTAATGGAATACCTATTTACCGGTTTCTTTACTTTTGAGTATCTGACACGGATCTATTGTTCTCCCCGTCCCAAGAAATACATCTTCAGTTTCTTCGGTATCGTGGACCTGCTGGCTACCCTGCCGCTTTATATCGGTTTACTGTTTCCGGGAGCACGCTATCTGCTTATCATCCGCGCATTCCGGCTGATACGGGTATTTCGTGTCTTTAAACTGTTCAACTTCTTAAACGAAGGCGAACGGCTGCTCACCGCACTGCGGGAAAGCAGTAAAAAGATTGCTGTATTCTTCCTATTTGTCGTGATACTGGTTACTTCCATCGGAACGCTCATGTATATGATAGAAGGGAATATTCCCGGCTCTCAGTTCAACAACATCCCGAACAGCATTTATTGGGCCATTGTCACGATGACTACCGTAGGATACGGAGATATCACTCCCGCCACCGGACTGGGAAAGTTTCTTTCAGCATGTGTCATGCTGATCGGCTATACCATCATTGCAGTACCTACCGGTATTGTGTCCGCCTCTATGATGAAGGACTACAAACGGAGAAGAGACAAAGAATGTCCGAACTGCCATCGTTCCGGACACGAAGACAATGCGAAGTTCTGCAAGTATTGCGGACATGATTTAAATCCGGACCTGTGATTCAGGTCAACGTCGTCTGAATATCCGTTCAAACAGGAAAATAAAGATACATCCTGCCCCATAGCAGACGATATCTTTCCAATCGAACGTAGATCCCAGAATAATTCTTAATGCACGGTTGGTGATTCCCAGCGTTTCCACCAATTGAAAATATTGCAGAATTTCGACAAAGCAGGCGAACAGGAAGACATAAAACGGCAGGCGGGGAATGCCTGTCGGGATGAATATACGCACGAAGCTATACACCAGTATTACCACCAAAGCATCTCCCATATAAGGACGTACGAAACTATCACGCACATACAAGGCTATGAGCACCTCTATACAAAATATCATCAGAAAACTAATGATGTAAAATATCCTTTTCTCCATTTCTTATCCAATCTTTGGCGTGATGCACGGTTTTGACTGCGAATATACGATAAAATGCAGATGCTACGTTCAAATATTACTAAATTAATAGCACAAAAAGAGAAAAGAATTGTATATTTATAGGACTAACCGTTTTTTAAGAAAAAGACAGAAGAAACAAAAGAACAGAAGAAATAAGAACAGAAAAACAAGAACTAAAGAAAGAAACAAACAAAGAAAAGAAAGGAGACCGAACCTATGATGTTGAACGTTGATTTTATGTTAAGATTACTGGTCGCAGGAATACTGGGAGCCATCATCGGACTGGACCGTGAATACCGTGCCAAGGAAGCCGGATACCGCACTCACTTCCTCGTATCATTGGGCAGTGCCCTGATTATGATTGTTTCGCAGTATGGATTTCAAGAGATCATCAAAGAAAACAGTGTGACACTCGACCCCAGTCGTGTAGCAGCACAAGTAGTAAGCGGCATCGGATTTATCGGTGCGGGAACCATTATCCTACAGAAACAAATCGTCCGCGGACTGACTACAGCCGCCGGTATATGGGCTACAGCCGGCATCGGTCTGGCAGTCGGCGCAGGAATGTACGCCATCGGCATAGCCACTACCGTGCTGACGCTGATCGGACTGGAACTACTCAGCTATATCTTCAAAAGCGTAGGCATGAAAAGCTCAATGATCGCATTCTCTACCAACAACAAAGATACTTTAAAGCAGATAGCAGACAGATTCAATTCAAAAGATTATATGATTGTCTCTTACGAAATGCAAACACTACATCCGGGTGAAATGGAATCCTATCAGGTCACAATGGTCATCAAATCGAAACGGAACAATGATGAAGGACATCTGCTTTCATTGATGCAGAATTTTCCGGATGTAACGGTGCAACGGATAGAATGAACTTAATGATGAACGAATTTAATGAAGAACGAATTTAATGAAGAATGATGAATGAAGAATGAAGAATTACTTTGCAGCGTGGCAGATGGGCCTCTGCTGGGCGATTCCCGACCGAAGAGTTTTCAGAGAAAAGCAGACTTGACACAGTTTATGTTACGCTCCACGTGACAGCGCAGCCAATTCTTCATTCTTCATTCTTCATTCTTCATTAAATTCATTTCTTTGCTTTTCCGTCAAATACTTCCAGTAGCGAACAGGCATATCCTTTTTATGCTTTCTCGGATTCATACGTTCCTTGATGCAGATAGCCTTGAAATACGTTTTCCAGAGTTTCTGAAAGATCTTCTCGTTCTCATCCATCAGACTCTCGTCCAGCATGCCCGTAATCAGATGAGCGGCCTTGCTGTCGTCATCAAAAGAGATCGTAGTCACTTCCTGCAAATCATAGTAAAAGCCATAACGTCGCTTCATATCATAGACAATCCACTTCTGATCGGCAAAACGGTCCTTGAAGTGCTGGATAGTCAGTGGTAAGGCATTGTACTGCGGTTCAAAAGCAGCAAAGAAAGTACCGTCCGCCGCTTTCTGAAAACGTACGAACTGCATCAGGTGCACCCGTTCGCCATCCACCTTCTTCCAAATCTGAGCAAGCTGAAGTACATCCGGATCACCGAAGTTAGTCTCGATAGAGCGAGGAGCGTCGATCGCCTTACGGATATAACGAAAAATAAGCATCCCTATATCCGGCAATTCCGACAACCAGCTCTGGGTGAGGCAGCCGAGCGCGGAAGCGGAAACCTTCTTCTGCAAACCACGCCACACACGGGCGGCTTTCTCTTCGTCGGTGACCACCGTATGCAGCTCATCGTAAAACAAAGGCAACGCATCCCCTTCCGACAACAGGAAATCGGGAAAAGTCTTACGAAAATAAGCGTCGAAGACAGCAGTCAGCAACCCGTCAAAGGTTTTATCGTAGATATAAACATTCATTATCTCCCGGTTTTACAATACATTCCAGACATCTTCTTTATTTCTATTCTCCGAAATCCAGTACCAGCTGCCGGTCGTCCACCCTCTTCTTCGGCTTCGGGAGCAGCAGGCTGCGTACCCGCTGCGGAGAAAGCTCGTTCACCGTCTGCATCTGCAAAGGCAGTTCCCTGCACGTAATGAAGTACTGCGCTTTTTTCATCACTACGCCTATCTTCTTCAATTCATAAAAGCCCAGACGGGAAAAACGGCGGGATGCCACAATCAGCTTAGCCGACTTCACCCCGATACCCGGCACACGGAGCAACAGTTCATAATCCGCCTTATTGATATCGACCGGAAACTGTTCCGGGTGACGCAAAGCCCATGAGAGTTTCGGATCTATCTCCAGGTCGAGATCGGGATAAGCGTCATCCACTATCTCATCCACTTTAAATTGATAGAAGCGCAGCAGCCAGTCCGCCTGATAAAGACGGTTCTCGCGTACCAGAGGCGGTTGTTTCAGTGCGGGCAGCCGCGTATCGTATGTGTTCACGGAGACATATCCGGAATAGTAAACACGCTTCATCGTCGGTCGCCCATAAAGAGCCGACGAAAGGAAAAGAATATCTTTATCCGACTCGGAGGTAGCTCCTACAATCATCTGCGTGCTCTGTCCCGCAGGGGCAAAGCGCGGAGCGTGGCGAAACTTCTGCCGTTCTTCCTTGCTTTCGAGCACTCCTTGCTGAATATACTTCATCGGGGCGAACACACTCTTATGGTCCTTTTCGGGAGCGAGCAGTTTGAGGTTTTCCTCTTTGGGTATTTCTACGTTGACGCTGAGACGGTCGGCATACAGCCCGGCTTCATTCACCAGTTCCCGGCTCGCTCCGGGAATACTTTTCAGATGGATATATCCGTTGAAATGGTGCACTTGACGCAGATCTTTCGCCACGCGTACCAGCCGTTCCATTGTATAGTCGGGACTACGGACCACACCGGAACTGAGAAACAAGCCTTCGATATAGTTGCGCCGGTAAAATTCAATTGTCAGTTCCACCAGTTCGGACACAGACAAGGTGGCGCGGGGAAGATCATTGCTGCGCCGGTTGATGCAGTAGGCACAGTCGTAAATACAATAATTGGTCAGCATGACTTTGAGCAGGGAGATGCACCGTCCGTCTTCGGCAAAACTGTGGCAGATTCCCCATCCTCCTACGGTATTGCCCAGCATGCCCGGTTTGTTGGAGCGCACTGTACCGCTGGATGCACAGGATACATCGTACTTGGCGGATTCTGCCAGAATCTTTAGTTTAGCGAGGACATTTTCGTTCATGGACCCAATCTGATTAGAGTCGCAAATATACGATTTTAATCGGAATGCTTGGGTGATAATGAACCAAATCACACGCATTTTGTTCTTTATAAACAAAACAATCAGTCTCTCTATATATAAAAAAAGAGGATGCCCGTGGGAAAATGTGAGGGGCATCCTCTGCAAAGAACAGAAGGCGGAAAAAAAGACTTTCACAAGCATCCTTTTCCATCTGTTCACGTGGGGTTTTTCTTCACATTTAAGTGAAAAAAAGGGTTCATTGCAGAAGTCCGGGCTTTCACAAGCACGGGCTTCCTCTTTTTACTCATCATGCAGGGCACCTCATCTTATTATTAATAGAATAGAGGAATGGGGAAAACCCCGCATGAGAAGTGGGAAAATATTATTCCGCAATACAGATACTTACCCGGTTTTCTTCCGGCACGCGGTAAGGCTGTACGGTATCTCCTTTGAAATCGGTAACGATTCTGCTTGCCGCAATGCCTTTGGCTTTCAGTGCATCGGCTACATTCTTCGCACGTTTTTCAGATAAAGTCATGTTAATTTTCGGATTACCGGTTTCTTTGTCGGCATATCCGGTTATGGCAACTTTGCTGTTCGGATACTTTTCCATGTATGCCACCATCGCGTCGATTTTCGATTGCTGGTCTTTCTGGAGAAGTGACGAGTTCAGAGCAAAGAATATATTCTGTTTCATAGGTTCCACTACCACTGCCACAGGTTCCGGTTCGGGCTGTTTCACGACAGGTTGTGGTCTGGGTTGTTCTACTACTACCGGTTCCGGCTCATAATATACCGGAGCTGTTTTCTTATAGCTTTTTCCTAATTTAATGTTCAGGCCCACTAATACGTTAAATTGCCAGTCGCAGTTGCCCGCCTTTTTCGAGTTGAATTTGTCGGACAGGGCGTTTGCGTTTCCTTCAATATTGATAGCCAGCCGGTCATTGAGACGCAGGTCGCATCCCAGTCCAAAGCGTCCGGCTACAAGGTTTTGTTTGTCTTGCCACAGATACTCCAGTTCGTGAGATCTTGTGTCCAGTGCATTTGCTTCATCGTTGTCGAAAGCATGATTCAATCCTACGCCGCCAAAAATATATCCGTTGAATACACGTTTCGGATTAAAACCACAAAATAAAGTACTGAGGTCTGCCATAAGGTCCAGATTGCCTTGCAGATATTTGTATTGATAGGTTTGAGAAGGAGTGACCCATCCTGCCTTTGCCTGCCAACCGCTTACGCCTAAACGGGCTCCAAATGCGGGTGCAAACTTATACCCTACATTGACGGCTGCTGCCGGAGAGATCAGATCGGTAAAATCGGCTTCGCCTACTGTGTGAGCAGCTCCTGCCTGTACTTGCATAAACCAATGAGGTTTGAACACAGTCTTGCCTTCTTCCTTGATTTGCCGCTGTTCCTGAGCGAATGCTACTGTGCTGCTGACAGTAAGTATGGCTATTAATAAATTTCTTATTCTCATAATTTTATATATTTTATGTCTTATCACAGAGTATGCAGAATGTACTTGTTATGGTGAAAAGGGTGCCCTTTTCTGATTAGAGCACCCTTTTGTTGTTGAATGTCTAAGAATTCATTGACATTTGCGATTCTTAGTTATTCGGATTAACTGTAATAGTCAATGTAGAAGAAGTAGTTCCCCAGCCGTAATCTACTGTAGCAGGAATGAATATCTGATAAGTATATCCAACCGGTGAGCTAACATTCACATACTTCACAGTGTTACCAGTCTGAACCAAAGTAGCGCCGTCAGGCAACTTGTTGCCATTGTATTCCAAGCTTGTAGTTACCTTGTTCAAATCCAGTGTTACATCGCCGAACGGACCATAGAAGAACCAGTATTGTCCTGCATTCCAATCCGGTCTGCTCCACTCTTTCTTCGTCCATTCCCAGCATCCTGAGATCTGTCCGTAAGATGTTCCTTCGAATGCAGGCTTTTCAGTGTGTCTGTGAGGAACCATTGTCCAGTTACCTTCAACCCACTTGTAAACTGCCGGTACGTAGTTGATGCTCTTCACATAGTCGTACTCGATAGTAGTGCTTGCAGGTTTAGAAACTTCCGTATACGTAATATCGCCATCTAATTCAACATGTGGATATATCAACGGCCATCCAGCTAATTTCTGTGCTTCAAGAGAAGCGTCAACTTCTGCCTGAGTCAAGAACTCTTCAGTTGTGTAAGTCTTCTTAGTAGATCCACCCAATCTGTTATAGTATCTATAAGTAGCCTTACCTGTATACATAGTAGTCACAGTAGTGGTAGTAAACTTAATCGTACCATATTCTACATCCAACTGAGCCGGTGTAACCATTTCTTCGTGACCTTGAACATATTCGTATTCAGGAGTACAAACTCTCTTCCAGTAAGAATGAACGTTTTCAACCCATGACCAGCTATCTTTCACAATTGCTTCGTTTCTCCAGTCAGTCAACAGACCATTCCATTGGAAATCAGCAACATCACCGCCAGTCTTAGCGTCTATTACTGCAATACCGCTCGGCATGTTCAAGTTAACAGGACGGATAAAGTCAACCATAAATTCGTTCACAGTCACTTCGTCGCCATTGCTCATCGTGTAGATGTGTGCAACTACAGCCTGCAGACCGTTTGCGCTGTTCAACGCAGTCTTCACAGCAGCATTGCTCTTATCTAAGATGATATCGTTACCGTCGATCTGAACGCCAGACATTACAGGAGCAGTCAGAGTACCGTTAGAGTAAGTCTTGATTACTTTGTAACGAGCAGATTCACAACCCGGAAGTCCATTCACTTTGTAAGCAGAGTAAGCTTCAGTCAACGCTCTTCTGAACTGACAATCACGTGCAGGAGAAGCAACTGAACCAGGTACATTCACATTTACATTGAAGTACTTGTACTCATCACCATCTTTCGTCCAGTAAATATCATTTTCAGTAGCATCCAAAGTAAGTTCAGGCAACTTCACGTTTACAGTGAACTTGAATGTGATGCTTGCAGGATATTCAGAAGAAGTCAGTTTGTTCTTCACTGTTACAGTTGCAACGAATTGAGAACTGTTACCGATCTTGCCCAGTTCACCGTGAGTGAACGACCAAACGATCTTCTTCGTAGCAGTACCTACTGAAGTATCACCATCAACGATTCTCGGCAGAGACATTGAATGTGACAGGTTGTTCTTCTTCACTACAGCAACAGCGCCGGAAGCATCATACAGGTTCCAGAATTCTTCGTGGCTCATGCTTGTTTCCTTACCGTTAGTAATAACGCGGTAAACATTTTCACGGATGAATTGCTCTGTGATAGTGTATTCAGCAGCAGTTTCAGTACATTTAGCTACCAAGTCGTAAGCCTTGTCACCTACTACGAGGTCATCTTGCTTCGTCACACCAAATTCGATCTTCACGAATCCGCGACGTACTACGTTGCCTGCTTCGTCTACCAATTCCACTTTCAGGATAGGAGTACGACCGATCGCTTCTTTATTGAAGCCTTCTGCCTGGTACAAACCAGCTGCAGCGTCGTTACATACCACCCATTTCTGCTGGTTGGTTGAAGTTTCACCTTCAGTGATGTTATAATCAGAAGAAGCTACAGAGAACTTGTATGACAACTTATAGTCTTCGATCGGGAATTCTTTGTGATTACCGTTGCCGAAGCAAGTAGCCACCAGGTCTTTCAGATTGAACACCTTATCGTAAGGAGTTGTGTAGCGAACAGCTTCTGACTTACAAGCAGTGAAAGTAGTTGCATAATGAGCACCGTCAGCACCTGAAACCAAAGTAGCTTTGTCAGAGATGCGAACGTCCGGTGCAGCCAATACGTCATCATAGATAGATACGTACGGAGAAGTAACCACTACGTCAGTCTCGTTTTTGTCTACAGCGTCACCCTTCAAAGTAGCCTGCAAAGCAACCATGTTAACTTTGTCTTCTGCCGGCTGAGTAGAATGAACGTTAAGACGAAGCAGTTTGAAGTCAACTGTTCCTGTTGCAGCGTTAGCAACCGGAGTACCGCTGATCTGAACCCACTGGCTGGCAGCCGCGCGAGTGTTGATCACTGTAGCGCTGCGATCCAGATAGCTATAGTCAGCGTTGCCCAACTTGAAGCTAGCCGGATTGAAATGGTAGCTTGCAGTTGCCAAAGCAGCTGTAGAAATGCTATAATTCGTAGGAATAGCAGCATTTTCACCGCTTCCCATCGGAGCATATTTCAATGAGTTGAACTTGATCGCTTCCACACCGTCTACGATATAGTCGGGAGCAAACGTGATGCTTGTCAGACGGCAAGTCATCAAAGTGTGCAGGCTCACCAAGTCAGCGTTGATTGTAATAATCTGGCTGTTGATGGTTCTGATGTCACCCTGAATACCCGAGATATCCGATTTGATAGCATCCAGTTCATTGTTGATCTTATCTTCGAGGTCAGCGATATCCTGAGCTGTAGAGTTCTGCAGCGCTTCAATAGCCGATTTATTCTCACCGATCAGCGCTTTCAGACCGCCTTCACCGTTGATTTCATCCCAAAGTTTCTTAATCTCGTCCTGTGCAGCTGTGATGGCTTCCTGCGCTGCCGCGATATCTTCCTTGTTAGCGTCAGCTATCTCTTTTACACCTTCTGCATAAAGTTTCAAAGCGTCGAGCTGAGTCTGCAAGTCTTTATCTGCTGTAATCAACGTTTCGATAGCATCCTGAGCATTTTTGATTGCCTCGGTATTTTCTTTCACCGCTCCGTTGGCAAGATTGCTCAAACCTGTTTCGATACCTTCAATCTGAGCACCGAGTGCCTTTACAGCAGCTTCGTGTACTGTCACATCCAGTTTGTTGTCAATAGCAGCCTGCATCGAATTTCTCAATGCTTCAACCTGTGTTGCGGCTTCCGCTATCGCATCTGCTTTTGCTTGCGCAGCAGCAGCTTTTGCTTCTTCAGCCAAAACTTTGGCGGCAGCAGCATCGGCAGCAGCTTGGTCACCGGCAGTCTTTGCAGCGTCTGCGGCAGTTTTAGCTTCTGCAGCTGCTGTCTTTGCAGCGTCAGCAGCAGCCTGTGCAGCTTCTGCAGCACTCTTCAACGTCGCCAGCTGAGTCTGAAGATCGCCAACGGTGCTTCCGCTTTTGTCAATTTGTTCCTGCAGACTTTTGATGTCGTCATCATAGTCTTTACAAGAAGTAAATGTACCTGCCGAGGACGCTATCAGCGCTCCAAACAGGACAGCATTTAAAAACTTTTTGTTCATAATAAAAAAACT
>ENA-UEQB01002665-UEQB01002665.1-human-gut-metagenome-genome-assembly--contig:-NODE-2665-length-12376-cov-7.230181_pt1 | contig 12376 bp, 5 predicted proteins | sample MGYA00242901_ERZ507918 | MGnify/ENA primary metagenome ERZ507918 (study PRJEB26167, sample SAMN06115405) | human gut metagenome | host: Homo sapiens | place: China:Sichuan | collected 2016-04-06... | reverse complement strand
TTACCATCATGATTTAGATCCTCATACACTACATCTCCTTCTTTCAGGACATAGCTATGATCCGCCACATCTTCCATACCTTCGTAGTAGAACCCCCGGACTTTTAACCCAAAAGGTTGCCCCACAGGATGACCTGTTTTCAAAGTATATGTATATTCAGAAGGAACTTCATCCTGATAAACGATCTTGTTCTTCGCATAAGAAACATTCAAGTTGGTCCAATAACGAAAACTATTGATTTTATGATTCCATTTTAAGTTCAACTCAACACCTTTGTTGGAAACAATACCCAAATTCAAAACAGGTAAGCTCATTGCATGAATAATCGGATCGGTAGATGCCTTCGCCAAAATATCCGTGCGTTTTTCATAAAAGTAATCGATACTACCACTCAGCTTCTGATTAAACAAAGAAAAGTCAATACCATAATTCTGCTTGGCAGATTTCTCCCAACTCAATCCGGAGTTACCGAAGCTCTTTTCGTAAGCACCCGGAGACCAACTTGTACCCGTACCAAATTGATAACCGCTTCCTATAAAGTAACTGTTAGGCAAATACAAGAACCTATCCATAAAACCGGTTCCATACGGATGGTATCTATCATTACCTACAATACCATAAGAAGCACGTATCTTCAAGAAATTAACTACTGGATTATCTTTCAGAAATTCTTCCTGAGTAAGTACCCATCCCCCGGAAACTGCCGGGAAGAAACCATAACGATTGCCTGGAGCAAAGTTCTCAGAACCATTATAACCCACATTGCCTTCAATCAGGTATTTATTATCATAATCATACGTGACACGACCTACCAAACCAACATACCCTCTTGGAATACCGGGGTAATCACTGTCAGGATAATAGGTTTTGCTTTGGTTATAAAGGGCCAATGCAGAAAGATGATGCAGACCAAAATCACGTTTCCAGTCAAAACTGGCCTCAGCATACCAGTCACGCGACTTACCAAAACTCTCGGCATAGCTGATCAGACCGGCTTCACCGTCCTGAATATACACAACTTCATTGGGATCGGAACCTGCCGGATGCTCCATCCATGTTACATCTTTCCTATACCACGGCTGATAACTCTCTATAGAAGTAGCACGCTCTTTGGTGTGATCATATCCGCTATTGTAGGCTACCTTTATCTTAAACTGCAATCCTTTGGTGACGAAATCCAGTTTTTGTGTTAGAGCCAAGTCCAGATTGACAACATTGGTCGTCTTAGAACCGTAACCACGTCCATAAATATTCCCCAAACCGTCAGACAATCCTACCGGCAGATATTGGCTATTACCCTTGATCCATTTCCCATCAACAATGCCAGGACCGGAGAAAGGTGTAGCCCAATAAATTCTGCGGAACAACTGATTTATATCATCACCCGAACGGGGAAAGTTTCTTTTCTCCACGCGACCTCCCATATTGATAGCCACAAGTGTTGTTTTTGTAAAATCAATATCAAGGTTTGCACGGTAGTTATAACGGTTGAAATTGAAGTTAGCATCGTAACGGGTATCATGGTTTTTAAAGAAACCTTTCTGATCCAGCATACCCATCGAAATGAAGTATCGAACCCTTTCCGTTCCTCCCGATATATTCACATTTCCCTGAGTCTGAGGCGCCGACGACTTAAACAACAGCTCCATCCAGTCCGTATCCGGATATATGATAGGATTAGAATGTGTACGGAAAGCCTCTACTGCTTCAGGAGTAAACTTGGGATCTTTGCCATCATTCGTATAAGCTTCATTCAAAAATGTGGCATAATCATAGCTATTCACAAATTCCGGCATCCGCGTCGGAGTCTGGATACCATAAGAAAAAGAAGCGTTAATCTTAGCTTTACCCTCTTTTCCTCGTTTAGTAGTAACAATGATTACACCATTAGCGCCACGTACACCGAATACAGCCGTTGAAGAAGCATCTTTCAAAATCGTAATATTTTCCACTTCATTAGGATCAATCTGGAAAAAGCTGCGCTCTACCCCATCAACCAGATATAGAGGCTTAGCATTCATTGTGTTCAACGTACTGATACCGCGAATAAAAACATCCGGGTCATCGCCACCGGGCTGTCCTGATGACTGTATGGAAGAAACTCCCGAAAGTACACCTGACAACATATTACCAATACTCGCCGTAGGTACTTTCAACAATTCATCTGTATTCACAGAACTAATAGAACCGGTCAAAGTTACTTTCTTCTGAGCGCCATAGGCCACTACTTGAACTTCCTCTAATAATGTATTAGAAGATTTCAATACAATATCAAAAGTTCCTTTACCTTTCATCGGGATTTCCTGAGTTTCCATGCCTACAAAAGACACCACTAACACTCCATTCAAATCATCAGCCCGAAAAGAAAAATGCCCGTCAATATCCGTAATAGTTCCTAATGTAGTTCCCTTAACAAGGACTCCTGCTCCAATCACCGGCTCACCTGTATCATCTTTCACCACCCCCGAAACTGTTGCAGTTTGGGCGAAAGTAGCAGCAGTCGAACAAATACATAATAATCCTACTATTAGTTTCCGGACCAACCAGAATGTAACAGTCTGATTCATCTTTTCTAAATGCTTTTCATGTCCCATACTCTTACTATTAAATTAAAATTAAAAAGGTTACTATTTACATTTGTTGCAACAGCACAAAAGTGAATAAAAAATAAGTGACTACTGTCGTGAATTCATTCATTCAAGTCGAAAATTCCTTCACCATACACTTTATGCAACGATTGAACGATCTCTTAGACTTTATTGACTGATTTTTCTACCTGTTTATTTTATATTTGTTTCTACCCTTAAAAACCGGCATAATTACTCATTTTTTATATATGATATTTAGTTTAATTTGGTATTTTTGCGAATACCACACAATATTATGAATATATGGAAAACATTCAGAAAGTATCTTTGCTATTTATACTCTCCCTGCTAATATCGTCCTTCCAGAACATACAGGGAAAGGAACATAAGATTGAATTCAAAAGTCTCCCTCCTTATATTAATATCCCTACCGATGTTCAACAGATCTATCAGGACAGGGATGGTTTTATCTGGTTTGCAACCCGCAACGGGGTATGCCGCTTCGATGGTTACGAACTTGAAATCATCAAGTCGAACCTCTATACTCCCGGAGCCTTATCCAGCAATGACATTCTTGCCATACAAGAAGACTACCAGCACCGATTATGGATAGGTACCAGCTATGGTTTAAACATGCTTGACAAGAAAAGCGGAAAGATTCAAAAAGAATTTGGGGCTCTGAACAACGAGCGAGTCCAGTCTATACTGATAACTAAAGATAATACAATTTGGTTAGGCACCGGTAGTTCTCTATATAAAAGCAACAATGATCCCGGGCAGTCCAATACATCTGTAAGTTTCACCAAAGTCAGATCCATGGATGTGAAATCTCTTGTAGAAGCCCCCAATAACCAAATATGGATAGGAACCTGGAGTGATGGGCTATATCGCTATATTACCGCTACAGACAGCTTAGTATCCTACCCTGCTATTAATCCTTTGAATTCCGCTTACTTTCTATTCCAGGATAGCAAAGAACAAATCTGGATCGGGACTTGGGGATATGGCTTATACAAGCTTCATCATCCATATGATCAGGAAAAAGCTTATTTTGAGAAGTTCGCACATGAAGAAGGCAACAGCAATAGTTTAATACATAATTTAATTTACTCCATCTCCGAAGATTCGAGTACCGGGAACCTATGGATAGGAACCCTGGAAGGTTTAAGTTGCTTTAACGGAAAGGATTTTCTCAACTACACACCAAATATTCCTTCCAATGGGTTGCCATACAATGAAATTATTAGTATTTTCAGAGACCGAACCGGAACAATGTGGCTAGGATTTCTTGGCGGAAGAGTTTACTGGGTACGACCACAAAATTTGCAATTCAACCTTCACCAACTTTCCCATGCATCTGTCGGAACAGCCTGTAGCAATATCCAAGGCCTGACAGTATACAAAAACGATCTGTGGATTGGATTAGAGAAACATAGTTTCATTATTCACGACCGCACCACAAACTCTAATAGTAAAAGAGAAAAAGCATTTAATCCTTCCATACTTCAATCAGAATATACTTATTATTCCTTTTTAAAACCTCGACACAAAGATGAACTATGGTTGGGTAGTTATGGTAATGGGGTCTACATATATCACCCTGAAGAGAGTGGCAAGCCGCTATCAAATATGCGTTCACCTGAAATTCCTCATTTTCCAAACTTTATATATTGTATGTTTGAGGACAATCGGCAAAATGTATATTTAGGCTCCACCACAGGATTAAGTATCCTGACGAAGGAAGGGAAATTCTATCACTATAACAATTTACTTTCTCCTCAAGGGCAATACTCACATAGCGTATATTCCATCGCCCAGGACAGTCTCAACAATATCTGGATAGGAACAGATCATAGCGGTATATTTCGCATAAATCCAACTCAGGACCTCAGTAATTGCACATTCAGTTCTTACTCTATCAATAATAACAAAATAAATTCCAATGAAATACAATGCATATTTGTGAATAAAGAAGGAAATATCCTCGCAGGAACAGATGGAGGAGGATTGAATTTATATGATCCTCATCTGGATTCTTTTATTTCAATCCATACCCAATATAATATTCCGGGAGACATGATATGCAGCATCCTGGAAGACAAGCAACAAAATCTATGGATGGGAAGTAATGTCGGATTAATTAAATTAAATCTGAAAGATTCTATTGCCGAAAGCAAATGCCGTCTCTATACCACTTCAGACGGTTTACAAGACAATAAATTTGCACGGGGAGCGGCATGCCAAGCAGAAGACGGAGAAATGTTCTTTGGAGGTCCCCAGGGATATAATTCCTTTTATCCGGAAAAGTTAACGGCTGATGAGTTACAGCCAGACATATTCATAACTGATATACAGGTACAAAACAAATCAGTGAAAGACCTCCCAGCTAAAGATAAATTAAACATAATGTCTGATCTGGCACCCGGATATGCTCAGACCCTTCACTTAAATTACAAACAAAATGATTTTACCTGTAAACTATCTGTTTTGAATTTTTACAATCCGGAGAAAAATGAATATGCTTATAGATTGGATGGTTTAGACCATACATGGTAATACACCACTTACAGAAGCAACATTATCTCTTATAGCAATCTGGAAAGCGGAACCTATACGCTATATATAAAAGGGACGAATGGGAATGGAAAATGGAGTAAAGTAGAAAAAGCATTAACCATCATCATTACCCCTCCCTGGTGGAATAGTATGTGGGCTTATATAGCCTATGCTATCTTCTTAATAGCAGTTATTGCCTATACCATACATTTTATCAGGAAAAGAATAAGACTAAAAAATACACTCCGCATAAAAGAAGTAGAGCAAAGGAAACAAGAAGAACTGAACCGCGCCAAACTACAATTCTTTACCAATATCACGCACGAGCTTCTTACTCCGCTGACTATTATTTCAGTCACATTGAATGAGATAAAAAGTATCGCTCCTCAAATAAGCGATTATTATTCTATTATGGACAATAATATCAATCGCTTAAAACGATTGCTGCAACAAATTCTGGAATTCAGAAAAGCAGAATCGGGCAACCTGAAACTTAAAGTATCTCAAGGCAACATTGCTTCCTTCATCCGAAAAAGCGTCGATAGTTTTCTGCCTCTGCTCAGGAATAAGAAAATGCAACTCGACATATCAATCGAACAAGAAGAAATCATCGGATACTTCGACCCTGACAAAGTCGACAAGATTCTCTATAATCTTTTATCCAATGCTTTCAAATATAACAGAGAAGGGAAAACAATACGCGTCAATGTGTCTTATGGCTCTTCAAAAAGAGAAATTATTATATCTGTTAGCGACAACGGAGAAGGGATCTCCAAAGAGAATCTTTCTAAACTGTTTAATCGCTTTTATGAAGGAGATTATCGCAAGTATCATACTACAGGACATGGAATAGGTCTGTATTTAACCAAAGAACTTGCAGTGTTACATCATGGTAAAATTGAAGTTGAAAGCCAGATCAATGAGGGAACGACATTTCGTGTCACCCTGCCCATTATTGAAGAGGAGTTTACTGAAGAAGAAATAGACAGAAGTATTCTTCCCTTACCCGAAACGGTATCAGATTCCCTCTCTGTGATATCTTCTCTGAACAAAGAAGAAACCATAGAAATCACAGAAAAAATTGATAAGAAAAAGCTGCTATTAGTAGAAGACAATGAAGAGTTATTAAAAGTCATGGCCGATTCATTGTCCCGTGAATACCACATCATCAAAGCCACCAATGGTAAAGAAGCCATTGAACAATTAGAAAAAACAAAAGATATCGTAGTAGTCATATCGGATGTGATGATGCCTGTCATGAATGGTATCGAACTTTGTCATTATATGAAGAAGCAAGATGAATGGCTACATATTCCAATCATCCTGCTGACGGCTAAAAGCAGTGAGTCAGATATCATTGAAGGATATGAAGCCGGGGCAGACGATTACATAACCAAACCGTTTCAACTGACATTGCTACTGGTTAAGATAAAGAGCCTGCTTAAAAACAAAGAAAACCTACTCAAAAATTATTCCAATATCATTGCTTTTGAAATGCAAAAGCCCAATATAGACTCCGCGGACAAGGAGTTCTTACAACAAGCTATCAATTGTGTATATGAGCACTTGGATGACATCAAATTCGATCAACAAGCATTTGCAGATGCTATGCGAGTGAGCAAATCAACTTTATACAGAAAGTTAAAGAGCCTGTCGAATGAAGGTCCCTCTGTTTTCATTTCTGATATACGCTTACAAACAGCTTATAAGATTCTTTCTGATAACCCCAGTATGCGTATTTCCGATTTGGCTTATACTGTAGGATATAATGATCCTAAATATTTTAGCAGTTGCTTCAAAAAGAAGTTCAAAGTATTGCCCAGAGATATATCACAAGAATGATGCTATTCAGGCAATGTAACAGGGAATATATCACTATCTCTGTGTTCCCGCTTAATAATCTCTTTCATCTGCTTCACAATATCAGGATGGGCAGCTGCAATATTATGATCTTCATGCACATCATTTGAGAGATCATACAGATAAGGTGTCCCTTTCTTTACCAATAATTTCCAGTCTCCCATACGGACACCAATCTGATCTGTTTCATGGAACTCCCAATAAAGAAAATCATGTTTTTGCTGCTTGCCATCATCCCCCAACAAGGTCGAAGCAAAAGAAATACCGTCGAAGCAGTCATTCTTTATCTTCTTATTTATGTACTTCTTCGGAAATGCTTTATCCCCCATCAACTCACAAAATGTAGGCATCACATCGTAGAAAGCCAATTGGTGATCATTGACCATGCCTGCTGATACACGCCCTGGCCAACGCACAATAAAGGGGATTCGTATACCACCCTCATGGCATTGCCGTTTCAGACCACGCAGCTTACCATCCCGTCCGAAAAATTCGGGATCCGCTCCACCCTCTTCGTGAGGGCCGTTATCACTGCTAAAGATAACGATCGTATTATCATCAAGACCTTTCTCTTTCAGCTTCCTCAAGACTTCGCCTACATAACTGTCGAGACGGGTAATCATACCGGCAAACTCAGCATGGGTATGTTCCACGGCATTATAACGCGAACCTTCGGAACCTCCCCAGGTTTTATCTCTGAAAAAATGCTTTTTGTATCCTTTAAGAATGGAGTCATTGGGCTGTGCCAATTCCGCATGTGGAAGCGTATAAGTGAAGAAGCCATAAAAAGGTTGTTTGCCATCCTGCTTATCAATCCACTCCATGGCTTTCTGATGAATCAAATCGGCAGAATATTGCGAACGCTTTTTGTAATCATCACCAAACATGGGATAATTGATGTTGTCTTCCATTACAATACGTACGACTCCGGTATCTCCTTCCTCTTTACTGTATCTGTTCAGGAAATTGGGATAGTACAAATGTGCCTGAAACTGACATATATAACCGTAAAATTCATCTACACCCCGTTTATCCGGTGTGGAGCAGGAACCTTCATAGCCGCCCGCCCATTTACCGAAAACTCCTGTAATATAGCCGTTCTTCTTCATGACTTCGGGCAGAATAATGTGGTCTTCATCATACGGTTCCTGTCCTACGACAGAGAAATCTTTATTGATGCCGTATGCCACAGCAGGAACATTTTTCCAATATTCTTTATTACCACGCACATGAGTATGCCCAGTGTGCTGCCCGGTCATCAAAGAAGCACGGGAAGGTGCACTAACCGGACTACCGGCATAAGCTTGGGTAAACAACATACCTTCCTGCGCCATACGGTCGAGGTTGGGCGTCTGGATATATTTCTGCCCGTAACACCCCAAGTCGCCATAGCCCATATCATCGCAGAGAATGAAAATGATATTAGGCTTGGATGAATTATTTGCCGCATTGCTGTATAAAGAAATAGCGATCAACAATCCTGTCCCCAAAGTTACTTTTATAGATTTCATATCATTGTTTTTTCTATTTCACTGGGACGGTTCATTCATTTCTTCTCTCCGAAATCCTCCTGTTGTTGCTCCACTTCTTTCAGTTTCTGCATATTCTGTTCTTTCTGCAACCGTTCCTGTTCTAACTCAGCAGCCGATTTTACTGTTGTTCCTCCCAACCCGGTAGCAGAAGCGCTTGAAATAAGCACCGCCTCTTTTTCTGAATATAGTAATGGATGCTCTGTCAGCACACTTTCCAACTCCAAAACAGCACTGGTGGGCATCTGCGAACCTTCAAACAACACACTGGCTATCACCTTTATCTTGCCCGGTTTCAAGGTCGACTGTATCAGTACCGGAGCAGTGCCCCACTTTACAGGTGCGGGATTTGCCAATATAGAAGCATCTCCCAGAAGGCGTCCTTCGCCTTCTACATGGAACTTCACATAATAATTATTCAAGCGCTTTATATTTCCATTTTTATCAGCAACGGCAGCCACCACTGTTACAAAGTCGGAGCCATCGGCTTTCAAGTTAACCCCTTCATTATCTGTCCAAAGCAGTAGCTTCTCCGGACGACGTGCCGGATGCACCTCATGGGTGGCAACCACTTTGCCATCTATCAGCCCTTCGGCCAGCAAAAGTACATCTTCTTGTTTTTTCTTCCGGGACATGGCTTTGTCCATCTGAAAATCATAGACATCCGGGAAAGTGATAACAGGTGAAGGCATACCGGCTTCTGTCAGTGGCTTGCTGTAAGTAGACACTTTCCCGTCTCTCATGAAAGTAAGCCGGACTTCCTCGCAATTCGAATAAACAGTGACATCCTTACTTGAGAATGGAGTCATTTCATGGGCTATATAAACCATCGGGCCAGTCTCGAAAAGGCGTTCCTGTTTCTCGGGCGAACGCTGTGCCTTGAACATATAATACGAATACTTGGGCTGACGGAATACATCCATCAATCCACCATAAAACGGATCAGGATGGTAACCACGTTGATGGTCGAACGAGTGCCAGAGACATCCACCCACGTGTTGCCGGGGAGTGCGATAAAGAGCATCATAGCAAGTATAAGTATAGGTAGGATTGGCATAATGCCGGGCCTGGATGAGCATGGGTTGCTCTCCCCAGTTGCGTGCTACACGACTGGGTGAGTTATGCGAACTCCAATCATCCACATTGTCGCCCCACTCACGGGTAAAATAGGTAATTTTAGGATCAGCATTCGGATCACCCCAGGCCTTCCCATCAAAAGACGGATGGGTGAAAAGTACCGGGAAATATTCTTTGCCACGCGCTCCGCTGTCGCAACCCGAATAACAATAAGGGTAAGGATATTCCTGATCGACCAGTTCACGGGTCTTCTTGGCAAAATCATCCGGATACCAAGTTTCATTCAGGATAGGTTCCCACAACCAGACACAAGCATGATTACGGTCACGGCGTACCAGATTACGTATATCACTATATACACGTTGTGCAAATTCAGGGGCATCATTCCAGAACTGCCAGCCCGGAGTATTGACTATTACAAACAAACCGAGTTCATCGCATGCATCCATGAAAGCCGGGTCTTGCGGACAATGGGCATTGCGGATCACCTTCATTCCCGCATCCCGCAGTTTCTTTGCGTCACGCCAGTGAATGCTGTTGGGTACTGCATTACCTACTACAGCAAAGTCCTGGTGGCGATTGGCACCGATCAACGGTTCTTCATAAGGTCTGCCGTTCAGCCAGAAACCATCCTTACCTTTAAATTCCACACTGCGGATACCAATACGGCGACGGTAACCATCCACCACTTTTCCTTCGTGGTCGCGGATACGTACAATCAGATTATATAAAGTAGGAGTCTCCGGACTCCACAACAATGGATTCTTTACTGTGATTTTATCTTTTGAAGTAACAGCCTTACCCGGACGTACCTGTATTTTATCATTCAGGAACGCCACCTGAGTACCATCCGGTTGCTGCAATTCATATTCCACAACTCCTGTAAAAGTTTTACGGCTATCATTACGTAGATGAGCTTTCAACAATACTTCAGCCGAAGCATCCGATACCTTATCATAAGCCACAAACAGACCGCCACCTGCGACTTCGTCCTCAAAGTTAGGATCGGTGATAAAGACAGGATTATGAGCTACCAGCCAGCAATCACGGTAGATACCACCGAAGTAGGTAAAATCAAGAACATCCTGTGCCTTTCCGGGAGGATAAGACGGATCATCACTATTGTCCGCCCATACGGCAATCACATTATCCTCTCCCCATTTCAGGGCATTGGTTACATCTACGACCACCGGCAAGTAACCACCAAAATGCTCTTTTACCAACCGGCTATTCACAAACACCTTGCTCTTCCCCATGATGGCTTCAAAATGCAGGAATAACTTCTTTCCTTTCAATGCATCTGCGGGAGTGAAGTGCTTACGATACCAAACTTCACCTTGGTAATTGATACAACCGCTGGCTTCTGTAGGCAGATATTCAATCCCATTAGGCAGGGAGACTACAGCCCATTCCGTATCATCAAAACTTATAGCCTCAGCACCGGCAACGCTTCCTTTATAAAAACGCCCAAAAGGGAATACACTGCGACACCTGCACCGATGCAGCGGAACTGATGGAAATGATACGCCGGAAAGAATATAATCTGCTGCTGACGGACCTGAATATGCCCGGCATAAACGGCTTCGAGCTGCTGGAACTTCTGCGTTCATCCAACGTGGGCAATTCCCAAACCATCCCGGTGGTCGTGGCAACCGCTTCGGGCAGTTGCGATGCGGAGGAACTTTTGAAACGAGGATTTGCCGGATGTCTGTTCAAACCGTTCTCCATATCGGAACTGATGGAAGTAACCGACAGATGCACTATAAAAGCGAAAGCCGATGGAAAGCCGGACTTTTCAACGTTGTTGTCATACGGCAAAGAAGCCTTCATGCTGGATAAACTGATAACGGAAACCGAAAAGGAAATGCAGGCGGTACGGGATGCGGCAACGCGAAACGACCTGCAAGGACTTGATGCCTTGACACACCACTTGCGCAGTTCATGGGAGATACTCCGTGCCGACCAACCGCTGAAGGTGCTTTATGGTGTGCTTCATGGAAAGAATAAACCCGATAACGAAGCGTTAAGCCATGCTGTGACCGCCGTGTTGGATAAGGGAACTGAGATTATACGATTAGCAAAAGAGGAAAGGAGAAAATACGAAAATGGATAAGACAAAAATAATTGTAGTAGAAGACAATATCGTGTATTGCGAGTTTGTCTGCAACCTGCTGGCACGGGAGGGGTACAGCACCGTGAAGGCTTACCACCTCTCAACCGCGAAGAAACATCTGCAACAGGCGGCAGATAATGATATAGTCGTTTCGGATCTGCGTCTGCCGGACGGTGACGGAATAGACCTGCTGCGCTGGATGCGCAAGGAGGGAATGATGCAGCCGTTCATTATCATGACCGACTACGCCGAAGTGCATACGGCAGTCGAAAGCATGAAGCTCGGCTCGATAGACTATATCCCGAAACAACTTGTTGAGGACAAACTCGTTCCTCAGATACGCACCATACATAAGGAGCGGCAGTCGGGACATAGCCGTATGCCCGTGTTCGCCCGTGACGGTTCAGCCTTTCAAGACATCATGCGTAAGATAAGGCTGGTAGCCGTCACCGATATGAGCGTGATGATATTCGGTGAGAACGGAACGGGCAAGGAGCATATCGCCCACCATCTGCACGACAAGAGCAAACGGGCGAATAAGCCATTTGTGGCGGTTGACTGCGGTTCACTCTCCAAAGAACTTGCACCATCGGCATTTTTCGGACACGTCAAAGGTGCGTTCACTGGTGCTGACAGCACCAAGAAAGGATATT
>ENA-UEQB01002662-UEQB01002662.1-human-gut-metagenome-genome-assembly--contig:-NODE-2662-length-12391-cov-5.168183_pt1 | contig 12391 bp, 8 predicted proteins | sample MGYA00242901_ERZ507918 | MGnify/ENA primary metagenome ERZ507918 (study PRJEB26167, sample SAMN06115405) | human gut metagenome | host: Homo sapiens | place: China:Sichuan | collected 2016-04-06... | reverse complement strand
AAAGGTGCTTTTAATTGTTGGAGATCATCCTCGATATGCTCCATTTCTGCAAAACGCGATTCATAATCCATAATGTCACCGACCAATACGACCATATCCGGATGCTGTGCATTGCTTAAAGCCACATATCGTTGTACCATTTTCTTTCCTATCACTTCTCCTATATGGAGATCGCTCATCATCACCACGGTAAGGCTATCTCGCTCGCTGCTGCCTTTCGGTAGCGTGACATATACTTCTTTGACGGTCGGGTAGGCGACAGTCCGGTACGCTTTGACCATCAGTCCGGAAACACCGGCAATGATCACGAAAAACAATGTCAGTTTCGTTTGTTTCCAATGACGGGTGATCCACCCCGGAAACCAATGGAAGAAACGGTTCGACAACCGGATCACTTCCAGAGTCAACAAGGAAAGAGTGATATAAATGGATGCGATATACCAGGTGTTGCAGATATATTGGATGGTTGTCATGAGCGTATCCGGCAACTCTTTACGGAAAATAAAGCCGAAAAAATAAAGAGCCAGCTCAAGCACGAAGAACAGTGTATACGGAATACGCCAGCTTTTTTTAGCTGGTAGTGCCTGGTAACCCCGCCAAAAGATGTAGGGATTCAACAACAGTTGTGCTACGATCGATTGAATAAAGACTTTCATATCTTGCTTGCCTTACTTGAATGCAATATTGAATACCACCATTTCACTGTTTGTGCCGATCCGGAAAGGAGGTCCCCAAAGCGATAAGCCCGAAGATACATAAACATGACTGTTTCCCCATTGCCTGTATCCGTGACTTTGCTGGAATAGGTAGTCGGTCAGCAGACTCATCGGCCAGATCTGTCCGCGATGCGTATGTCCGCTGAACTGTAAGTCTATACCGGCTTTTTCGGTATTCTGCAGGTCGTATGGTTGATGATCCAAAAGGATAACAGGCTGGGCCGGGTTAATGTTTTGTGATAATGTCCGGAGAGACAAGCGTGACGGATTGTGACGGTCGTCGCGTCCGGCAATCTGCACTCCGTTGGGAAGCGTGATTACCGTATCACGTAAGAGTTGAATCGGTGTCGACCGGATAAATTCAGCACTTTTCTTTATTCCGCTGATGTATTCATGATTTCCGGGAACCATATAAATACCCTGCGGTGCTTTCAATTGTGATAGCTCTTCCTGCATATTCTCCGTATAAAGGGGCGTTACGCTATTATCTATCAAATCGCCGCCGATCAGAATCAAATCCGGCTTTTCGCGGATAAAACTATTGATGGCCTCCTGTCCGTTGCGTACCCATGAAATAATATATTCCTTATTCAGAAGAATATTAAGTTGGACAAAGTTCGACTCAATGTCTTCTACCACTAATATCTTTTTACGTTTATCCTCATCGACGTTCTTCTTATGTGAGAGGCTTCTTTCAGCAACTTCTTTCGGTACTTCCTGATAAGGCAAATAGAGTGCAAACGTACTCCCCTGCCCCAATTCTGAAGTTACCTCGATACGGCCGCCCAGTCGTTCTACAATGCTTTTACAAATTGAAAGCCCTAATCCGGTGCCTTGCACAAAATCATTCAGTTTCTCAAACCGGGTGAAAATTTGAGGGAGTTTCTCTTTGGATATACCGCAACCCGTATCGCTGACATACAGTTTCAGCCAGGGTCCTTCATGTTTCAAGCCTAAAGTTATACTTCCCTTTTCCGTATTTTTAATCGCGTTCGACAAGAAATTGAACAATACCTGCATCACACGGTTACGATCAGTAGAAGTCCAGTATTCTCCTTCGGGACGAATCACTTTCAATTCTACATTCGACTTCATCTTCAGCTGGTGCACTTTTTCCACTTCTTCCACTAGTCCTGCAATCTCAACCTGCTGGAAATGCATTTCCGATTTGCCGGATTCAATACGGGAAAGGTCTAAAATATCATTGATTAACTGTAATAACAAGTTACTGTTTTTCTGAATAATTTCCAGATACTCCATTTTCTCTTCTTCACTTTCTGTCACTGCGATAATCTCCGAAAAACCAACAATAGCATTCAACGGAGTACGAATTTCATGGCTCATATTAGCTAAAAAGACCGACTTCATTTTATCAGCATCTTCCGCACGACGTTTAGCTTCGATCAATTCCTGCGAACGCTGAATCCGGTCTCCGATGTCATGTATCAACGCAAGTACCCTGTTTCCTTCAAAGGGGGCGATACGTGCCTGAAAATAATGCAGACTTCCATCCACTTCAAGCGGATATTCTATTTCCTTCAACTTACCATCACGCAAACATTCCCTAATGTTCCAAATAAACAAGTCGCTAACCTCCGGTGAATAAATAGATCGTCCATCTGCTCCGCGTAGCACTTCCACAGGGTGAAGCAATATCGTTCCCGGTGCCATCAGGACATCGGTAATAAAGAAATTATCATCAAAAATAAAAATGAATTCCGGCAATGCTTCAATTATTTTGCGATTATACTCTTCCAGATATTTGATATGTTGCTCCTTTTCGCATTGTGAAGTGACGTTCACCGTATATGCCAGCAGTTTACCCGGATGACTTTCGCAACTCTCTTTGTAAGACAGAAAATGATCTTCCAGCCAAATTACTTTCCCTTGTTCACTTATACAACGAACTCTAATTTGTGAGGTCTTAGAGTCTGATGAAAGCATTTCTGCAAAGGCTTGTTTATAGAATTCAATATCTTCCGGATGAATAAACCGATAGAAATCATCTATATCTTCAAAAATGATCCCGGCATCCTTTAATCCCAGTGTAAAAAAATAATCGTTTGAAAAGGAGCATTTGCCCGTAATGATATCATATTCCCACAAAGCTATTTGATGAGCTGCAAGGACAGAAAGTATTTCTTGTGAGTTCTCCCGTATGAGTTCACTCTTTTCATTGGAAGAATATAAATTAATCGCTGGTTCCATAAGCATTATTGTTTTATTTTGTTTGGTGTACCACTGCATGGCAGCAAATATAAACAAATAAAGCACAAGTTGTGCTCAATTTTCTGTTTTTTACTTAGAAACAATTATCTTTGCTCATCCAAAAAGAAAAAACAATGATTCAAGATACTATCTGTGCCATCGCTACCGCTCAAGGCGGTGCTATCGGAAGCATCCGCGTTTCCGGTCCGGAAGCTATTTCTATTACCGGCAGCATCTTCAAGCCAGCCAAAGCTGGCAAATTATTGAGCGAACAAAAACCATATACTTTGACATTCGGGCGTATTTATGACGGAGACGAGATGATTGATGAAGTGCTCGTCAGCCTTTTCCGTGCTCCTCATTCGTATACGGGAGAAGACAGTACGGAAATCACGTGTCATGGTTCCACTTATATTCTTCAACAGGTAATGCAGTTGCTTATTAAAAACGGTTGCCGCATGGCCCAGCCGGGAGAATATACGCAACGTGCTTTCCTCAATGGAAAAATGGATTTAAGTCAGGCAGAAGCTGTGGCGGACTTGATTGCTTCTTCATCTGCTGCCACTCACCGATTGGCAATGAGCCAGATGCGGGGTGGATTCAGTAAAGAGCTGACAGATCTACGCAACAAGTTGTTGAATTTCACTTCCATGATTGAATTGGAGTTGGATTTCAGCGAAGAGGATGTGGAATTTGCCGATCGTTCGGCATTAAGGAAACTGGCAGATGAAATTGAACAGGTCATTTCGCGGTTGGCTCATTCATTTAGTGTCGGCAACGCCATTAAGAATGGTGTTCCCGTAGCTATCATCGGTGAAACAAATGCCGGAAAATCGACTTTACTGAATGTATTATTGAATGAGGATAAAGCCATTGTCAGTGATATTCACGGGACAACACGTGATGTAATCGAAGATACTGTCAATATCGGAGGAATCACTTTCCGGTTCATTGATACCGCCGGAATCCGGGAAACCAATGACACGATTGAAAGTTTGGGTATTGAACGTACTTTTCAGAAGTTGGATCAGGCGGAGATTGTTCTTTGGATGGTAGATGCTGTGAATGCCGCTTCTCAAATTGAACAGTTATCGGAGAAAATAATTCCACGTTGTGAAGGAAAACATTTGATTGTTGTATTCAATAAGGCTGATTTGATTGAAGATAAACAGAAAGAGAATGTATTATCTTTATTAAAAGACTTCCCCAAAGAATCTACGGAATCTATTTTCATCTCGGCCAAACAACGGAAGAATACAAGTGAGCTACAAAAAATGCTTATTGATGCCGCACACTTGCCTACAGTGACACAGAATGATATTATTGTGACAAACGTAAGACATTACGAAGCTTTAAACAAAGCTTTGGAAGCTATTCATAGAGTACAAAACGGACTTGATTCGCAGATTTCCGGGGATTTTCTTTCGCAAGACATACGAGAGTGTATCTTCTTTATTTCGGACATAGCGGGGGAGGTTACGAATGATATGGTGCTTCAAAATATCTTTCAACATTTTTGCATCGGGAAATGATATATCGCAATTAACTGCAACGAATTAGAACCAACTATAATGAAGCCGCTGATAATCAGTGGCTTTTTTATTTGCCCAAAATCCGGCTATGTGCAGTCGGATATAGTTGTCCACCATATTTTTCTACCGTATTTCTACCGCGGAACATTTTCGGGATTTGCCCCGATGTCACGATGACGCAGTAGTTGACGTGTGTTGACAATGGTTTACGTGAGTAGACAAAAAGGGAAATAAAAACGCAGCCTTTATTACTGGTCGCAAAGGCTGAAATTACCCGAACAACGAAAGTTCATGTTTAACGAAAATATGGAGGACAAACAAAATGGAAGTAAAAAGAATCTGCCAGTGGTGCGGCAAGCCTTTCATGGCAAAAAAGACTACCACAAATTATTGCAGCCCGCAATGCTCCAAAAGAGGCTATAAACACCGGATGAAGGAGCGCAGAATGGAACTTAGGGAAATCCAGGAAATGCTTGAGTTAAAGAGAAAGCTGGAAAGCCAGGAATACTTCACTTTTTCTCAAGCCGCCAGACTGATGGGTGTTTCTCGCCAGTATGTATATAAGCTGGTAAAGGAAGACAAACTTCGTGCATCCCGGCTAAGTTCGAGAATGTCACTCATCCGCAGAAGCGACATTGAGCTGATGGTGAAAACCAAACCTTACGAAAGCATCAAGCCAAAAGATGATGTCGATATAACCGAATATTATACAGCCGAACAGATAGCGGAAAAGTACAAGGTAAATACCAAATGGGTATGGACATATACCAGAGAACATGATGTTCCCAAAGTCAAAGTCCGCCAATTCAACTACTACAGCAAAAAGCATATCGATGCGGCATTTGCCAAATACAAGACGGACGATGCCCTGACCGAATGGTACACACCGGAAGAGATTGAGGAAAAATATGGAATGACACGTGTAGCCATCCGCTCGCATGTTTATCGCAACAACATCCCTTCAAAGAAAGAGCACGGCCAGATATTCTACTCCAAACTTCACTTTGACCTGTCAAAGCAGACCGCCGAAGATGACTCGTCTGAATACTACACAGTACAGGAAGCCATGAAGAAATACAATCTCACCAGGGATTCTGTTTACGGCATCCTGCAATTCCACGAAATAAAACGAGAGAAGAAAGGCAGGTTCGTGCGCTTTCTGAAGGTGGAATTCGACCACATCATGGGAGCCCGTTAGTGGCTAAATGCGACCGACTGTAATTATCGGGAAATTATTTCCTGCTGATTATGGTCTGTATAAAAGCATTAAGGATTTTCGCAGCAAAAATCAGTTACAACCATTTAATATTCAACATTATGTCAGAATGCAAAACAGTTACATTGAGGACGCGCCCTTTGAAGAAAGGTATGCTGTCGTTCTATCTTGATTATTATCCGGGCTACCGGGATCAGGAAACAATGAAGACCATCCGCCATGAAGGATTGAACATTTACATCTATGCCAATCCCAAGAATCAGCGTGAACGCGACTTCAACGCTGCCATGTCGGAAAAGGCCGAAGCAATCCGGTGCCGGAGGTTTGAAGCCATCGTAAATGAGCGGTACGATTTCTTCGACAAACGCAAGTACAAAGCGGATTTTCTGGAGTATTACCGGAAGCAGCTCCGCAAGCATGACCAGAAATGGGGATTTGTCTATCAGCACTTCTACAACTTCGTTCACGGCAAATGCACTTTCGAAGAAATAGATGTGGATCTGTGCAACAAGTTCCGGGAATACCTGCTTAACGCAAAGCAACTCCGGCGTGACGGACAAATTTCAAAGAACTCCGCTTCCGGCTACTGGTCCACTTTCCGGGGATTCCTGAAGATTCTGTATCGCAACAGGATGATAAAGACCAATGTTAATGACTTTCTGGAAAAAATCGAACCAGAAGATGTTGCCAAGGAGTATCTGAGTGTGGAAGAGCTGTATTGCCTGGCTGAAACCCCGTGCAAGATACCTGTTCTAAAGACTGCTTCCCTCTTTTCGTGCCTGACCAGTTTGCGGCTCAGCGATATACTTTCCCTTTGCTGGGAGGAAATCGTTGACTTTGCAGCTGGAGGAAAATGTGTCCATACCATCACCCAGAAGACCAAGACGGAAGACATCATCCCGATAAGCGATGAAGCCTTGAAACTGATCGGGTACAGTCCCGAGAAAAAAGGTCTTGTGTTCAAAGGGCTAAAGCGGAGCTGGACGCAGCAGCCGATGAAGGAATGGATCCGTTCCGCAGGAATTACCAAAAACATAACTTTCCACTCATACCGCAGGACATACGCGACCCTTCAGGCTGCAGCGGGTACTGATATCCGTACTATCCAAAGCAACATGGCGCACAAGAGCATCACTACCACTCAACGCTACATGAAAGTAGTCGACAGCAACAAGCGTGAGGCGACCACCAAAATCACATTGACAAGAAAGGGCTGACCTGACTGATTCGTGCCTGTTTTATCAGTTAGAGTATGATTTTTCGCTGAAAATCATACTCTAACCATATTTTTTCTTAATTCCCGGCTGATTTTCTGTCATTATTTACAACGGTCTGAAACCGGACATCTATTTTTGTCCTATCATAATTCCAAATAATAACAGTTTATGGCAGATAACAACCGAATATCAATCAAAAAGACAAGCCAGGTTCTTGCAATTACATGTGTCGCCTATACAACAGTGGCAACAATATTGTACAACAATTATCAGATTGACCTGATTGACTATTCCACTCCGGTCATATTAGGAACCGTAGCAACCATCATGTCATGCGCTGCACTGCAACGCCTGTTCTGTTCTCTACTCTCCAAAAGCTATCTTTCTTTTGGCTGCAAGGAGTTGTCCTCAAGAGGAACTGTCCCTTCCGAGACAAATCCTGATACCCAGGTAGAATTGCCCCAAACTGATAATGCAACCAGTGAAAAACAGGTCGAGAGTCCATATCTTAAGGAATATGAAGCCCGCATAGAAGAATTGCGGCGAAATGAAATGGAGAAGAAAACTGCTATTGTGCATGCGATACATGAATACACCACACACGAAATGTCACAGTTCTTATCTATAGACGATCTTGAAACTCTCCATGAGAACATAGAATCTCTGGCATACGGACAAGCGGAACCATATAAACCGATTCGTTCCAAGCCCGATAATCAAATCAAGTCCCCCTCGCTAAGACATTATGCATGGAATATCGGGGAGAGACTTGATATCCCTTTAATCGACAGGGCAAAGTTCATAAAAACAATATTCCCGCATGAACTGGAAAATGCAACAATCGAATACCTTTGTAAAAATCTTCGTGACTCAGTTCCCGCCATAATCGCCATAGATGTCCCGAAGAACGGGGACTATCATTTCAGTTGCATGCAAACTTCAGCAGACAGCGATAATTAGTTTCTGCTGATTATAATCTGCATAATATCATTATGTTGGTTTGCAGCATGTTAAACAATTAAATCGTTTAGTCATGCTAAAAGAAAACCTTACATTCAATGATTTGCCGGAAGTGGTAGGCAAACTTTGCGAAAGAATCGAGAGTCTCGAAAATACGTTGAAGGACAATTTTGCAAAACAGGTTCCTGTCAAAGAAAACCTGCATGTCCCTATGACCGTCGAGGAAGTATGCAGCTACCTTGGAATATCCAAGTCATCCTTCTATTACAAGGTTAAACACGGAGGAATACCTGTCATCAAGCAGGGGAAACATCTGTTCGTATATCGCGACGAACTGGACAAATGGCTGGAGACCGGAAGAAAAAGCCAGGTGCCTCTGAGTTTCGAGGAGGAACACGAGCAAATGCTTGCTGCGACAAGACATAAGGCCAAACCAAGAGAAATGTAGGAATATGGAAAAGACGAGTTACAATATTCCTACTCCGGAGGAATTGAGAAGCTACATAAATGAATCGGTCATAAGTGTGACCGGGACATACGAACAGTCCGCTTCCGTGCTTATGGTGGATGATTCCACAATCGGGACTCTGGGAAACTTCAGTGCATCCATTGGAAAGGCCAAAAGCAAGAAGACCTTCAATGTCTCCGCCATCGCTGCGGCCGCCCTGAAGAATGGCACAGTGCTGCATTACCGTGCCTGCTTCCCGGAAGGAAAAAGGAAGATTCTCTACGTTGATACGGAACAGGGCAAGAACCATTGCCAAATTGTTCTGAATAGAATCCTGAAACTGGCAGGTCTGCCGAAAGACTGTGATGCAAACAACCTGACGATGTTGGCACTCCGGAAATATTCGCCCGAAATACGACTGGCAATAACGGAAGAGGCAATCGGCATGATACCCGATTTAGGTCTGGTCATCATAGATGGCATCCGTGACTTCATCCATGATATCAATTCACCTGGTGAATCCACCGATGTGATATCCAAATTCATGCAATGGACCGATGACAGGCAGATACACATCCATACCGTCCTGCATCAGAACAAGAATGACGAACACGCACGCGGTCATGTCGGCACGGAACTGAACAACAAGGCGGAAACAGTCATGCAGATAGAGCCAGACAAAGATGACAAGTCCATAAGTGTGGTGGAAGTCATACACAGCCGTGACCGTGAGTTTGAACCGTTTGCCTTCCGGATAAACGATGATTCCCTGCCCGAACTAGTGGAGTCATATCAGCCCCAGAAAAGGCAGCCAGGACGCCCGCCAAAGGAACCGTTCGACCCGTACAAGGAAATATCTGAAGATTCGCACCGCTCCGCTTTGAACGCCGCTTTTGAGGAGGGGAACATCAGCGGCTATAACGGTTACCTTGAACGGCTGAAAGAGGGCTACGGACGGCAGGGAATAAAGCTGGGGTACAACAAGACGGTGGAATTGGCAAAGTTCCTATGCAACAAGCGGATGGTCGTAAAAGAAGGGAAAGAATACAAATTCAACCGGGATTTCCATTATTGAGCCACTATGCCATTAAATCCCGGTGTGACATTTTTCTGTGACATTTCCCGGCTTTACTTTAATGCCGGGGTGTAGATATGGGAATAAAGCAAAGCTATGGCAGGTTTCATCATACAGGTGCAATCTGCCATACTTCCTTTTGTATGTACACTGAAATCCGGACAACCCCCGCATCGTATGAGATGTAGTATTAATCCGTGCCGGGCTTGCCCGTCTGCCAGTAATAAACCCTATAGGGGAGCCTAATACCCCACTCGCCTTTCGGCGGCGGGATGCGTGCCACTTAAAACAGCAAGCTGGGCATGGGAAAATCGCTGTCGAATTTGGACATGGCACAAAAGATTCTATCTCTCGTATTGCCGACTATGGCACTTGTATTTTGCTCATAGTTCCTCAGAAGAAGGTCAGGACTTTAATCAAGTTGTTATTTCGAGGGACTATTGCTTTAGGAGCAAAAGTGCATCAAAAATTTGCCATCGCTACCTAAGCGGAAAATCATCGCAAAAACATACGGGATTATTCGGCAGAACATTGTACAACTCCATGTTGTATATGATGTTGATTTTGTCTCCCCTATTCTCGGAGTTGGTTTGTCGAGTCTATAACCAAACTCATTATCGGAACTAAGTTATAGATGTCCAATGCACCTATTACATCCACTTCTGCTAAGATTGGCTCATGCTATGGCGGATTTCTATCATGGGCTTTGGCAAATGAGATTTCGTAAACGGATAATCTTTGCCATAAATGCAATTTGAGAATCCGGCAGACACTAAATCACTATTTGGCAAAGAGAATTAATGCATCTGCACAATATGTTCAAATCAACAATGTCTGAAGTCCATCCCAGTACTTTGCTCAAACTGGCAGCAGTGTATTAGGAACAGATGAAAAATCAGATTAAATCTGGTAAATTTCAGAATAATGCGTACATTCTAAGAATATGCTCTAGCAGATCCCTAGTACCTCATCAATCGTCGCCAGTTAATTCTAAAAAATCGGGGAGTCCAACTTATGGTAGGTTGTGGCTGTCTAACCGTTTTTCTTTGCACAGAAGCCATGTGATTGGCAACGATGTCCGGATCATTTCCGTTCTCTACAGCTCGGCGAAAAGCACTCGTGCGACCTCTCTCTTATCGGTATATTGGGCAAAACAGAACTCATTCACTTTTTTCAATACATAGGAAATATTACTGGTGTAGCCTACAAAGGTGTTATCAGCCCAATAATTCACATTTTTGAGTGTACAGTTCCCGGCAAAAAGAACCACATTAAAAATGGGTAGATGTGCAAATTGTTCTGATTGTTCCCGAAGCGCATTTATATGTCCGGCATTTTGCATAATCGGATTATAGAACCGATATTTCTCTTTTCCATAATTCAGAACTTGAGTCCAATATCGCTGCTTTTCATTTCCGAATAGCCATCCGCTATAATCTTTTACTTCAATGGCAAGCAATCCTTGCGGAGTGGCGACCACAATATCTACTTGTGAGAATTCTCCATTTCTCTTTTGCAGCTAAAGGTCATGGCATATGGTTTTAGGATGAACTCCCTTTCTCAGCATTTTGACCACCAGCCTGCGTTCTGCTCTGGTTCCGCGTTCGGGAGAAGATACAGAACGTAGTAATTTCATATTTTGCCGATGATACAAATATGAAACTACTATACTGGCAAGTATCAGAATAACAATTATTAGCATTGTGGGAATTTATAACAGGCTAGCATGACTAAACCTAATCCTTTAATATGACTTTTATTCCAAGATGCAGAGCCTTGGAAACCTTTTCTATGAAAGCCTTCTTCATGGGATTGTTGCTATGAGTAATCAACAGCCATCCTCCACCCAAATCCCGCTGGCTTCGGCCATATTTGGCATCCCTACGATTTGAAATCACCGGAACTTTGCAGAACTTCAGATTATACTCCTCGACCACTTGGCGTACTTTTGTTACCCCGATTTTCTGCACGACCGCAACCATTGTTTCTGCGGCAGTCTTTTCCGCAATGATAGTCCCATCCGGAAATACCACAGACATATCCCTTGCAGGACTTCTCTCTATCTTTCCCTCCGAACTTGAAAGGCGATTTCGATGAGTTACCTCCGGATCAAGCACCATTTCCTTAGCATCGGTTAATTCCGCTGCAAAGTTGCGTTTGCGGCTCAAATGAACGCTCAATGATTGCCCGGGTACATAATCCACGACTAACACCAACTCCCGCTTTACGGGCTGCAATGCAGGCTCAATGGTCTTGCTCAACACTGGAAGAATTTCTTTCTTGATGATGTCCTCTTCCAATTCATTAGCCTTCTTCTCAAAGTCTTCATTTACAGGAAGCCCCTCTTTACGAAGAGTTTCCATGGCTTTGTATAAATCGCTTAATCGTGACATATTTCAATTAGATAAAAAGTTATATTAAAACAAGCCCCATTTTCAAGTTTAATTGGCATATTTATTTCATCTCACACTTTTAAAGTTTTCCATAATTGTGCTTACACCGTTACATTGGATTAATAATGCGGTCTATCTCTTCGGCTGTTAACTGCTTCATAGGATTTTGCGCTATATCAGACAATCTCTTATAGAATAGTTTCATTACCCGATTATACTCCAATTGAATTTTACAGAAATTTTTATTTGAACGAATTAGTTTTTCATCTTTTTTAATGGGTTTAGCAAATTCATCGATTACTTCTAGTATTGTTTTATCATATCCTGAAGTAAACGTTAGACTATTCATCTCACTTATAAATTTTCTCATCCAACCAAAGATCCAGTCATAATCCGTTCTTTCTGTTTCTATGGAAGATAACAATGCTCGGTGCATATCTTGAAATGCTATTCCACAAACGAAATCAGATTGCTTACTATTATAGGTCATAAGAGAAGAAATAATATCAAATCCTTCCTGCATTGCATATTCCTGGCATTTGAGCTTACTTTCTATTTCCTCATTCCGCTTTACAATTTCGTTATACTTCTTTCTTTGATTCTCTATTTCATTTTTAAATTCAATA